>JAEIGA010009695.1_pt1 | contig 14589 bp, 11 predicted proteins | sample 9270691 | NCBI WGS metagenome assembly JAEIGA01 (sample SAMN17057246, study PRJNA624740) | gut metagenome | biome: biome; isolation source: fecal sample | host: Bos grunniens | place: China: Xizang | collected 2019 | reverse complement strand
GGTTCTATGTCATGTACCACCATGCCAACCAGTCTGACGGGCGTTACTTCTGGGCACCAGGCTATACAATGAACCCAGCCAGTGTCCGATTCGGTCTAAGCTGGAACTTCTACGACTAAACATTAAGGAGCTAAACCATGAATCAGTATAGGTTTAGCTCCTTAATGTTTTCTTAAAAACTGTTTTCTCCCTTCAATCTACAATTCACGCTGACGGCAAAACATACCACTAAATTTCTCGTCGATATTGTCCACCGGATCCTCAAAAATACCGAACACACTCGAGCCGCTTCCCGACATGCTTGCATACACTGCACCTAAGTCATACATCAGGTCCTTAATCGCAGCAATCTCCGGATACTTCGAGAACACACTTTCCTCAAAATCGTTCACGACAGTATCTTTCCACGTCTCTATCGGCTGTGCCAAAAGTTCAGGCAGACGTTTCTCTGGCTGCTGCACCTTCACCTTCGCATAAGCATCCTTCGTCGAAACAAAGATGTCAGGCTTCACAAGCACCAGCTGCTTATACTTCAAGTCAACCTCTATGGGATGAAACACATTGCCTATACCTGTTGCAAACACAGGCTTGTTCTGCACGAAGAAAGGACAATCAGCACCTAAACGAGCACAATACTCCTCCATCTGCTGTGTTGTCAGGCCCAACTTAAAACGCTCGTTCAGTGTCTTCACAGTAAATGCAGCATCAGCTGAACCACCTCCAAGACCGGCACCTGTAGGGATATGCTTATAAAGCCCGATGCTTACAGGCGGCAAATCAAAATCCTGCTTCAGCAACTTAAAAGCTCTTACCACAAGATTATCCTCCGGCGATCCTTCCAGCAGCGTTCCTGTCACTTTCAGACGATAGCCGCCCTCAGGCACCTCGCCCTCCAATTCTTGTATCTCCAATATATCCTGAAGACCAATGGGATAAAACACAGTCTCTAAATTATGGTAACCGTCTGGACGCTTCTCCACCACGTTCAAACCAATATTAATCTTTGCATTAGGATATACAATCATAACTCTATCTTTTTAGTTTATTTATTAGATAAGAACGACCTACTCTCAAAGTCCAAAGACTCAAACCCGAGATTTGGCCTACGCATATACAAAGATAGTAATTTTTTCAATACTCAACACTCTTCCTCCATCAAAACTTTCATTTTTTCCACTAAACCACGCATAAACGAACGTTTTTTATTCGGTCTATCAGAGGAGATTGCCTCTTTCTAGACATCTTCTGCAACAATATCATCCGACTCAGACTCTGCCGCACCCGTAAGAGTTTCTTCTCTATGCTTCAACGGCCTCTTTGCCTTACCATAGTATTGCTCACGCAACAGCGCAATTGACGTTGTTCGTCAGAAACATCACTTCCCTTTCCTGCTACAGAAACCGTCTGGTCAAAACCCGTTGCGACAACAGAAACCTTAATCTCATCTTCCAGCGAATCATCCATACAATGCCCCCACAAGACCTCTATATCCTCGTCAAAATACTCCATAAACTCGCACAACTCATCTAGTTCATCCATTTTGGCAGGAACTTTCTTACCACTGTAAACAATGTACAGCAGCCGCCTCGTCTTCAACTTCTCCACATTGGCAATCAGAGGTGAACTTATTGCCTCTGTCATAGCTTTAAGCAATCGTTTTTCGCCACTCGCCTTCGATACCGACACAAAAAAAGAAACGTCCTTCACTCTCTCGTCCCACATGTGCTGCACAGCATTGCCGCCACCACCATCACCAATCACCTTGATAATTTTCTCCGATTTGTCCTCAATAGGAAAGTTAAAAGGAGCAGTTCTTCCTCTTTCATTCAATTCCGTCATTTATTTATTAAACAATCAATTAAGCCAACCCTTTCAAGTTAGCATCTCACTTTATCATATATTCTCAGCCACAAAGTTACAAAAAATTCAATCAGCAAGACTAGCAACCTATCCACTCCTCAGCCAGCAGCGCTTTGCTTGCTTTAAAATACAAATCAGACTGCACTTAAAGAGATATCTCTGCCACACAAACGGACAGTCCTATGCCTTTTATAACGTATGGAAATGCGTGTAACAAGCCAAACAAAACAAACTCGCGAACAAAGAACACCCATAGGGGAAGGCCGTGTCCATAATAATAGGGAGGCTGTGTTCCAAATATTATGCAGCGAGCCTCTATAATGACACAAACACGGTGTGTATTGATGCATCATTGCCGTAAAGTGAATGAATGTAAGAAAGTTTTTGAAGAAATACCCTAATGCCGCCGCCCTTCTGTGCGTACAATGGGAGTCAAAAAAGAATAGCTTCATATACGACAGGGAGGCGCACCACGAACAGTGCGCCTCCCTGCTTGTTTTATTTGAATGAGGATTTCCGCCAAACGGCTCAATCCTTGGATTTCACAAGTCTTCTCACGGATGTTGAGAACGGATAATTACTGGAGATCTGTCACCTTGATGACATCCTTGTCATTGTAGTCAAGGTTCTCGCCTGCCATACCCCAAATGAATGTGTAATAGTAAGTGGCAGAAGCTGCATGGATAGACCATTCGGGAGACATGATTGCCTGCTCGTTGTGAAGCCATACAATGCGGCTTTCCTGTGGCTCGCCCATGATGTGGCTGATGGTCTGTGTCTCAGGAAGATTGAAATAGTAATATGCTTCGATGCGACGTCCGTGAGTGTGAGGCGGCATGGTGTTCCATACAGAGCCTGGTTCAAGCTGTGTGAGTCCCATCTGCAACTGACATGGACCTTCTTCAAGCGCAGTGTTGACAATCAGCTGGTAAATAGTGCGCTGATTAGACTCTTCGAGCGAACCGAGGTTGCGCATCACCGTAGCCTTGAGCGACTGCACTTTGCCGTTCTTGCGGCCGTCAAGTGTAATCCACTGTGTCTTGTAGTGCTGATGAGCCGTAGCTGAATTGATGTAGAACTTGGCAGGATTTTTAGGGTCTTTTGAACGGAAAATAACATCCTTGTTAGAATCTACACTCTGACCTTCCTTGTCCTTTCCAAGATTGCCGCGGCCAATGTAAAGCGCTTCCTTTGCGCCCAGCGGATATTCTACGCCGTCAACAACCACTACGCCATCGCCAGCTGTGTTGATAATGCCAATCTCCCGATTGTAAAGGAAGTAAGGAGCCTTGAGGGCATCGAATGTCTCAAGCTTCAGTTCCTTGTTCACAGGCATTGCACCGCCGAATATGAAGCGGTCGTACATAGAATAAGTGAGGTTGATTTCGTCTGCCACCATCACTTTCTCCATGACAAAGCGGTCGCGGAGCGTCTTGGTGTCATAGTGTTTCACATCTTCAGGGTGACATGCAGTCTGGTGGTTCACTTTCATCTGTGCAGATGCAGCGACCGATGCAGCCAAGGCTGCGAGAAATAAAAACTTTTTCATACTTTTTATATGTTTAGTTGAGTCAGCTAATTCTATAGTTCATCTATCATTTCTATGGACAGATGCGTATATCTAAAATTTTACAAAAACTCTAGACGTGAATCTATTTCTTGTTAATAAGTTTGCGGTTCCACAACAGCATTACAACAGCAATCGCCGTAAGGATACCTGCACCTACCCAGGAGAACAAATATTTCATGCAGGCATAAATGGCAAATGCAATCGGAGATGACGCAAAGTCAAGTGAACCGGCCTTAAATCCTTCTGGCACTCGTACAGCAGCATCATCAGGATGAGCAGCACTTACCATATGGGCAGCTGATGTAAAATTATCACTCATGAGCGTAACAAAGTAAAGACCTGCGGCCATTACGACAAGACCAACAATGAAAGACTTCACCACATTGCCTTTTGTATAAGGAAGAACCATCACAAACACATAGAACATTCCTGCCAAAGAAGCCAAGGGCAAAAACTGATTCTCAGGAAGAGCCACTGCAAGTATCAGTGTAACAGGAATGAGCAGCAAACTGACAATCAGCGTTGTAGGATGACCTATAACAAGTGCAGGGGACATCCCGATATAAAATTCCTTCTTCTCTCCGAACTTCTTAGCAATAAGCTCACGAGTCGCCTCGCTGATTGGTTTGAGTCCTTCAATGAAGAGGCTTGTAATGCGAGGTATCAACTCCATCACTGCCCCCATCTTGATACCAAGACCAAGACTACCAGGAATGCCATCTACCACAGCATCCCAACTTGCACAAGCAAAGCAACCAATGACAATACCGATGATGACGCCAAGGAAAAGAGGCTCGCCAAAAAGACCAAACTTCTTTTTCATTCCTTCTGCATCAATATTCAGTTTATCAAATCCTGGAATACAATCAAGAGCCCTTCCTATCACTATAGCAAAAGGAGTAAAGCCCTGACAGAAAGGCTGAGGAATAGAAATACCCTCCATTCCTGGATAAAACTTCTGAAATTTTTTAGCTGTCATGTCTGCTAGCACCAAAGTTACAATATAGCAAATAATGGCCGCAAAAAATCCCCACCCAATAGAGTCTGTCAGAAAATAAATTACTGCGCCAATAAACGCAAAATGCCAATAATTCCACAAATCAATGTTGATAGTACGCGTACAGCCCAACAACAGCAAAACCAAATTCACAGCCAAGCAAACAGGAATGATAAAAGCTCCAACCGTTGTATTGTAAGCAACAGATGCAGCAGCGGGCCACCCCATATCAAACACATTGAGTTCAAGACCATAGATTTCCACAACTTTAGAAAGTGCCGGACCCAAACTTGAAGTAAGCAAACCAGTTATAACACCCAGTCCTACAAATCCGACTCCAACATAAAGTCCGCTCTTCAATGCTTTGGAAAATTTTATACCTATACAAACTCCCAAAACGGTAAAGATTATAGGCATCATAACTGCAGCACCAAGACCGATGATGTAAGCAAAAACTTGTTCCATAAAAGTTAGTTAATTGTAAATTTTCCACAAAGTTACAGATTCTTTTCAAAAAAAAGAAAAAATATTAACATTTTTCCGTATTCAGACAAATTCGAGAGAAGAGATTCAAACTAACAAACATCGTTTTTGCAAGTACTATTAGCAAATATTCATCAAACTCTTTGGCAGCATTAATTTGAATTACGAATACTAAAAAACTTCACCAAATGACAGACGAAATGACAGTCGTCTTTTACACGCAAGGACAACCGCCCGCCGTATGAGGACAAAAAGGCTTCCGATTCCCCTAAAAGAAGTATAAACCGTACATGAATTGTGGATAAACGTATTTATACTGCTAACGGGGTATGATGTCACTTATCATTTGAGTACACAATGGAAAGCACTCCTAATTACACTTTTCAAATACGAAATAAGGATTTGAAAAAAATACTTTTTTGTTATTTTTTCAACCTAAAAGAACATCGAGATTCTTTGCAACCAATCCTTTTTATCTCATTTTTATGAAAAACGTATATATTTTTAATAAACATGTTTAAAAAAAACGTATATTTGCAACGCTTTTTTAACGTAGAAAGATAATTAAAAATTCAACAATATGATTACAAATGACATTTTCGGAGCTTTGCAGCTCCTTGTTGTCGGCATGATTACAGTGTTCCTTGTACTGCTCATTGTGATTAATCTCGGCAAACTCCTCATCTGGGCTGTCAACAAGTGGGCGCCAGAAGAAACAGTTGCTCAGAAGTCTGCACCTGCAGCGAAAGCTATCGCAAGCATTGACGCTACGACAAAAGCTATCATCGACGCAACAGTCAGCCAAATCACTGGTGGCAAAGGCCGTGCCTCTAAAATAACAAAAATGTAATAACAAAAAACAACGATAAAAAATATGGCAAAAGAAGTAAAGTTCTCACTGGTCTTCCGCGATATGTGGCAGAGCGCTGGCAAGTATCAGCCTCGTGTTGACCAGCTTGTAAAAGTAGCTCCCGCAATCATCAAGATGGGCTGCTTCGATCGTGTTGAAACAAATGGTGGTGGTTTCGAACAAGTCAACCTTCTCTACGGAGAAAATCCAAATAAGTCTGTTCGCGAATGGACAAAGCCTTTTCATGAAGCAGGCATTCAGACTCACATGCTTGACCGTGCCCTCAATGGTCTTCGCATGAGCCCATGTCCCAAAGATGTACGCAAACTTTTCTATAAAGTCAAGAAGGCCCAAGGCACAGACATCACTCGTATCTTCTGCGGCTTGAACGACCCACGCAATGTCATTCCTTCTATCCAGTATGCTAAAGAAGCAGGCATGATTGCACAAGCATCTCTCTGCATTACAGCTTCTCCAATCCATACAGTTGAGTATTATGTCAATCTAGCAAAGACTTTCATTGAGGCAGGTGCAGACGAAATCTGCCTGAAGGACATGGCTGGCATTGGCCGTCCTGTATCACTCGGAAAGATTGTAGAGGGCATCAAGAAAGTAAAGAAAGATATTGTCATCCAATACCACTCTCATGCCGGCCCAGGCTTCAACATGGCTTCTATTCTTGAGGTCTGCAACGCTGGTTGTGACTACGTGGATACAGGCATGTCTCCACTCTCTTGGGGAACAGGACATGCAGACATCATTGCTGTTCAGGAGATGCTGAAGGACGCTGGTTTCAAGGTGAAGGACATCAACATGTCAGCTTACATGGATGTACGTACACAGATTCAAGAGATGTGCGATGATTTTCTTGGCTCCTATATCCCTGAACTCAACCACATCAACAACTCTCTTTTAGTGAAGCCAGGTCTCCCTGGCGGCATGATGGGTTCACTGATGACTGACCTTGAGGACAACCTCAAGTCACTCAATAAGTGGAAAGTAAAGAACAACCAGCCAGAGCTTACAACAGACGACCTTCTCATCAAGCTGTTCGACGAAGTGGCTTATGTTTGGCCTAAGGTTGGCTACCCATGCCTCGTTACTCCATTCTCTCAGTACGTGAAGAACCTCGCGCTGATGAATGTAATCCAGATGGAGAAGGGCAAAGCTCGCTGGAGCATGATTGCAGATACTATCTGGGACATGATTCTCGGCAAGGCAGGTCAACTCCCTGGTCCTGTTGACCCAGAGCTCATTGCTATGGCTAAAGAACAAGGCCGTGAGTTTGAGACAGAAGACCCACAGTCTTACTTCCCTGACAAACTCGACGAATTCCGCAAAGAAATGCAGGATAACGGTTGGGAGCTTGGCAAAGACGACGAAGAGTTGTTCGAACTTGCTATGCATCCAGAGCAGTACCGTGCATACAAGAGCGGCAAGGCTAAGGCTGACTTCGAAGAGGATCTCGCAAAGCGCAAGGCTGCCAAGAATGCACCTGCTGCAGGCGCAGAAGAAGGTCCAAAGAGCATAATAGTTCAAGTGAATGGTGTGAACTACAAAGTAGAAATCGCATACGGCGATGCTGCACCTGCAACTCCAGCAGCAGGCGCTGCTCCTGCACCAACAGGTGAAGGTGAAGATATTCTCGCTCCGCTGGAAGGCAAATTCTACCTCGTAAAAGACAACTCAGAAACCCCAAAGAAAGTAGGTGATGCTGTACAGGCCGGTGAAATCCTTGGCTACATCGAAGCCATGAAGACATTCAACGCAATCCGTACAGATAAGGCAGGTACTATCACTGCCATCCTTGCTAATTCAGGTGATTCTGTAGAAGAGGATGACCCAATCATGAAACTCGCTTAAACTTTGGTTAGATGGCTTTACGGCATGCGGGCATGCAGCAAAGAACAGCTGCAAACCGCATCACCAGTAAATCTCTAAACCTTAAAACCGTATTAAAATATGGAAGAAATATTGAATAACGTGTACCAGATGACTGCGTTCAGCAATATCATCGATGCAAATGGTACATACCTTATAATGTATTTGCTCGCCTTCGTACTCTTGTACCTTGGCATTGTGAAGCATTTTGAGCCTCTTCTTCTCATCCCTATCGCTTTCGGTGTGCTGATTGCCAATTTCCCTGGTGGAGAGATGGGTGTGTATCAGGCTGACGAAGCAGGACGTATCGTTGATGCTTCAGGCAAAGTGCTCGCAGAGAACATTTGGGAAATGTCTCTACCCCAAATAGCCCATGACCTTGGACTGATGAATTTCCTCTATTACATGCTCATCAAGACGGGATTCCTTCCACCTGTGATTTTCATGGGTGTGGGCGCCTTGACGGACTTCGGCCCAATGTTGCGTAATCTCCGCCTTTCCATCTTTGGTGCAGCTGCACAGATGGGTATTTTCGCAGTACTGATTATTGCTGTAGCATCTGGGCAGTTCAACATTAAAGAAGCAGCATCGCTTGGCATTATCGGTGGCGCAGACGGTCCAACAGCCATCTTTACCACAATCAAGTTGGCGCCGCATCTTTTGGCTCCGATTGCCATTGCTGCATACTCATACATGGCACTTGTTCCAGTAATCATTCCACTTGTTGTGAAGTTTACTTGTTCTGAGAAAGAACTGAAGATTAACATGAAGGAGCAAGACAAGCTCTTCCCACCAAGCAACAAGATTAAGAACGAAAAGGTCATCAAGATTATTTTCCCAATCGCTGTTACTACAATCGTTGCCCTGCTCGTACCATCAGCAGTATCGCTTATCGGTATGCTGATGTTCGGTAACCTCCTGAAGGAAATTGGTTCTGACACAAGCCGCCTGTTCGACACGATCTCCAACTCTATCATGAACACGGCTACAGTATTCCTCGGTCTTTGCGTTGGTGCAACGATGACTGTTCAAGCGTTCCTCAACTGGACTACAATCGGTATTGTCATTGGCGGTTTCTTCGCATTTGGTCTTTCTATCGCATCAGGCATCTACATGGTGAAGATTACCAACTGCTTCTCTAAGAAGAAGATTAATCCGCTGATTGGCGCAACAGGCTTGAGCGCCGTACCTATGGCTTCTCGTGTCTGCAACGAGATTTCAACAAAGTACGACCCCAAGAACCACGTGCTCAACTATTGTATGTCATCAAATGTTTCTGGCGTAATTGGTTCTGCCGTCGCAGCAGGCGTGCTCATCTCATTCCTCCAGAATTTAGCTGTCTAAAAGATCGACTAAATACTTAATAAGGGACGGCTGCCGGATTCGGCAGCCGTCCCTTGTTAGCAAATGAAACTTGCAAAAATCCTTTATTACATAAAGAAAGTGAGCTCGATATTAAAAACTTGCTGTAAAAGTTTTAATAGGCATCAGAATGTTATCACTTCCCCGTCATACGCTAGATGAATGTCAGAGGGAAGATTTTTTTCTTCGTCAGCATGAGTCCTGATGTGATGACTCATGTGAATAATCCAAGTTTCTTTTACACCCAACTGGCGCGCAAAGGAAATTGCATCCGCTATTGTCTGATGAGTTGGGTGTTCCTTATGTCGCAAACCATTGATAATCATATATTCCACACCTTCCAACAAAGGTAATTCCTCTTCTGGAATTGTTTTCATATCTGTGATGTAAACAAAATTCTCAATACGGAATCCTACAATAGGAAGTTTACCATGCATCACACGAATAGGCATCACCTTGACTTCAACTTGTTCAAACTCATCTCTTTCCGGTTCCTCTTGCAAAATCTTCATCTTCATCGCATCACTAAGATATTCTGATGGGATAGGCTTTCTTTCTACCTTTTTGACAAAGACGGGGGTATGTGGCTCGATTTCCACCAAATCAATGGCAGGAACACCTGGATAACGCTTATCCGCTGGTGTGAAGCAATACGGAATGCGTTCTTTCAAATGGTCCGCACAATATTTTTCTGCGTAGACAGTTACATCTCCAAAAATACTGTAAGGACGCAAATCGTCAAGACCTCCAACATGGTCATAATGCTCATGAGTGATAAATACAGCATCAAGCTGTCGAAAACCAGCGCGCAACATTTGTTCGCGAAAATCTGGTCCACAGTCAATCAAAATGTTCTTGCCATCCTTTTCTATTAAGCATGAACATCTTAATCGCTTATCTTTCGGATCAGTAGAAGTACAAACTTCGCAAGAGCAGCCTATTTGAGGCACTCCGCTAGATGTTCCGCTACCAAGTATCGTGATTTTCATCATTAGTTTATAAAATTTACTTCTGGATGAATGTCTATACCAAACGTCTCTTTTACATCTTTGCAGACAGCATTACAAAGCGTAACGATTTCTTCTGACGATGCTCCTCCAAGATTAACCAACACCAGTGCTTGTTTCTCATGCACTCCCGCTTTGCCCAGCGATTTTCCTTTCCATCCACATTGTTCAATCATCCAACCAGCTGGAATCTTCACGCCATTTTCGACTTCATAATAAGGCATCTGCGGATAGTCTTTTTGTATCTCCTGAAATTTGTCACGAGAAACCACAGGATTCATAAAAAAACTACCTGCATTACCCAGCACCTTGGGATCGGGCAACTTCGCATTTCTTGTATCTATAATGAATTGGCGCACATCAGAAACCGTCACATTCTTCTTTTCCAGCAAGGCTTTCATGTTGCCATAACTAAGCTTCAAAGTCGGACGGACTTTTAACTTATAAGTGACATAAGTGATGGCATATTGTCCTTTTAATTCATTCTTGAAAATACTTTGACGATAAGCATAGCAACATTCATCTGTCACAAAACTACGTTTCTCTCCAGTTTTCAGATGAATAGCCTTAACCTGCACTATAACATCTTTCGCTTCAACTCCGTATGCACCAATGTTTTGTACAGCGCTCGCACCCACCTCGCCTGGGATTAACGACAAATTCTCGATACCGCCCCATCCTCGTTCAACAGTCCACGCCACAAAGTCATCCCAAACTACACCTGCACCCACACGAACCAGCACATATTCTCCACAATTTTCCTGTATCTCAATACCTTTGATAACACTATGCAGTATCGTTCCGTCAAAGTTACCTCTAAACAGGAGATTGCTGCCACCACCAATGTGTAGATATTTGCTTTCTAAAGACGGCAACAAGCCTATCAGTTCCTCCTCACTATCATACTCCACAAAACGCTTAGCTTCAACATCCATGCCAAACGTATTGTGATTCAGCAGACTATAATTTGTATATTCTTTCATAAAAAACGTGTAACCCAAGCAACCTCAATACTCTACTTCCATCAACATCCACTTTTCGTCCTGCTTGTAAAACTTAAACTTCATTTGCAATCCGTTGCTGACACCCTCAAGCATCAGTATCTTTCGATTCTGGCTAATACTGGTTTGTCCATAGTCTATATTAATCAGCACTTCGTCAAATACAGGTGAGCCTTCTTGTATTTCAAACCATTCATCCTTTGTAATAAACTCTTCCTGAGCCTCGTCATTTCCATCGCCTGGCGTCAAGATAACCTTAATAGATTCCGACAAAGCCTCTCGCTGAAAAATACTATCAGACACAAAATGTGCATAGAATTTCAAGAAATCGCCATTGGGCGTGTTCAACCAATCCTCTTTCCTCATATTGGCCAACCTCCATTTGCCATCCAACCTATTGAAATCATACATCTCCATACGCTGCTCCTGCAAGAAAATTCGTTCTACACAAACCTCGCTAACAGCCGTGTCTTTCAACAATTCAAGGTCCTGTTCACGTTCATATATCACAAAGAAGAGACCACCTATGTCAAAGGGATCTATCAATTTCCATTCTTCTCTTGCAATCTGACTCAATTCGTCCTTCTCAAGACATTGAAGAGGGAATGAGATGCGATGAAGCCTATACTTCGAATCGTCTATGAAAGTAAAGAAAAAATCGTCGAAAAGTTCATCGGCTGCAACAGGAGGCAGTTCCTCATCAAACAAATGAAGCGTATCACCTACAAAAGCTTCGACAGAGTCTCCTTTCATCTCTTCTTCTGCTTCAAAAGCATTGGCCATCTTGCGATTGTCACACGATACAGCAAGAGCCATTACTGCTGCCAACAAAACCAAACCTGTTCTCATATTGTATATAACACTCGTTACATGAACTTATGCAAAGGTAGGGAATAATTAGGAATTAGATATGAGGAATGAAGAATAATTTGCCAATCAAACAGTTTTTTCATCAGAAAAGCAACAATTCCTAATCTTCAATTCCTAAATCCTAATAATTTTCACTACCTTTGCAGCGATTTTCGAAATGACAATCAGAAAGAACAAAAAAGAGTCAATTGTAAATCATCCAACAGCAAATATCATGATGTTAGACAAAATACAAAGCTTACTCCAAGAAGTCGAGAATCTCACAGCCAATTCTGCTGAAGAAATCGAGCAGCTTCGCATCAAATACCTGAGTAAGAAAGGTGCCATCACAGCACTTATGGCCGATTTCCGCAATGTGCCAGTTGAACAGAAAAAAGAGATTGGCATCAAAATCAATGAATTGAAAGATAAGGCACAGGAGAAAATCAATGCCCTGCGCGATGCTTTCGCCGTGCAAGAAACTGATGCCAACCACCTTGACATCACTCGCACCGCCTACCCTATCGGTCTTGGCACACGCCACCCACTCACTATTGTGAAGAACGAAATCATCGACATCTTCTCACGCCTCGGCTTTTCACTTGCCGAAGGACCTGAAGTAGAAGATGACTGGCATGTGTTCTCATCTATGAACTTTGCCGACGACCATCCAGCACGCGATATGCAGGACACTTTCTTTGTAGAATCTCATCCAGACATCATTCTGCGTACTCACACCAGTTCTGTACAAGCACGCGTAATGGAAAAGCAACAGCCACCAGTACGTGTCATCTGCCCTGGTCGCGTTTATCGCAACGAAGCCATCTCTGCTCGTGCACATTGCTTCTTCCATCAGGTAGAAGGACTCTATGTAGATGAGAAAGTGAGTTTCACCGACCTCAAGCAAGTACTTCTCCTCTTTGCCAAAGAAATGTTCGGCGAAGACACACAGATTCGTCTCCGCCCTTCCTACTTCCCATTCACAGAACCAAGTGCAGAAATGGACGTATCCTGCACCCTCTGCAAAGGAAAAGGTTGCAACATGTGCAAAGGCTCCGGCTGGCTCGAAATCCTTGGATGCGGCATGGTACACCCCAACGTGCTCGAAGCAAATGGCATCGACTCCACCAAGTATAAAGGCTATGCATTTGGCATGGGCATCGAGCGCATCACCAACCTCAAATATCAGGTGAAAGACCTCCGCCTTTTCTCCGAAAATGACGTACGCTTCTTGAAAGAGTTCGAGGCTGCCAACTAAAAAGACACCCGTTTCATCTATTATAAGAGGTGCATCCATCGGATGCGCCTCTTCTCTTTTAAAATCATTCCAAAGAACCTCATAACTAAAAAACAATAAGAACCAAGCAACTCAAAAGCATCCTTTCCAAGAAAAAGTCCCCATTCTCTTTGTTCTCTTAAAATAAATAGCTACATTTGCCTTTGAGTTGCCACCTTTCAGCGGAAAGCGGCAACCCCTTATTGGAAATGTATAACAGCATTAGCAGTTATTCGGTATATCATGAAACCTAGGAAATTTCATTGAAGTATCACTAAGGATAATATGTTAATGTCTGCGTCTTTAGGCGTGGGCATTACTTATCTGGTGATACGGGCAATTCCTAGGGCCTCATGATATAGATAAGCGTTCACGCTTTTTCTATGCCTTGAGGTCTTCGTTTTGCCCGTCTACTACCGATAAGTGCTTCTGCAAAAAACAGAAGGCTGCGCCTATGGCAAAGAAAATACAACTTGGCTATAGGGAGATAGAGGAACGCTTGCAAGTGTTCCATGATGGACGTGTACCTGCCAGTGAAGTAGGTTATCGGCTGCTATTCTCCTTTGGCAAGAGTGAGCGTGACATTATGCGTTACAAGGAGGGCAAGAGCATCATGAAGACCTTTTCGGATGGCTTGCTCATCAAAGGTTTATTTTGTTTTCAATCCACCACATCCCAACAGCTATCCAACACTTTAGAACAGCTAAAAGCTGACCCGCAAGTGCTGAAAGCCGCCCCCAAGATTGTGGCGGTGAGCGACGGAGAGGTACTGCTCGCCTACGACCTGCGCGAGCACGACACCTACGAGAACCGTCTCGACCGCCTCTCATGCGACTTCGCTTTCTTCTATCCCATCATGGGCGTGGAACGAGTACACAATGTAGAGGAAAGCCCCGCTGATGTGAAGGCGGCTGAGAAGTTGGCAAAACTGCACGATGAACTGCGTGCCTACAACGATTTTCGTGGTGACGACGACCTGCACGACCTCAACATCTTCATCACCCGGTTGCTCTTCTGCTTCTTTGCCGAAGACACAGGCATCTTCGAAGAAAATCTTTTCACGTCTTCAATTATTCGCTATACCAAGGAAGACGGCAGCGACCTCTCCGACTATCTCGACCACACTTTCAACGTGATGGACCTCTCCGTGCGCCGCATGGAGACACCCAGCATCGTAAAGCAGTTCCCTTATGTGAATGGTGGTCTTTTCTCCAAGCGCATCCAGATTCCACGCATGGGACAGAAAGCGCGCCGCCTCATCATCGAGTGTGGCGAACTGGATTGGAAGGACATCAACCCCGACATCTTCGGCTCCATGATTCAGGCGGTGGTCAACCCCGAAGAACGCGCCAATCAGGGTATGCACTACACAAGTGTTCCCAACATCATGAAAGTGATTAACCCGTTGTTCCTTGATGACTTGCGAGAGGAATATAACAAGTTGAACGGCTTT
>JAEIGA010009694.1_pt1 | contig 14590 bp, 19 predicted proteins | sample 9270691 | NCBI WGS metagenome assembly JAEIGA01 (sample SAMN17057246, study PRJNA624740) | gut metagenome | biome: biome; isolation source: fecal sample | host: Bos grunniens | place: China: Xizang | collected 2019 | reverse complement strand
CGACAAAGATGAATGGTATCTTGATGCTTATAAAAAATTCGAGAACCGTTGCATAAAAAAGGAGAACTGATATGGAAGAGCTTAAAGCTATGTTATCTCAGCCAATGGCTGGAAAAACAGAAGAAGAAATAGTAGCAACAAGAGAGAGAGCTATCGAGGTTCTTAAAGCGCACGGATATTCTGTAGTGAACACACTCTTCACTGACGAATGGCATAGTCCCGAATCAATGAAGGAAAGAGGGGTTGTTCAGATACCTCTCTGCTTCCTCGCAAAGTCTCTCGAGAATATGTCACTGTGTCACGCAGTATATTTCTGCAAGGGATGGGAAAAAGCAAGAGGCTGCAAAATTGAACATGAAGCCGCTAAAGCCTATGGTCTCAAAATCATCTATGAAGATGAGTAAAGGAGATTAGCCATGAAGATCACAGAGTATCCGTCAGTAACCAACTTAAGTGACTCCGATCTTCTTCTTGTTGATGGTGAAGGAGGTCCAAGAACAATAAGAGTTGCGGACTTAAAAACAGAATTAGCGTTACCGTTCGATCTTGCCATAGATGAAAACGGAGTTTACGGTTACAAGAAAATGGGTGCTGATACAGTTACCCCTTTTAACAAAGTCTCAGGTTTATTTGAAGTAGATACACCTGGAGTATACAACGTAAAGAGCTATGAGTCAGCGATAGTCAGAACAAGGAATCCGATAGTGACCGTTAGTGTAGGTGAAGAGTTAAACATTGATCCGGTTAGTTATCATTATGTCCATACATATTATGATTCTAGTATAGGCAAAAATGTAACAGAAGAAAAAGATATGTATTGCTTCCTTACAAAACAAAAATACGATTTATTGTTTTTGCATATAGCAGATACTATCCCATTGTACACAAATCCAGAAGATATACATTTCGATGAAGAGTATGACAATTACATAATAGATATACATAGTTCTATAATCGAAAATGGTGTGTATAAGGGACCAGGAGATGCTGGCGGTTACTCTATAGGCATTCCAGAATTTACAACAATCAATGGATATGGGCATATAAAAACAACCGTGTTTGAAAACGTTCCAGAAAATTCAAGTATACTTTTTATGTCTTCCGCTTTAACTCCATGTAGCAAAGCCACATTAGCACTGAGTTTTGGCGTAACTTATGAGTAAATATTATAAGGGGGTATCATGAGAATTATTGATTATGATGGTGTAGAGCATGTAGAGGATAGCGATGTTCTCATGATACACACCGAAATGGGAACAAAAACATTAACTAGAAAAAACATGTTCAACTTTCTTGGATTGCCTTTTAAATTAGCTGTAGATGAAAACAACAGGTATGGATACATAAACAACGATACAAATGAATTTGTAAGGTTTGTAAATCCATCCGGAACATTAACAGTAAATGAGAAAGGTGATTATGATGTAGCAGATTACAAATGGTTGAATATGAACATACCATTCGATTTATCTATACTGGTTGATTACAATCTTGACGGACCAGATCTATGTACTTGTAGAAATGATGATGGTTCTAGTGATTTATGGGATGGCAATACGCCAGAAGAAGGATGGTCGCAAGGGATTGTTTTACCAGAGGGTTACAAAACATTAGTCGTACATATAAGTGCTGATGACTATATATGGAGCGATGACGACGGCGCATGGAGTCCCGAGAACTATGACAGTTTCAACATTAACCTATATGTAAACCCGTCATTAATCGCACAGGCAAATGCCGACTGGATACATGAATACGAAGTGTATGATCAGTATAAGATAAACTCCAACAACAAAAAACTACCAGTAATAGATAGCATCACAAAATCTCAAGATTCAAATGGTTGGTCGGTAGTTAAAGTTTTTGATAATGTTCCGCCTTTTTCAATATTAGTTCCCAGGTTTTCAAAAGGTAACACGTTGACATTTCCTAAACAATATTTTGGATTAACTGGTACAATATCCGGAGTAGCCGTCAGGACAAGTTACGATAATGTTTGGAAAGAGATAGATGTTGGTATTACTCCCGAAGATTTTAGGATTAATTCCATATGGACTGATGGTGAATCCATATACTATTCATATGGAGATAATAAACAATACATTTTCGATAAATCTAGTAAGAAATGGAAATCTAAAACGTGGAATGGATTTACCAGAATATATGGCGAAAATGTATGGACTGATGGCGATGACATATATTATTCGTCAGGTATGAATGATCAATATGTTTTACAAAAAGAAACTGGCACATGGGAACAGATAATTTCTTCTGACTGGTGGAATTACATACACGGATATGAAATTTGGACAGATGGCGAGAACATATATTGTTCCAAATATTACGAACATTACGTTTTCAATAAAGCGGCTAGAAGTTGGTCAGAAATTCAATGGTCAGGTGAATACCCATACTTTGACGGTACACATGTCTGGACTGATGGTGATGACATATACTATTCGCGTCATGACTACAATTCATATCAAGAGTATGAAGATGTTGAACTTGTTTTGGACAAGACTACAATGACCTGGGTAAATAAGAATTGGAACGGTTTAACAAAACTCAGAGGAAATAGTAATGGAAGTAATGTGTGGCTATATAAAGACACAGTATACTATTCGAATGAAGCAGAACAATACGTTCTTGACAAAACTACTGACACGTGGATTAGACAGAGTTGGGGGGTTTTACATGCACTTTGGCCTCGCTTTGTTGGTACAAATGTCTGGACAGATGGAGAAAATTTGTACTGCAGAAGCTCCAACACAAACTATATCTTACTACAACATTAACAGGAGGGAAGTTCAATGGGTTTAATAAATCTTACGCAGCATACCCTCGAACGTATCATAAAAAACACAAGGGATCGTATCCAAGATGTTACCCCGTTCGTTGGTACGCAAAGTGAATGGAATGCTCTTAGTGTTTCTGAGAAGGCTAAGTACAAAATTGTTCATTTGACGGGCAATGGAACTTACAAAAGAGATGCCACCACAGGAGACCTAGTGTCGATAGCTGGATCCGGCGGAAGCTCTAGTCCGATGACAGGAGCCACAGCCAATGCTGATGGTACCGCGGGCACAGTCCCTCAGCCATTAGCCGGAGATCAGGACAAGGTACTGCAAGGAGACGGCACATGGGGGCATAAGCTTGTAATCGACATTGTTGAAAACAATGGTGTCTACGGTTACATGAACGGAAACACGTTTGTCCCTTTTAAGTCGCAAGCCGATATTGATGCTGCGGTAACGGCTGCGAGAGTTGGAAACGCAACAGCAGCAGATGTTAAAAGTGATAAAACGTTCACTAATGCTAGTGGTAGCGGTCTTGTTGGTACGTTTGCCTCTCAGGAAAAGACAGTTACAGCAGGGACAAGTGCCGCATCAGTAACACCAGACAGTGGAAAATGGCTAAGTAAGGTTACATACAATCCAACACCATCACAAGAAAAATCCACAACACCTACAACAAGATCAGCTACAGCAGCAACAATTACTCCTGATAGTGGTAAGTTACTTAGTAAGGTTACTGTTAATACTAATAGTGTACCCAATACTAATAGTGGAACATATACAGCATCATCAAGAAGTGATTCTATTGATATGGGTGCAACTAACACTTATCGTTATGTAAAAACATCAGGAGTGCCAAATAGTAACTCAGGAACATACACACCATCTTCAAATGGGTCAGCACTTGATATGGGAGCAACTAATACCTATCGTTATGTAAATACTAATACTGTTTATAACTTAGGTGTTAGTGCTGCTAAAGCTAATTTAGAACATGTAACTTCTATAACAATATCTATGGACGATAGTAATTTTGGTTTTATAGTGAAAGGTTTAACAAAAAATGAGACTTATATTTCTATTGTAGAAACAACGAGTGTATCAGGATCTAGTCTTAGAAATAATGCTTCAGTACTAAACGCTAATTTAATAGAAGCTTCAGATTGGACGACTGTCTCGTCTTCATATAGAGTATGTATTTTTATTTATAAAGCGACTAATACAAATGTAACTTTACTTCCACGTAAGAGAGCTACAGGAGGTAGTGTAGGAACTTATAGATTATATACTTCAACATAATTTTACTCTTAAACCTTTATCTTATAACTAATCATTTAATTCCTAAAGCTAAAAACACTTTACTTGAATCACTATTAGCTATAGTAAAGCTAACTTTACTTCCTTTAGTCACATAACCCTTTTGACTTAAAACAGTATTAGTGTTTACATAACGATGGGTGTTAGTCTGTAATTAGGTATAAGTATAAAACCTACTATATAGTATAATAAAATCTTTAAGAAAGGATCACTATGAAAGTAAAATTTAATTCGCTCGTATTCGAAGTGGAAGATCAACCTAATATATCTGCTTTAAGAATACAGACAAATGTGAAAAGAGATACACATACTGTAGATGATATACTATCCGAGCTCAAATCTTCTGAAGGAGTAACATTTTTCGAAGATGATGATACGGTAATAGGGAAATATCCAGGCTATAATAAGCCGATTGCTGTATGTGTTGTTTTTGATAACGAAAATGAGACCATTTCCGTTGAAGTAGAGAACGAGAATATATCGAGTCAGATCGACACACTTACTCAGAGAGTAGATACATTGGAACATACATATTCTGTTGAGAATCCTCTGGTCATTAACTTACCGGCCGCAAGTGGTAATACAGTAACTTATCACGACGTAAGAGTTACGTCAAACATGACAGTTCTCAGTGTAAAGGATTACAAAACTGGTGTAGAAGTTCCAAATATTAAAGTAGTTACAATTGATGGTGCCATCATTGTAAGCAATATTACAACTCAGACGTCTCTCACAATAACACTTATCTAAGGAGGTATAATTATGCATTATACGGTATTTTATCAGAGGGTTAAGACAGATGGAACATTCTCACCTTCGCAGGCAACATATACAGATTTACAGGCAGCCTATAAGCAGTATTATCAGGTGCTTGCTAGTTATATAGGCAGTCCAGACTATTTACATATTGAAGTCGCACTAATGGACAGCAATGCAGTAGTCATGGAAGCAAAGGCCTGGAACAACGTTTCTGAATAATGGACGGAGATGATAACATGACTATACAAGAAAAATTACAAGTCATGCAACTCATCTTAACGTTTGGTAATATTTGTATAATTGGCTACGCTTTTATTAAGTTTATGCGAAAGCCTCACGACACACTAGAATCGAGAGTCAACACAATAGAAGTAGAGATCACAGAAATAAAACGATCACTAATGCAGGGTAATGACAGATTCAGAGAACATGCACGAACGATCGAAATGCTTATAAGAGCAACCTTGGCGCTTCTTGAATTCGAGGTACATTATTGTGAGACAGAGCAAAAACCAATATCACAAAACTTAGAAAAAGCAAAGAATGATCTAAACGATTACTTCGCAAGGATTCATTCGGATTGAGAGCATATCAATGTTCATTCAATACAATGTAAATCCATGTGACAACAGAGGTATTGATTGTACGGTTAGAGCAATAGCAACATTGCTAGGGAAAGATTGGCATAGAATTTATGTCGAACTATGTGTTATCGGTTATAACGTATGCAATATGCCATCATCGAAACAGGTAGTAAATAAGTATTTAGAAGAATTAGGATACAGGAGATTTGTAACATCAGAACGAACCGGAGAATACACGATAAAAGATTTTGCTAACGAGCATCGTTACGGTCATTTTCTTTTGGCTACCGATTCTCATGTTGTCCCTGTCATCGATGGCAATTACATAGACACTTGGGACAGCGGAAACGAAATTGCTTTATTCTATTGGGAGGAAAGAAAATGAATCAGAACAGCAACCCGTTCTTTTATAACACTCAGCAAAATCAAGCATATTCTCAAAATACTTATAGTGGCATGTCAGCGATCGATCCAGCATACGGATACGATCAAAGAGGCATGAACATGCCAAGACCGCAGCCCACTATGGTGCCGGACAACATCGTTCAAGTTATGCGTTTGCCATATGTTAGTGACGCAAGAAATTATCCTGTTGCTCCTGGAAATGCAATAACGTTCTTCATAGAGAAGCAGCCCTACGTATGCACAAAGCAACTTGGTAAAGCAGCTCTTGACCAGCCTGTATTTAGAAAATGGAAATTGACAGAAGAGACCGATGACGATACAGCTCCTGATGTGACTGATGAGATCAAAAATGACGGTTACGTTTGTAAAGAGGAACACGAAAAAGAAATTAGTTCTTTGAATAATCGTATAGACAAACTTGAAAAAATGTTGTTAGATATGCAGACAAAAATCAGACCTGTTAAAAACGACGAACCTCGTAAAGATCATAAACAACAGAACTGGAGGAACAAGCAGCAATGATTAATACCCAGCTTCTACAACAGTTTATGGAATTCTATAAAAATCCTTCCCAATACGCTATTCAGCATTGGGGAGTAGATCCCAAAATAGCCAATGATCCAAATGCTATCATTCAAAAGATGATGCAAGAAAACAAAATTTCTCAAAATCGATACAATATGGCACGTCAATCAGCATATCGAATGCAAAACGATCCATCATTATCTCAGTTTTTCAACAAGAATGTAAAGCAATAGTGCTTTATAGAATACCGGCTATTCAATACGTGAATGGTCGCTCACCTTTAAGAATTGGAGGTAGACAACTATGAGTTTAGTGGAAGAAGGTAATGGAATTCCAGCAACAATGCTTGTTGGACCAACTAATGTAGGCGGTGCATATCCTCAGGGTAACTCCGGCGGTTTTGGCTGGGGTGGAGATATGGGCTGGCTTATTTTGTTTCTTCTTCTAGCTGGAAACGGAGGCTGGGGTAACGGCTTCGGTGGCGGTTATGGAGGAATGGGAGCTTTTGCGGCAGACGGAGCAGCTCTTTATCCTTGGATGAATCAGACTCAGCAGATGAACAACGGATTCAGAGATCAGATGATCAACCAGAACATTTCCGACATCGAGGACACAGTAAACAACCTTACAACTCAGCTGTGTAATTCAACAGCCGGCATTCAGCAGGCTATTTCTACAGGATTTGCAAATTCTGAAACAGCAGCTAATGCGCGTCAGATGGCAAATATGCAGCAGTCGTTCGCTAACCAGACAGCAATGAACCAGGGCTTTAACGCTTTACAGGGGCAGCTGTCACAGTGTTGTTGTGAAAACAGACTTGCTACATGCCAGACTCAGAACATTGTTCAGAACGAAGGCAACGCTACAAGGTTTGCTGATGCTAACAATACACGCGATATCATTGATTCTCAGACACGCGGAACGCAGGCAATTCTCGACAAACTTTGTCAGCTTGAGCTCGATAACTACAAGAATCAGATCGATTCTAAGAATGATCAGATTGCGCAGCTCAGAAGTCAGCTTCAGTACGCTAATATGCAGGCTTCACAGGTTGAGCAGACAGCACAGCTTCGTGCTTCTGATGCATTGACAGCTAATCAGCTTGTTCAGGAACTTCGTTCATGTCCGATTCCTTCACAGCCGGTATATGGCAATCAGCCAATTTTTACCTGTCCCCAGAGTACTACAGGATGTGGATGTAGCGGAAACAACTTCTTCAACTAAGGGGGTGTTGCTATGGCAAGTTATGTAACAACGGCTGATGCTCTGGTAGCATTAAACGGAACAATACCGTTCAGTCAAGTTTCTATCCCTTGCAATACCGGAAATGTAGTTCCTATAGTTCAGGGGGTTCTTAACTTAAAAGGCAATACTTCCAACAGATTCGCCAGATACGAAGTATCTCTTCAGGGAAATATAGAAATTCCTGAAGGAGGAGCAGTAACACCTATTGCTATCGGTATATCACTTAATGGAGCGATTATACCAGAGAGTGTTGCTATAGTGACACCGGCAGCAGTTGAAAACTATTGGCATGTTAATACCACTGTTACTATAACTGTTCCTCGTGGGTGCTGTTTAACAGTATCTGGTGTGTATGTTGATGGAACCGAAGATGACGCTACTACAACTCCTACGCCGTCCATTCAGGTAAGACGTGGAGCAACGCTTTCTGTAAATAGAGTAGCTTAAGGGAGGAGGTAAACAATGTACGAAAATTTGTGTGAATTTATCAAAAACGAATTAAAAGAACTCGATCGGAAGGTTGCCTCTGGCGGAAAGCTTTCTATGCAGGAAGTTGAGTTTGCAGATAAGCTCGCTCACATGAAAAAGAGTATCCTCACCGTAGATGCTATGGAACATCCAGAGGAGTACTATGACGGTGGATATTCACGTGGCGGCTATCGCGAATCCTATGGTGATCCTTATGGACGGAGGATGTATTCCGATGGCTATGGTGCTGGACGTGGTAACGGAGCTCAGCGTGATAGTATGGGACGATATGCGGCCAACTCTAGAATGTATAGGGATGGCGGTATGATGACAGAATTGGAAGATCTCGAATCAATGGCTCCAAACGAACAGGTAAGAAGAAGATTCCGTGAATTCCGTGAAGAATTAAAAGGCATGATGTAACATCCGTGTATTGGATGGACATCGAAGAAAGCCTTAAAGCAGGATGCAAGGTCAGACGTTCAAAGTGGAAACCCGCGATTCATCTGATTTATAGACCAGACGAGAAACGCACATACATATATTCTTCTAAGAAACACAAATACAAGCCTTGGTATTCCTCTAAGAATGATCTGACCGATGCATCCGACTGGACATTCACGGATTCCTAATCTTCCTGATATTTATGAGATTTAAAAGGACTCTCGGAGCTGCTGACTCGGTCCCCCCTTTGATTCTTTTCGTTCTCCTTTCGGAATGTGAAGTCGACGTACACGGTTCCGAGGGTTCTTTTAAGCAGCATAAAAGGGAGTTAAAAGTATGAGAAAAGTAATAACAGACGAGCCTAAACCTGAGAGAAAACGACTAAGACCGGTAATAAACCCGGATGCAAGAGAGTCGAGGATGATCTCAATGGCTATGGATTTGGCTGAACAGAAGTTAGCAGACGGTACGGCATCATCCCAGCTCATATGTCAATGCCTTAAATGGGGATCGACAAATGAGAGACTTGAAAGGGAGAAGCTGGAAAAGGAGAACGAGCTCCTCAAAGCTAAAACAGAGGCTCTTCAATCTGCTAAGCGTATCGAAGGTTTGTATGAAGAAGCTATCAATGCTTTCCGTTCTTACAGTGGTAATACCAACGTAATGGAAGAAGATGACTTTGATGAATAAGCTATGTTACAGAGAGCTTTCCAGACTAAAAACTTTTGAGGAACGGTTTAATTATCTAAACCTCTTAGGTCGAGTTGGGGAAGCTACATTTGGTTTCGATAGATACATAAATCAACGTTTCTACAGATCAAAGGAGTGGAAACGAGTAAGAGATCAAGTGATCATCAGAGATAATGGATGTGATTTAGGAGTGCCTGGGCATGACATTATAGATCATGTCATTATCCATCATATGAACCCGGTTACATGCGACGATCTGGATGAAGATCCCGAGTATGTTCTTAATCCGGACTACCTCATATGTACATCATTAAATACTCACAATGCTATTCATTTCGGCGATTACAGCTTAATACCTAAATTAGTAGAGCGTACGCCGTTTGACACATGCCCTTGGCGACAATAACTATCTGGTTGTATGTCAGTCAGAGGGACATGAAACCTCTAAGTAGGTAACTCCCCGTCGCCCCTGTATTTTGCACGTTCCCCCTCAGAATCGTCTAAGGTGCAAATTATGCTTAACGTTTCATGTCTCTCTTACTGACATACAACTGTTAGTAAACGAAAGGAAAATTCAAAATGGCACTTTCTAATACCGCCACCCCAAAGTACTACGGCGAGTTTAGAGATGCCGTGATTCGTGGAGAAATACCCGTTAACCGAGAAATCTCGATGGAGATGAACAGGATCGATGATCTTATAGCAAATCCCGGTGTATGGTACGACGAGGATGCTGTAGAAGGCTTTATCCTTTATTGCGAGAATGAATTAACTCTTACGGATGGTGGTGACTTAACATTACTGCCAACATTTAAGCTTTGGGCAGAGCAGATATTTGCATGGTACTACTTTGAAGATCGGTCAGTATATCAGCCAGACCCAGAGAACCATGGAAATGGTCGATTCGTTAACATCAGAGTCAAGAAACGACTTGTCAATAAACAGTATCTCATAGTTGCAAGAGGTGCTGCCAAGTCTATGTACGCTTCCTGTATTCAGAACTACTTCTTAAATGTCGACACGACAACAACACATCAGATAACAACAGCACCAACAATGAAACAGGCTGAAGAGGTTATGAGCCCTATAAGAACGGCCATAACCAGATCCAGGGGACCATTGTTTAAGTTCCTAACGGAAGGATCTCTTCAGAACACCACAGGATCAAAAGCTAATCGGGTTAAGTTAGCCTCGACTAAGAAGGGCATAGAGAACTTCTTAACAGGCTCTCTGCTTGAGATTAGACCTATGGCGATAGCCAAATTGCAGGGATTGAGACCTAAGGTCTCTACCGTGGACGAGTGGCTGTCAGTTGACATCAGAGAAGATGTTGTTGGTGCCATCGAGCAGGGCGCTTCCAAAATGGAAGACTATCTGATCCTGGCTATAAGTTCAGAAGGAACTGTAAGAAATGGTTCTGGCGACACTATCAAGATCGAGTTGGAGAAGATCCTTAAGGGAGAGTACATAAATCCTCACGTATCCATCTGGTATTACAAGCTGGATAACATAAATGAGGTTGGCGATCCTGCCATGTGGATAAAGGCTAATCCTAATATTGGACAGCCTGGGATGATCACTTATGAGACCTATCAGCTTGAAGTAGAAAGAGCAGAGAAAGCACCTGCAGCACGTAATGATATCTTGGCTAAGAGATTTGGTATCCCTATGGAGGGTTATACATACTTCTTCTCTTACGAAGAAACCCTTTGTCATAAGAAACGTGACTATTGGGGTATGCCGTGTGCTATGGGGGCGGATCTATCGTTTGGTGATGACTTCTGTGCGTTCACATGGCTATTCCCGTTAAGCGACGGTAAGTTTGGAATAAAGACCAGAAATTACATCTCATCAAGAACCCTTTACAAATTACCGGCAGCATTACGACAGAAGTACGACGATTTTATCAAAGAAGGCAGTCTGATAGTTATGGATGGCACAGTCCTTAACTTAATGGATGTTTACGACGATCTCGACAGACATATTCAGGAGCGAGAGTACGACGTAAGAGCTTTCGGCTTTGACCCATACAACGCCAAAGAGTTTGTGGCTCGTTGGGCTACAGAGAACGGACCTCTTGGCATTGAGAAGGTTATCCAGGGTGCGAAGACCGAGTCTGTACCTCTTGGAGAACTTAAGAAATTGTCAGAAGATCGGATGCTGCTGTTTGACGAAGATCTTATGCAGTTTGCAATGGGCAACTGTATAACTCTCGAAGATACGAACGGCAACCGTAAACTGTTTAAGAAACGATCTGATCAGAAGATCGATGCTGTAGCCGCTATGATGGATGGTTATGTGGCTTACAAGCTCAATATAGAGGAGTTTGAGTGATATGGACAGTATACTTACTTCGGTTAAAAAGATGTTGGGCATAACAGAGGACTACGAGCATTTCGATCAGGATCTGATTATGCACATAAACTCTGTATTTATGATACTCAATCAGCTCGGAGTCGGACCAGAAGTGACGTTCAGAATAACTGGGAAAGACGAAACCTGGGATCAGTTCATTGAAGGTAAAACTGATTTGGACTCAGTAAAGAGTTATATGTATCTGAAGGTAAAAATGATGTTTGATCCTCCTCAGAGCGGAATCGTGACAAACGCTACTCAGGAACAGATACGTGAGTTGGAGTTTAGACTGAATATTGCTGATGATTATGAGTAAATAGTGGAGGAATTCAAAATGTGGTACAAAACAGACGAATTATCCCACCACGGTATTCTTGGAATGCATTGGGGCAAACGTAATGGTCCACCATATCCTCTAGGAGCATCAGATCATTCAGCTTCAGAGAAAAAGGCCGGTTGGAGGAAGAGTTTAAAAGTAAGAAGATCTAAAGCCGTTGAAGATTTTGGGAAAACTGAAAATAATAATATTTTATACATAACTGGCAAATCCGGATCAGGAAAATCAACATTAGCTAGAACATTATCAGATAAAAATACAAATGTAATACATCTTGATATGTATTTGGAAAAGCAAAAAAATCATAAATTTAGGGACAAAGAATTTGATGATTTTCTAAAAAAAAGAAAATTTGATGTCTCAAAAATGAGCGATTATTCCATTGAACGAAAAGAAAGGTGGAAATATATTGATGAGTTTGCTGAAAAACATATCCAAGATTTTTCTAAACAACAGTTCAAGAAGAACAAAAAAGTAATTGTTGAAGGTGTTCAACTTAGCGATGATACACTATTTCCAGATAAAAAATTTTTTAAGGATAAAGCTGTTATAATTGCTGATACATCATCTTTAACAAGCGTCATAAGAGCTAATATTAGAGACAATAAGAAACTTGAACTTATAGACATAAAAGAACGAATGCAATGGGATAAATATTTGGATGAGAATTTTTCTAAAATCATAACAAAAGAAAATCTTAAAAAAGGCAAAATGTTTGTAGACACAAAAAAGAGTCTGATAATTTATTAATAATTTTCAAAAGAGGTGGCTACTATGGCTTGGCTAATACATTCGCAGAAAGGTTCCGAGTGGAAAAAGCACCAGTACATAAAACGTGAAGGAACTGCTGGCAAATTAGAAGATGACGGAAAGTATTACTACCCAGATTCTTATGAGGGTGGAAGGCATCTTCCGAAAGGCGACAGTCAGAGAAAATTCAAAAGGAATGGCGCTGATAATGACGACAATGCGGAAGATTGGGAGAAGAAGGTTCACGGTCATTTAAGTAAAATTATCGAGGACCATCCCGATCTGTTTAAAAATGGTACAGATGTAGCGGCAGGTATCATGGATTCTAAGAATTTTAATGCCGTTAAGAACACACTTAAAGCTTTTGGCGTTGACGTAGATAAGATGTCGGATGAAGAAATAAAGAACTATCGTAAAAAGATTGCAGACTACTACGACAAAGACTACAAGCCTAAAGAAGAGGAAAAGAAGGCTAAGAGCGCATCTTCCAAGAAGAAAAAGAAAGCTGAAGAACAGAAGGAAGATACCAAAAAAGAAGAAACTAAGGACGATAAGAAAGAAGAAAAACAGACAAAAACATCCAGCTCTTCAAAATCAAAGAAATCAGCGGTCGAAAAGGCTGTTTACTATGGCGGAAAAGCAAGTTCTGTAAGACATTCAGAATTATACCACCATGGTATTCTTGGAATGCATTGGGGAGTTCGTAGATATCAGAATGCTGACGGTTCTCTAACATCAGCCGGAAGACAGAGATATTCTTCGGCTAAGAATAGAGTGTCTCGTAGTCTTGGAAGTAGAAATACAAAAACTATGAGAGAAGCCAGAAGAGAGAATCTTAGCGAGTTATCTGATGATAAGCTTAAGAAGTATAATAAGCGTCTTGAGGATGAGCGCAGATTTGCAGATCTTACAAAGGGTAGTGCATATGAAGGAAAACGCTTCATTACAGGTATAGGAAGAGAAGCAGCAAAAATAGCATTATCCGGAATAGCTATAGCAGCAGGTAAAAAGATAGTTGACAAAGCTATTGAAAGCGGTAGTACAGCGATTTATCGTCATGCTGCTAAACAGGCTCTTAAGAGAATTGTGAGATGAAAGGACAACAGAACATGGAAAACCCATCGATACGCTCTAGGATTAAAAATGCCTGGAACGCTTTTTTTAACAAAGATCCGACAGATTTTGCCATGACTCATACAGTTGGTGAAGGATCTTATCGACGTCCTGATAGAACTCGTTTGAGAAGTGGAAACGAGCGAACAATCATTACATCAATATTCAATCGTATGGCTGTTGATGTGTCTACTGTGGATATTAGACATGTGCGACTTGACGATAATAAGCGATATCTGGAAGAAATAGATTCTGGATTAAATAACTGTCTGTCACTCGAGGCAAACGTTGATCAGACAGGAAAAGCATTTATTATTGATGCCGTCATGTCAATGCTTGACGAAGGAACTGTAGCTTTGGTTCCAACGCATACAGATACAGATCCTGAAAAGGTTAATACAGGTGGATACGACATCGATGAGATGCGAGTATGCAAAATACTTGAGTGGTATCCAGCACATGTTAAGGTTGAAATCTACAACGAATACACCGGCAGAAAACAGCAGATGAGATTCGAGAAGCGGAATGTAGCTATTGTAGAGAATCCATTCTATTCAGTAATGAATGAACAGAATTCAACCTTGCAGAGACTTATACGAAAACTTAGATTGTTGGATGTAGCTGATGAACAGATAGGATCTGAGAAACTTGATGTTATTATTCAGCTACCATTCTCAATTCGCTCAGAAGCCCGTATGAAACAGGCAGAAAAGCGAAAAGAAGAGATTGTAAATCAGCTTAGAGGTTCTAGATATGGTATTGCATATATAGATGCTTCGGAGAAAGTAACACAGTTGAATCGT
>JAEIGA010009693.1_pt1 | contig 14590 bp, 13 predicted proteins | sample 9270691 | NCBI WGS metagenome assembly JAEIGA01 (sample SAMN17057246, study PRJNA624740) | gut metagenome | biome: biome; isolation source: fecal sample | host: Bos grunniens | place: China: Xizang | collected 2019 | reverse complement strand
ATTGTTGTCTGCATACAGGCTTTCTGTTAGCCAGTTGACGTCATGTATGAGGAATTCGTTGCTGTAAGCGTCTTGAGGGGCATAGCCGTGTGAGAGGTAAATTATATTTTTACGCACATCCTTCTTTACAACAAACCAGGGACCGCCTCCAAAGCCTAAACCTTTGCGCTGACCAATAGTGCAGAACCAGTGTCCTTTATGCTTTCCTATCAGCTTGCCGGTCTCCAGTTCTATAGCCTTTCCTTCTCGCTCGCCAAGATATCGCCGGAGATAATCGTTGTAATTGATTTTACCTAAGAAGCATATGCCTTGCGAATCCTTGCGCTTAGCATTTATGAGACGGTTCTCTTCTGCTATGCGGCGTACTTCCTCTTTCTTCAAAGAACCGATAGGGAAAATAGCTTTCTGCAGCTGCCAGCCATATATCTGTGCAAGAAAGTCTGTCTGGTCTTTCACGGGGTCGGGACTTGTGCACAGCCATTTCTTGCCTTCGGCATCGATTTCGGTTGTGGCATAGTGTCCGGTTGCGATTATATCGTATTCGTGTCCGCGTTTCTCATGGAAAGCTCCAAATTTTATCAGACGGTTGCACATGACGTCAGGGTTCGGAGTGAAGCCAGCACGAACTTTCTGCATGGTGTATGTTGTAACTTGATTCCAGTATTCTCTGTGACAGTCTACAACTTCCAGACGGCATCCATAACGGTGACATAGAGCTGTTGCCATTTCAAGATCTTCCTCGGAAGTGCAGTCCCAATCCTCCTCGGGTGTGTCTTCCGGACCTATCTTAATATAGAAGCAGTCTGGTTTTGTTCCTTGTTCACACAAAAGATGTAGCACGACAGCCGAATCAACTCCGCCAGATAGAAGCAGTGCGATGCGTCTGCTGGGTGTTGCCGCAGTGTTTCCTGTTTTGTTGATAGCACTTTCCATACTTGTTGTATGCTGTGTGAGTTGTTTGTTTTTACTTATCTTTCAGTCAGAAAAAATATCGTTCTTGGCCCATTGCTGAGCGTATTAGTATGGCGCCCTGTATTTTCCTTCCTCTTTGTCGTTGAGCATGGAGAGGTATGAATTATATCTTGACAGTGCGATATAATGGTCCTCAATAGCCTGAATAACCGCACAGCCTGGTTCGTGCGTGTGAGTGCAGTTATTGAAGCGGCAATCTTTGGAAAACTTGAAGATTTCTTTGAAATACGAGCATATTTCTTCTGGCTCCATGTCAAATGTGCCAAACCCTTTAATACCTGGTGTATCTATGACCCATCCATTGCTTTCAGCGGTATCTTTTAACAGCGGCAGCATTTCTGAAAATGTAGTAGTATGCATGCCTGTGTTATGAGCATCGGATATTTCCGAAGTTCTTAGATTTGCATTAGGCAGTATTGCATTTAGCAGTGTTGATTTCCCGACGCCGCTATTGCCGCTGAACAGCGTGATCTTGCCTTGCAACAATGTTGTGAGTTCATCTATTCCTATATTTTCTGTGGCAGATATGGAGAGGCATTTATATCCTATGGTGTCATATAACTGCATCATCATATCTTGATAATGCAGCTCTTCAGCCGATAGCAGGTCGCGCTTGTTGAACGCCAGAATGACAGGCACAGAATATGCTTCGGCAGAAGCCAGAAATCTATCAATGAATGTGGTAGATGTCTCGGGATAGTTTATAGTGACTACCAGAACAGCCTGGTCTACGTTGGCTGCGAGAATATGGCTCTGCTTTGACAGATTTTGTGATTTGCGTATGATATAGTTTCGTCTGTCTTCTATATCTGTAATGAAAGCAGTGCCTTCTTGATTGGGCTGTATAGTCACTCTGTCTCCAACGGCAACAGGGTTTGTGCTTCGTATGCCTTTAAGTCTGAAATTGCCCTTTATTTTACAATCCACGGTGCCCCCCTCGTCGGTGAGCACCGTGTACCAGTATCCTGTATTTTTTATTACAAGTCCTTTCATTCGTATTTGTTTTGCTTCTGGCATTCTTCCGTGCCAGTGCATGTTTAGACAGTCATAATCTCCTTCTGCTTTTCAGCGAGCATGTCGTCAATCTTCTTGATAAATTTATCATGAATTTTCTGCAGTTTCTCTTCTGCAATCTTCTGCTCGTCTTCAGCAAGTCCGTCTTTCACGGCCTTCTTTAGAGTGTCCTTGTATTCACCACGGGTCTTTCGTACAGACACTTTAGCTTTCTCCGCTATGCCGTTACACTGTTTTGCCAGTTCGCGACGGCGCTCTTCTGTAGGAACAGGTATGCAGAGGCGGATTATCTCTCCGTTATTGTCAGGAGTGATGCCCAGGCTTGAATTAATGATGGCTTTCTCGATGTCGCGTATGGCTTTCTTGTCCCATGGTCGAATCGCTATGGTTCTTGGGTCAGGTGTAGATACGTTAGCTACTTGGTTGAGAGGTACAGTTGCTCCGTAAGATTCAACCTTTATGCCGTCAACAAGTGCCACGTTGGCTCTGCCAGCGCGTATGTGTGACAATTGTTCGTCGAGGAACATGCATGCCATGTCCATTTCTTCCTCAGCATTGCTGAGAGTTTCTTTTACGTCGATCATAGTGGTAATAGATATTTTTATGTGGTGGCATTTAGCTTTATTGGGTTTTGTCTTGCGCCATATGCCATCAGTGTTATTGACGATGTTTAGTCAGGATCGGAAGGGGAGTGTGTCTTTTGTGTGGTTATACCGCTTTCTGCCAGTCTTTAGGGGCTTCGGTTTTGTGGTGTCCGTCCTGCATAAAATGCTTCAAGGAGCCAAGAAGTCAAGGAGCCGCCGTGTGTTACGGTCGTGCTTCTTACCTCCCTGACTCCTTGAATAAGATTTTCAGAGTATGCCGCTTTGCGTTGCTCGGGGCATCCCTACCTTGCCTTTTTATTAGTTTGCAGCCTTCTGCTCTGCTGGAGCTGCAGCTGGTTTTTCAGCTGGAGCAGCAGTGTTGTTCTGCTTTGTCTGGCTTGCTCCGAATCCTGGCAGGTTGTTAGGGTTTGTCTGGCTCTGCTCTGTAGCGACCTTCTCAATTACGCTCTGTTCTGTAGAAGAAGTTGGCACAACGTGTGCGCAAACTACACTGAGGATAGCCAGTGCAATAGCCAGTCCCCATGTTGTCTTCTCGATGAAGTCTGTTGTCTTGCGTACGCCGAGTACTGCATTGCCAGTTGAGAAACCTGCAGAGAGTCCGCCTCCCTTAGATTCCTGGATAAGAACGATAGCAATCATCAGTATGGCTACGATGACAATGAGGATAACGAATAGTGGGTACATCTTTTTGTTACTTTTGTTTTTTATTATTATTTATGATTAATTTCTCGAGGAAACGTATTTGGTCTGCAAAATAAGCATTTTTTTTCGGATTGTCCAAATTTAAACGCTTAATAATCTCTAAAGCCTGTGAATATCTTCCTTGCCTTACGTAAATCTGCGCCATTGTTTCTGTGCAGAACTCCTCAGGCACGGGTTCGGTATGTTCGCTTCTTTCGTTCGGGTCGTTGTCAAGTTCTGGCAGTATGATACGCCCGCTTCCCTTGCTTGATATGAAATCGTCTATCAGGCTTTGTCCTTTCAGCTGCGGTCCGTCTTGGTCTGAAGTGCCGAAGTCGTCGAGTCCGTTTTCTATCAGATAGCCTATGTAGTCGCTTCCAGGTGTTGCGCTTATGCGCTTCTTGCTGTTGCCTTTAGACTCTTCAGTGTCCTCAGGTATAGAGCCGAGGAAATTATCGATAAGCTCAGTAGTTCTGCTTGTATTTTCTTTGTTTGCCTGTATGCTGTTTTCTTCTGAACTGTTGTTCTTTTTGTCAGCAGCGTTGTTTCGCAGTTTGTAGTGTGCGGCTTCAATCATCTGAAAGAGCACTCTGCGGTCGGTTATGTATATTGCGGCGCGTCGTAGTTCTTCGTCAAATGTTGGGTCGTGCAGCAAATATAGGTTTCTGAGCATCAGGATTCTGGCTGTCTGAAAGTATGGATGCAGAGCGATGAGACTGCGTAGGTCGTATAATGTCTCGCGGTCCATTCTCTCTGGGTGATGTATCAGTTCAGTCAGGTTCATGTTTCCTTTACGATGGGTTCTAAGAATTCCCTCAGCTTGTTATTGATGGTGAGATTCTTTTATTCTTTTTGTGGTCAAATCAGTTTTAACTGGCTCTTTTTGCCATCCGTGTCAGTCATATAGCACGCTACACTCCCTCTATGGAAGAATAATTGTCTCTCTGTTAAATTCTGATTTGTCGACAAAGCGAATTTGTATAACTCGCCTTTAATTCTATAATTAGAGTGCAAAGTTACAAAAAAAAGACGAATGTTTGGTCATGTTTTATTAAAAAAGTATCTAAAAACTAACTTTTTATATGCATAGAGACGTTATGTCATATAAAATTTGTAACTTTGCATAAATGAAGACGATGCTTGCCTATGTAACTGTGACAATATCCAGCAAACAAGAGCATCGGGATTTTGCTGTGTACAGCTAACGCTTTGCATGGCAATATTGGTTTGATATAGCTTGCGGTATGCGGGCGTATTTTTTTGATTCGTAATTATGAAAAACAAGATATCTCCTTGGTCGTGGGTCCCTACGTTGTATTTTGCAGAGGGTCTTCCGAATGTGCTTGTGACGGGCCTAGCTGCGGTTATGTATATGCAGATGGGACTTTCGGATGCTGAGTTGGGTTTGTATACGGGCTGGCTTGCTCTTCCGTGGGTAGTTAAGCCCTTGTGGAGCCCGTTTGTAGATTTGCTGAAGACAAAGCGCTGGTGGGTATTGACGATGCAGCTGCTGATAGGCGCTGCGCTTGCCGGTATTGCTTTTACGCTGCCAACTGCGATGTGGTTTCAGTGTACGATGTTCTTTCTGTTTGTGATGGCATTTGCTAGTGCCACTCATGATATTTCTGCCGATGGTTTCTATATGATTGAGCTTGACGAACATAACCAGGCAAAATTCGTGGGAATCAGAAACACCTTCTATCGTCTTGCAGTAATTTTTGGCAATGGTCTGCTTGTCTCTTTTGCCGGAGTCTTGCAGGTTCTGTTTCGTAACAGGATTGCGTTTACGTGGAGTTTGATATTCTATGGTTTGGCAGGACTCTTCATTGCGTTATGGCTTTATCACGGAGTAAAGATGCCGCGTCCTGCAGCTGATGTCCAGAAAGATGATAGCGTGAGCAATGTGATGGCAGGGCTTAAGACTATGTTCGTTACGTTCTTTACGAAGTTCCCTCCACGTGAGACGTTCGTAGTGATTATGTTCCTGCTGTTTTATCGTTTTCCTGAGGCACTGTTGAATACCATGACTAAGACCTTCTTGATGCGTCCCAACTCGAGTGGCGGGTTAGGGCTGTCGCCGCAGGAATATGGATTGGTTAATGGAACGGTCGGGCTTATCGGCTTGCTTTTGGGTGGCATCGTAGGTGGCTTGCTCGTAAGCCGTGACGGCATGAAGAAATGGCTTTGGCCGATGGTGTGGGCCATTACGTTGCCAGATATTGTATATGTAATATTGAGCTATACTCTCAATTCTAATGTTTTTGTAGTAGGGTCGCTGCTTTTTGTTGAGCAGTTCGGCTATGGATTTGGATTTACCGCATTGACGCTCTATATGCTTTATTATAGTCAGGGAAAATATAAGACATCTCACTATGCTATATGTACGGGCATCTCTTATCTCGGCTTGATGTTGCCAGGCATGGTGTCTGGATATATAAAAGACGCTGTCGGCTATCAGGTTTTCTTTAATATCGTGATGGTGACATGTATTATAACATTTGTGGTTACAGCGTTTCTGAAAATCGAACCTGAGTTTGGCAAAAAGAAATAGATGCCATTGCCGGTAGATGTTTTGCGCACAGCCTTTGGCAAGTCTGTTTTGTAAGGTGCTATGAAGTGAAAGTGAGACCTTACACTTATGGGCGTGAACCATGCTTCAAAACTGTTGTAATGAAAAAGTGAAAGTTATTTCTGTGATAAAACAAACAATCTGTAAAATATGAAAATAGGACAAACGTATACTTCGCAGCTTCTTGTTGAGGAGCGTCATTTGGCAATTAATGTAGGTAGTGGTGATCTGCCAGTTCTTGCTACTCCGGTAATGGTTATGCTTATGGAGAATGCTGCTATGAAATCTGTGGCAGATACGATAGCTGACGATGAAACCACTGTCGGTGCGCAAGTTTCAGTGTCGCATCTCCGGCCTACACCGCTTGCCGACACTGTGAACGCTACGGCCACTTTGGTAGAAATAGACGGGCGAAAGTTGACCTTCAGGGTTATTGCAGAAGATTCAAAAGGTTTGGTGGGAGAGGGGACGCATGTGCGATATATTGTGAATCGTGAGCGTTTTGTTAGCAAAATAACACTTTGAAGGCACATAATATTGCAAAAAGATATTCTTGCACAACAGAATCTTGATTATGGTCAAGAAATAATATGTTGTAAGTAAAAAAAGTGGCATAGATTGCTTGTAGTTAGAGGATTTTGTGTTACTTTTGCACTCAAATCGCGAAATTCTGTAGCAGGATACTCCTGCAGGTCGCGAAAAGAGTGACACGCTCTTACTTCAATAAGTATTGAATAAACACGCATCTTCAATAGGGTAACTATATTTTTGGGGGAGGAGTCATGCGCCATTAGGCGCATGAAAAAGGTAAAAGGTTTATGCTGTAAATCGGACAGAAGCGGATTGCTTCATGTTCGATTTATTCTTTTAAACCTATTCTCTCAGATTAAAATCTATGCTGACGGCTCTCTTTTGTTGGATGCTTTATGGATGTAGATAGGTGGTGCGGGGCAAGTCGGTAGGTTTAAAATATTATAATAATGTGTAGATAAATTTGTATAATTGGATGATATTTTGTAATTTTGTAGCGGAATATTGTTTTTCCGATACAAAATAGAAATATTAAAAGGGACTTAAGCGTGAAAATACAAGAAGTCATTGACGCCCTTGAACTGTTTGCGCCTCTGCCCTTGCAGGAAAGCTACGATAATGCTGGCTTGCAAGTTGGATTGACAGGGGCCGACGTCTCAGGGGCATTATTGTGCCTGGACGTTACGGAAGATGTGATAGATGATGCTGTCAGACGTGACTTTAATCTCGTCATATCGCACCATCCGCTGCTCTTTCGCGGACTCAAGCAATTGAGTGATGCTGATTATGTACAGCGCACTGTCTGGAAGGCTGTGATGAATGGAGTATGTATCGTCTCTATGCATACAAATCTTGATAATGCCCAGGGCGGTGTGAATCATAAGATAGCACAACTTCTCGGTCTTCATGATGTGGAATTTCTGGCTGATGTAAGAACCGTGAGCGACCCGCGCAATGGCGAAACTCCAGAGACACAGTTGACTGGCGGTAGTGGTATAATTGGCTACTTGCAGATGCCGGTGGGTGCAGAAGAGTTTATCCATCACGTAAAGAAAACATTTGGAGTGCAGTGCTGCATGACAAATCAGTTGCTTGACAGACCAATAAGCAAGGTGGCTATCTGTGGAGGGGCAGGCGCTTTCTTGCTGAAAAATGCTATAAGGAAAGGGGCTGATGCATTCATTACGGGCGAAGTGCACTATCATGAATTTTTTGGTGCAGACCAGCAGATTCAGATAATGTCAATAGGACATTATGAGTCAGAGCAATATACGACAGAAATTTTCAAACAGATAATAGCAGAGCGTTGTCCGCAACTCCCTGTAGCAGAGTATGGTTCGACCAATCCAATATGCTATTGGTAACTGTCAGAATATTTCAGCTATGCATCATGGAGGGAGGTCTCCCTTCTTGGTATATGAACAGAAACAAGAAAATATTAATACAATATAAATTTTTCGAAGATGGCAAAGAAAATTAAGGAAATGAGCGTAGAAGAGAAGCTGAAGACACTATATCAGCTTCAGGCTACTCTCTCTGCAATTGACGAGAAGCGTGCATTGAGAGGTGAATTGCCTCTCGAGGTAGAGGATTTAGAGGATGAAGTAGCAGGTTTGGCTACTCGTATCGAGAAAATCACACGTGAGATTGAGGAGTTCAGAAAAGCTGTGGCTCAGAAGCGTAATGATATTGAGCTTGCTAAGTCAAGTGTCGCACGCTACAAAGAACAGCTTAACGAGGTTAGCAATAACCGTCAGTATGACACCCTGACTAAGGAAATTGAATTCCAGGAACTGGAGATTGACCTCTGCCAGAAGAAAATTAAAGAGGCTGACCAGAAAATAGCAGAGCGTACACAGGATGCAGAGCGCGCAGAGCAGGCTATTACTGAGCGTAAGAAAGACTTAGAAATGAAGCGCGCAGAGCTCGACGAAATCATGAGCGAGACACGTGCAGAGGAAGAGCAGCTGCGTGAGAAGGCTGACGACCTTGAGCTGCGTATAGAGCCACGTCTTCTTCAGAGTTTCAAGCGCATACGTAAGAATGCACGCAATGGCCTTGGCGTAGTGTACGTACAGCGTGATGCTTGTGGCGGCTGCTTTAATAAGATTCCACCACAGCGTCAGCTTGATATCAAGATGCACAAGAAGATTATCGTGTGCGAATATTGTGGCCGTATTCTCGTTGATCCAGAGTTGGCTGGTATCAAGATTACAGCTAATGGCGAGGAGAAGCCAAAGAAGAGACGCACTATCCGTAAGCGTGCCGTTGCTGCAGCAACAGAAACAGCGGAGAATGCATAATGACGTTATTGCATGCCGAGCTATGATATCTTTCGGCTAAAATGTATTGTAGCTTAAGTTTCGCGTGTGCGAAACTGGCATATAGTAAAGAAGGTGTATGTAATTCGGTTTACATGCACCTTTTACTTGTTTTAAGGGCGCATATAGTCCAACGATATAAAAGGTGAAGGGAGAAAGCAGAAAGTAGAAATGAGAAAGCAAAACTTCGTCAGCATGAGCAGCGTACGTCAAACGCAGTAAGGGCATAGCTCTTACCGTTTGGTGCGCGAACAGATTATGCTGGCAAAGGAGAAATGAGGAATGAGAAATAAAATCTGCATAATCTGCAGCATCTGCGTGCTAAAGAAAATCCTTAATCCTTCCTCCCTGATCCTTATTCACAGTTCGTTGTAATTAGGAATTTCCTTCAGGAATTGATAAGTGCGGGTTTTATAATCCATCTTGCAGCAGTAATGGTTCAGACCATTTGAGACGATGAGATAGTCTACTTGGAGAATAAAATTATAGGCAGCAATCTGATCGAACACTTTCGGTGTTATGCTTACGCTCGCGGCCTTATATTCAATAATCATACGTGGACATCCGTTACTGTTGTATAGTACACTGTCACATCTTAGTCGCTTCTGTCCGCAACGTAATTCCACTTCGTTCTGGAGTAGGGTAGAAGGATATCCTTTGTGTTCTATAAGAAAGTGTACGAAATGCTGCCTTACCCATTCTTCAGGAGTTAACGCAACGTGCTTTTTGCGCAACATGTCGAAGATGACATATTGGCTGTCTGTGCGTTTTACGTTTATTGCGTAGGGAGGCAGATTGAGAGTGTCCATAAAAAATATCGCCGTTTTATTTTGTTTTCTGCTGAATTTGCAGTATCTTTGCCTTTAATTGGCTCACAAAGTTAAGAGTTTATATCTTAAATACAAAACTTTTGCCGCACAAATAAAGAAAAAATACAATAAAAAACCATTTCTATGGCTGAAAAACATACTGCGAATACATATGAAGGCATTATGAAGAACTTGCGCGAGAGGAAGTTTGCTCCGGTGTATGTTCTTATGGGTGCAGAACCGTATTATATTGATAAAATCGCAGAATACATCACAAATAACGCGATAAATCCAGAAGAACGCGATTTTAATCAGATAGTCTTGTATGGACTGGATACAACACCGGTGCAAATCATGGATGCGGCGCATGCTGTTCCTATGATGGCAGAATATCAGGTTGTAATTGTTCGTGAGGCGCAGATGCTGAAAGGAATAGAAGCTCTGGAAAAATATCTAAAGAATCCAATCAAGACAACCATACTTGTTATTTGTTATAAGAAAGAGGCTACAAAGACAAAGAAAGGATGGATTGCAGAGGCAGAGAAAAATGGTGTAGTATTTGAGAGCAAGAAAATTAGAGACTATGCTCTGCCGGCATTTGTCACTTCCTATCTTAAGACTCGCGGGAAGGATATCGACCAGAAGGCCTGCATGATGATAGTTGAGTATATCGGTGCGGACCTAAGTAGGGTAGTGTCAGAACTTGATAAGATGCTCATCACATTGCCAGAAACAATGATGCGTATATCACCGGAATTTGTTGAGGAACAGATAGGCATAAGCAAGGACTATAACGTCTTTGAACTTCGTGATGCTATTGTCAATAGAGATGTTCTTAAGGCAAATCGCATTATGAAATATTTTGACAAAAATCCCAAAGTTGCAAACCTCCATTCTATTGTCCCGCAGCTCTTCTCTTTCTTCCAAAATCTTATGCTTGCGCACTATTGTCCTAATAGATCGTCAGAGGACGAAATAACCTCATGGTTGGGGTTAAGAGCGACATGGGCGGCACGTGAATATATGACAGCAATGAGAGTGTATAATGCTACAAAGACAATGCAGATAATACAGAAATTAAGAACTATTGCTGCTAAAAGTAACGGCCTTGATAGGGGTAATGCGTCAGAGGGAGAGCTCATGCAAGAGCTTGTTTATTTCATTTTGCATTGAGCGTTCTCGGGAAATCGAAAAAACACACAGAAAAAACAAATGCTCTATTTATCATAACGAGAAGAGCTGATTAGTATAACTTAAACGAAATAGTGGGGTGCTTGTCACCCCATTTTTTATGCATGAGTTTTCTAAAAAACGTCTTCTGGATATACGTCCTCTGTATTTTGCTCTTGCGTTTTGGTTGCTTATTTCTTGTTGCGTTAATGATCTTCTTGCTCTTGCTTGCCGTGTTCCTGGTCCTCCTGAGGCATATCTCTTTATACCTCTCTTTGTCGTGCTTCGTATTCGGTTTGTTTATGTTGTAGTGGGTGTCAGAATGTATTGTTAAAGCGATATCTTGGTAATTAACATTTGTTAGTACACGAAACTGCTGTATATAATGTTCCTTTGGACCTTTTTCTGGTGTTTCTTGGCCCTTGCTGGAGCTGTTTTCGTGGAATTATCTGTAAAATAATCGTATTTTCAAGTTAATTTTGCTTACCATCTGATTGTCTTCAATCCCTTTGTTTATCGTGCTTTGACGCGGTTTTTACCTCAAAAATACGAGCGTATTTTCCTGGAATCTGTCCCTTTGACTTGCCTGGCGGAAATTTTCGAAAAACCCTCCATTTTTTCTTGTACATTTACGGCGTTAACTTTTGTTTAGTTTTTGCTTAGTTTGAGTTTGTAAATAAATATATATTCTCAAATACGAATAAGTAAAATATGTCTATATTTATAAACGCGAATATTGCGCCTTTCATAATGTAAAATATAAATATACAAACACGAAAATTACATTTTACCTATGTAAATGAATAAATATACGCTATTATGCAGACAAATGTAAGTGACTAAAACTCAGTGCTTTACATGTTTTCGTGCATATAATTTACATCTTTATATACCGTATTTACGCGAGAATGCTGATTTTATGCGCCAAACACACCTTTGCTATGCTATTTAATGCGTGAAAACCCAGTAAGTTGGAAGATTTTTACGAATAATCGAATAATATCATATTCACATACCCAAATTTATATTTGTGAATACATCCCACTCTTCTATGTGTTTATATAAATACGATTTTACGTATAGTGATTTTTAATATCGAATTACGAAAATCTAAATTTAATATAAATTTGTTGGTTATGTCATTTTTTATGTTTACCTTTGTAAAGTCAAAGATATTGCAGCTTTTATGCTACAAGCGAACGGAGCGTGTTATACAAATGTAATTAGGTGTCAAAAAACGATATGCTAAATTAACATTTGTTTTTCTCCCTCCTATCGTGTTTCACTATATAAAAACACGGAATGTTCCTGTAGTGACATGTTTAATGTGACAGACACATATTATTATATTATATATGTAAATGTAAGAATACAAATTTAAGATATAGTTAGAGTTTATGAAAGAAAGGATTAAGCAATTGATGGAGTCGCTCCATATGAACCAGCAGAGTTTTGCAAGTTTTGTAGGTATTGCTCCCGCAACCCTGAATGGAATATTCCAAGAACGCACTCGCCCTACCCTAAACACTGTAGAGGCGATATGTAAGAAAATGCCGAATGTCAATCTGATGTGGCTAATTAATGGTACAGGTGAAATGTATGTTGCTGATGATGCTCAGGATATACCAGGTTCAGAACCAGATTCTGAGGCAATGGATACGGTTCATGGCTCATCTGCAGATCGTAGCGGTATGCTTGACTTTTCTTCTGGTGCACAGCTGTCTTCTATAAGTCAGCAGCGTCCTTCTGCAGTTCGTCCTTCAGATAGAATGAATTGTAATACAAGAAATGTTGCTGCAGTTGATGTGAAAAATATTGACAAACAAGCACGACGAATTACAGAGATTAGAGTCTTCTATGATGACCAGACTTGGGAGTCGTTTGTACCTAAAAAATAGGTTGTGATATTTGTTTGTAGGTCTATATGGATGTTCTAAAAATTACGGATTAAGTGTTTGCCTATTCTGGTGTTCTCGGTTTCGGTTTTTTGTTCGTCTCTTTCGGTGTCATTTAGTCAAGTTTCATCAGACACATAGTCTGCTATGTTCTTTCTTCAACTTACAAAAGCACACACGAAATAAGAACGAAAAACAACACGACAGAATTTTCAGAACATCCCCTATGCGAAAATCATGTGTGTTATTCGGTAAGACATTACTTGTAGTATTGCCGTATTCTAATTGTATCGTAAGATTAAAGACTGCTATGGTGGGATACATTGGTAAGAGAGTTGCTTGGCGCAGATGCTTTCTGATATTCTGGCTGTGTGTTGCATCCTATTTGAGCGTGTTAGCGCAGTCAAGAGCATCAGCTCGTTGTTTTCGGGTTATGGAGTATAATGTAGAAAACCTATTTGACTGCGAACATGACACGCTTAAAGATGACCTGCAGTTCACTCCCTCGGGATCGTATGAGTGGACTCCCGGCAAATACTGGCGTAAGCTTAATGCAGTAGCCCGTGGCATTGTGTTGGGTGCCACACAAGATGATGAGTTTCATGTGCCAGATATAATAGGGCTATGTGAGGTTGAAAATGATAGCGTGCTGCATTCTTTGACACGCCGTTCTCTGCTTCGAGGTGCTGGATATGAATACGTTATGACCAATTCTCCCGACAATCGCGGAATAGACGTGGCTCTGCTCTATCAGCCGTTAACATTCAAGCTGCTTAACCACTATTCGTTGCGTATCGACACAATAGCAGAAATGCGCCCAACCCGTGACATTCTTTACGTAAAAGGAGAGACGTTCCTTGGAGAGTTAAATGTTTTTATGGTGCATTTTCCGAGCAGAAGCCGTGGTGAACGCGCCACGCGTCCTTTCCGCCAGGAAGCTATGAATCGTCTGTGTCAAAGTCTCGATTCTATTTGCCGTCAGGAGCCAGAGGCAAAGATTCTTATAATGGGCGATTTTAATGACTATAGCGACGATAAGACCTTACGGCAGCTGCACGAACGTTCGTTTGTTGAAGTCACGTCTCCCGAGCGTATTAGTTTTCCTCCAGGAATAAAAGGCACATACCGCTATCAAGGCCTTTGGGGCAGCCTTGATCATGTTTTTGTGTCAGCCTCACTGCTCTCGTCCTTCCGTTCGTCAGCAATAGCCTCTCATCCCTCTCTTGTCGAATATGATTCGAAGTATGGAGGTATGCGTCCCTATCGTTTTTTTCGTGGCCCAACAATATATGGCGGCTACAGTGACCATCTGCCGATACTTGTAGAGTTTTCGTATTAAAAGGTATTGAGGTTTCCTTAGGTTTTGAGATTATGAGTTTGTATTACCTTGCAACCTCTAAGCAAAGCGACCGGATTACCTTATAATCAACGAAACTGTAGTTTGTGGTTGTGATGCAGATGATGGATTTCCCCGAACTAAAGTTTTGTATCGTTAATGGTGGTTATTGTGACATAATACTTTTGCCCCTTCAGGGCGTCGTTGAACTGTGATTGTCTTTATTTACCCAAGGTGCCGCTCCGCTTGCCTTGGGCTATGTACGCTCTGCGTTTGCCCCTTCAGGGCGTCGTTGAACTGTGATTGTCTTTATTTACCCAAGGTGCCGCTCCGCTTGCCTTGGGCTATGTACGCTCTGCATTTGCCCTTTCAGGGCGTTTATTGTTTGTTACTATCGTTATTTACCCAAGGTGCCGGTCCGCTTGCCTTGGGCTATGTACGCTCTGCATTTGCCCCTTCAGGGCATTTATCGTTTGTTGCTGTCTTTATTTATCCAAAGTGCCGCTCTGCTTGATTTGGGCTATGTATGCCCTACATTTGCCCTTTCAGGGCGTTTATTGTTTGTTGCTGTCTTTATTTACCCAAGGTGCCGCTCTGCTTGATTTGGGCTATGTACGCTTTGCGTTTGCCCTTTCAGGGCGTTTATTGTTTGTTACTATCATTATTTACCCAAGGTGCCGCTTCGCT
>JAEIGA010009692.1_pt1 | contig 14590 bp, 28 predicted proteins | sample 9270691 | NCBI WGS metagenome assembly JAEIGA01 (sample SAMN17057246, study PRJNA624740) | gut metagenome | biome: biome; isolation source: fecal sample | host: Bos grunniens | place: China: Xizang | collected 2019 | reverse complement strand
TTCCCTCTCATCGTATCTGCAAGCATACTCATCAAGTTCTGGGTGTTCTTCTATAAACTTATGTACTCTGTCAAAGTCTTCATGGGAAAGTTCATGATCAAATAGGTCTATAGTTAGTCCTACTACTATTCTACAATCTACACTCATTAGTCTTCCTCCTGTACTTCTATATTATTAGCTTCGAGTTCTGCCTTAACTCTTTGGGCTGCTCGATAATCTACACAGTCCTCATCACACTTATTACACTGACCGAACTGACATATAGCTTTTGCAATCTGTTCTACTGTTATCATGGTTAGTCTTCCTCTCCTTCAGGTTCTGGTTCTTCTGTACGTATCCACATCATGTTGCACTCACCTTCTGGTGTTATCTCAACATAGTTAGAGCAAGAGCAGTAGCCGGCATCATTCTCATTACAAGCATAACATCTACATCTCATCCTTTTACACCTCCGCTGAAGATAGTTAGTCTTACTGACTTACCTTTGGTGGCAGCAACAGTTACTGTAGCACCATTCTCAAAAGGCATGTTAGGTAGGTCATCAAGGAATCTCATTAGGTCTCTACTTGTGTTAGCTACACCAACAAAGACTTCTTTATCCTCAGACCAGAAAGTATATTCAGGTTCTGTTTTCTCGGGTACAACCTTCTTTGGATTCTCTGCTACTGGGTCTTCGGCTGGATACAGATCACCATTATCTTCTACTGCCCATTGAATAGTGAGAGTTCTGTTATTGAGTTCTACGATGTATCCATCTTTCCTGAGCATCTCAATTACCTTCTTACCAACTGGTTCATAAAGATTAAACTCAGTCAGGATTTCGGTTTCGTAAAATCCTGCGTTAATAGCTTTACTGATTTCTGACTGTGCTGTATTCCAAATGAATTCTTTAGCAAGTCCTTCTATTCTTTCATTAGTTGCCTTAAAAGCTTCATAAGCTGTCTTCATATTCTTATCCTCCTGTTTAAGTTCTTCTACTGCGTAAAGTGTTAGGTTTCCTGTTGCCATAAGTTTTATACCCATACTGATAGCATCAACTTCAGTTTCAAATCTCTTCGCCTGCTGCTTTGAAGTATTATAGAGTATAGTCTTATCAGTCCAGAAGTCTTCGACATAATAATCTTTTCCTGGTTCGGTCTTAGTTCTACATCTGATTACGTACATTATCTCTTAATTCCTTTCGCTAAGTAGTAAATGTATCCCCTCTCCAAGAACTCATAAGCTTGAGAGACTTCTTTGGTTTCGGTATCATACCAGTCAGTACGTTTTTCTACTAGAGGAAGATTGTAATGTATCTTACCTTCTTGAGCACAGGCGTATTCACAAGCCATTCTCTCATCTCTGAACATAGCGTCAAGGTGAGGTTTACCGTCTTCATTACAGCCATAAACTATATAAGTTACTGTTACTTCTTTCGCCATATCAATTCTCCTTATCAAGTATCTTACATATTTATTATACAATATCCAAGTAAGAAATACAGCGGGTTTAAAAGAAAAAGCCTAGAGAATTTAACTCTAAGCTTTTATATATTTAATTAGTCTGTAGCACCGGCTATATTATAGATATATGCCCAAGAGTCAATACCATCAGCGTGACTATAATCTCTGTCTGTAGGATTTTCTATTTTAGTTGTTTCTGTAGAACTTCCAATGTATCCATAGTCAATACCATAATCATCTTCCTTAGGAATACGACTACCGAGTAGGCTAGCATACTTACTATTCCAGCTAATACTTCTTGAAGAATGTGAATCGCTCTTTGTGCTGTGATTATTATCATCCCAGTAAACACAAGTATAAATAACTTCGAATGGTTCTTCTATAATCTTAGCAGGAATAGAATCTCCATGACCTATACGAAATCTAAATTCTCCAAAAGCATTAGGTGCTACTTCATAGGTCTTACCAGACTCTGTTAATAAAATAGCAACAATACTACCATTAGGATTATTTGAAAAGATGTCTATCTTATTAAACTCTACTGCTGCCTTTTTACTATGGAAACGTTCAATCGCACCAGTAATACCTCTGGTAAGTTGACGTAGCATTTCGGATTTCTTTGTGATTCTTCTTGCCGGAATTAGTCTAATACAAAAATTCCAACCCTCAAAGCATAAACTATAGTCCTCACCGTTCTTACTTAAGGTTACTCCTTCTTCTACCGGTATTCCAATAGTAGCTTCGTACTCTGCAGCAAGTTCAGGATCTATAGTACTTAGATAAGTCTTTAGTAATTCTTTGTGATCATCAAACTCACGTTCTTTAGCAGCTTCCTCAGCAGCTTTCTTTTCTGCTTGTTGTCTCTCATACTCTGCTGCCATTCTCTCACTCTCTGCACGTTTTCTAGCTACCTCTTCTTCCTCTGCTTTAAAGTATTGTTTGTCTTTATATCTTAAAGCCCAGAGTTTACCCAATGCTTTAAGCGCCCAAGAATCTGGATTAGCTTCTTTAGCTTTCTTAATTCTTTCGTAGTCGTTAGCAAGTACGCCTCTTTCATCAAACATATCCATGAGTCCGAGTTCTTCTAGCTCATCATCGAAAGCTATGTGGAAAGCTTCTTCTTCCATTTTGTTTTCATACTTCGCAGCAGACCAGAATTTCTTACTTGCCGCTTTCTTAGCCGCATCATCTCCGGTAGCTTCAGTAATAAGTTGTTCTTCTGTTTCCTTATTTAGTTCATCTAGCTCTTCATAGAGCTTCATAAATTCTGTCTTAATCATTTCCTTATTTCCTTTCAGCAAATTTGCTTACGTATAATTTAGCAAAAGAAAAGACTCAGATTTCTCTAAGTCTTAAATATCAAATTAATCCTCCCAATAACCATCATAGTAATCATCGTCATCTTCTTCCCAATACTTCGGGTCTCTAAGTTCCTGTCCATAGACATTGTACCACTTACCACACTCACATCTTACTGCTCCAGCATAATCAGAGTCAAGGATTACTTCTGCTCCACAGGAACACTTACCAACTGCTGGGTTAATGTAAGTATGTTCGTACTTTTGATGTACAGGTCCAATAAGAGATTTATCATTAAGACATCTTTCGTAGTTTGCCTTTCCTTCGGGTGTCATAGTTTCAGTATCTACTTCATACTTACTATTGGCAGGAAAGCTAAAACCAGCATCTCGACTTTCGTCATAATAATACTCTACATAATATTCAACAATCTGTTCAGGCTCTCTGTTCTTTATAATCTTAATCATATCAGGTCCCTCTCCTAATCACTATCTTATATATTTATTATACAACATTCCCTCTCCTTTTTCAGCGGGTTAATTAAAAAACTCCTAAGACTTTTCTTAGGAGTTTAATTATTAAAATGAGAAGCCACGGAATTCTTGGTGGGCTTGTTGGTTGACACCAGCATCAAAACCTACTGCTTGGAATTCATTTAGTTTATCAGCCTCTGTGGACCCCACAGATATATCTGAGCAAAGCTTACTGAACATATTGGTATTAAGCTTAAAGTATCTTTTCTTTGGCAAGCCGTGATATTGGATAGAGATAATACCGTAGTCAACCAAAGCTTTACAAGCATTTAACTGTTGGTGTTTACTCAGTCCGGTGTTATTACTCATGTTTTCTACGGTACTGAAGAACCAACCATCTGCGGTAATCTTATTCTGGTCTAGCCAATACTTATACTCTGAATACACCTCAGATAGTAAGAGAGCTGCATCTATACCGAACTTACATATCAATGGTCTTGGTAGTCTTATATAATCTTGAGTGAATATTGTATCTAGCTTACTCATCTTTATTACCTCTTAAAATAGTTTTGATATATCTGGTGCTGTAGCTTTTTCTACTCTACTTTGTTTTTCACGTAAATAGAGTTCTTCATCTGGATAATCTATCAGCTTTTTATTTTCTTTTACTTTACCTATTTGTGTAGTTAAAAGTATGTCAAGTACTGTGCCGTCGTAATCAGGTCCAAACTCAACTAAGCAATCTGAGATTAGGACATTTCCTCTATGTATCTGCCAGTCATTGATAAGTGGTTTACCGAGGATTTCACATGCTCGGTTAAGTCTTTTTCTACAGAGTTCTACTGCAACTTGATCATATTCATTACCGAAGAGTTTATCTGAGTCAGCACCAGCAATCAGACAGGCTATAAGTAAGTTACCAGATCCACAGGTTGGATCTAGGATAGTCTTTCCACTAATACTCTCAAAGTGTTCTATCATCTGGATACAGATATCTGCAGGAGTATAGAACTGTCCAAGTTCATCACGTTTCTTTTTGTCTAGACCCTCGTACAAAGTACTTTGAAATTCTTTGGAGTCTAGAATTGTATGTATTTGTTGCTTTATTTTTTCTGTTAATATCATTTATTCTATTCCTTTCAAAGTGGTCAATTCAGAAAGAACTGCTTGAATTTCTTCTTGTGTGTATCCATATTCTTCAAGGATTTCTTCTACTGTCCAAGTACGAGTCCAGTCAAGTCTTGGGAACCACATAGAGTGTTCTCGTAAATGAAAAGCATCTCTGTTCATACCGGTCATAAGCCAGCTAGTAAAACGATAACCTAAATCAGAATAGAAAAGTTTAGCAACATTTTGTTTCTCAACTTCTGTATTAAAAGTAACAGTAATACAACAGATTGATTTAGTTTCTTCTGCTGTTACAGTTTGTTTTAATCCATTATTTATATTATAGAACTGAGACTTTTCAGATTTACCGAGATTAGCTTGACCTGAATGATTTCCAGACTTAGTTCTTAGAGGCAAAGCAATACTCTTAGATAAGTCAGTAGAGAAGAATTGTTCGGTAATAATAAAAGTATTAGGACGACTGATATTATGAATAAAATATTTTTGTGTCAATCTGTTTTCAAGACAGCTTATTCTAAACTCTTCAGCTGTTAAACTATTAGCTGGAGCTTTTTTAATATTGGCAATAAGTGGACTTATGCCAGCATCAGCAAAGCAACCGGGACAAGACTCAATAGTAGTTAAGTCTACATGTTGCCATAGTGGATATTTATCGTCAGCCTTTTCATAATCAACCATTGGTAGTAAATTAATAAAACTGTCATAGTCAATTACGTCCATAACCTTTTTAACGGCATTAGCACCAATCTTACCATAAGGTGGATTAGCAATAGCATTATCAAAATGTTTTTTCATATACTCGGAGTCTCCTTTAATTTGTAGTTTGGTTTGCCACTTTATTTTCTTTCCAGAAAATACTGCTGTTGGATAATTACCCAAATTAAGTATTGCTTTCCAAGGCAAACCATTGGTATTAAGCATCTTTAAGAATTTAGGGCTTTTGTATACTATATTAAAAATATAGTTATGTACGTGTTGTCTAACTGTGTCATCCTCTGCAGTATCAATAGTTGAAAGTAAAACAACATTAGTAATACCATGCTCATAATATTCTTTAGTCGCTGACAAATCAAAATCATTCATAACTAATACCCAAGAGTCTGGTGTTAAAGTATCCCAATTAATCTTGTTTGTATCATTTGCTACGACCATTAGTTTCTTTAAACCTTTACCAACAGTATCAGTAAGCTTGTCTGTCCATCTAAAATCAGCACACCATTTTTTATAAGCTTTTTCAAAATCTGGTTTAATCAAATTCATAGTATTACCTCTCTTTCTTCTATATTTATTATACTATAGTTATGTGTAAAATACAGCAGGTTAATCAAAATAAGTTTCAAAACAATTTTCCATAGACTCAACAGTATAACCTAAAACTAACCAATCATTCTTAATGTTATTTGCTTTGGACCATGCATTCATAATTAAAATGTAAGCCTTCATCTCATCTTTTACTTCTGTCAAGGCTTTAACAAAGTAGTGCTTACTAGTGAATGCTTCATTAGCAAGGATAGTTTCGATGTAACCTTCTGGGTCATTATAGAACCTGTTTAGTACTGGAGCTCTTCTAAGTTCGATACAACCAGGTCTGTAAGTTCCATACTGTCTAGTTCTTAGTGTATCAATAATTGCATGGATTGCCTGGTGTTCTATCCAGTTGCAGTGCACTAAATACTTAGCAAGTTGGTATTCGATGTATCCGGCATTAAACCACATTAGAGCAGTATCCTTATCAGAGAGGGAACATACTTCCGAATTATTTGAGTCGTATTCCCACTTGTGATGTACATCAGTACCCCATTCAACTCCATGCTTTATTGTCTGGTTAGGCTGCCAACTTTCTGTAAAGAAGTTACCAGTGACCTTACCGTATTTCTCATCACAGTAATCATAGATGGCATTAAGCATCTCTACTAATTGTTCTGTGGTCTTCTGAGCTAGATGTTTGATGTCTAGCTCAGTAAGTAATTTATAAAACTTAGTCATTATCATTATCCTCCGGGTTAATAGTATCTTGGTCTTCTGACATAGCATCATAGATGTCCATCATAATAAAGTAGAGGTCTTCTTCTTCATAGAACTTCTTAAGAACTGCTGTAGGTAAATTATTTATTTCAGCTTCAGTTATTAAGTTCTCTGAGATTTGATCTGCTTCAATATCATTCTGAACACAATCTTGATACATATACATTATAGTATTTACAAGTTTCTCAATCTCAATTTCTTCTGGCTTGGAATCGGGTGAAATAGCTTTCCTAGAATCTCTGGCTGGAGTGCTTGTTGACTTGGAAGAACCGTCAGCGCTGGAAGACTCAGAAGTTGTGCGAGTCTTGGTAGTCTTGGTGGTGTTACCAGAACATTTAGTAAGTAAACTTTTAATAAGTTCGAATACATCAGGTTGAAGAAGTCTTTCTTTATCAAAGAGGTTCTCTTTAACTCTCTTCTTCTCAATATCTGATTTAGTAAGTAGAGACTTGCTATAATCTATGAGTTTAAGATCTTCGTTACCATCTTCAATGAAAGCCGGGTTAATTCTAGTGAACTTTGCTGCTTGGTCAGCAGTAAGTCTACGAGGTCCGTGTTTCTTTTTCTTCTTAATATTATTAAGTTTATTAAGAAGAATTGCTCGTACATTTGCTAAAGCGGTCTCGTCAAAGAAGAAGATAAAACCAAATGTTTTATTAGTACTTGGAGTAAGAGTTCTTCCAGACTCTTGCTTATACTTTACGAGAGTACCTGCTGTACAATAATAAAGAAAACCATCTAAGTTAGAAAGGGTTGTACCTTCAATAAGTCTTTGCTGAGTTAAAATTATATTGATTGTATTTGGGTTGCTATCAAAAAACTCATTGGCTTGTGCTTGAGAAATATTATTAGTTTGTGTAGCATCAAGAATATTAAGGCCAGAGAATTCTGGGAAGGTTTCAAAAAGTTCATCTTTCACTTCATTGATACAATCAGCTACGTGTTCCGCAACAGATTTACCTGACTTGTTGGTCTTCTTACTATTTACTGCGACCTTGATCATAAGATTGATGTTAGAACCACGTCTTGTATAAGTAGGACCGGCAAAATCATCTTTCATAAAGTCTACACCAGGACCTTGCTTAATTATTGTAATTACTCTAGTTAAAGATTTAAGAACAAATTCTTCAGCATTAGGTCTGCTAAGGGGTAAAGTAAACAAAGAAGTGAAATCCTGCTTAGCTGAGTGAGATGAGTCAAAGATGCTATCCATAATACGGTTCATAACATAAAGACAGTTTCTTACTGGTACGTAATTAAACTCACGTTCTTCTACTGGTCTGAGCAAGTCTTGCTGATAAAGCTCAATTTCCATTTCTTTAGTTACTTCATAATAGTTTTCATTCTCGGTAGAAAATACTTTCTGAAGAGATTGGGTATCTGGTGAAGCAGTAAGATAAATCCATGGAATGGTCTTAAAATCTTTAAGAGTTTCTTCAGTAAGAACATCCTCATCAGTACTATCAGTAATAGTAGCAACCATATCTTTAGTCTTTGCTGTTTGTTCTGTAAAGTGTGCCTCATCAAAAACAAAAGCGGCATTCATTGTCTGAGCAAGTTCAGCAAGCTTCTCAACAAACTCTGGGTGCTTATTAAGAAGTTGTGGAGTTACTTCAATAAGAATTTTATCACCGGCATTGATAACAAAAGTTTCAAAGAAATTCTTTATAGCCTTGTTGTTTACTATAACTCGGTTATAACCATCTACCTTACCTGTATTAGGGTCAATCCAAGTAGAATCTGTTTGATAACTGGTCTTTGCGCTGGCTTTACCACAAAGAACAATTATTAGATCAATACCTGCTTTATTAAGAGAATAAATAGTTGTAAATGTCTTACCAGTTCTACAAGGCATATTAATCAACTTACGACCTCTTCTAAGTACTGTGTCTATAATGTGTTCAATGGCCTCTTGTTGAATTTTTCTAGGTGCCATAACCTTAATATTATTTCTTTCAAGATTATCTAAATAACAAGTCATTCTTTGTATCTCCTTCAAAATGTTCTATTATATTATACAATGTGGTTTAAGCAAATTTGATTAAAGAATTAAATTTCTTTAGTTTAATTTTTTAACCACTGTACATTTATATTATAACATATAATCCACCAAACGTTGGCGGGTTAATAAGAAAAAAAGAGAGAAGTTAATCTCTCTTTAATACAAGTTTCTTGAAGCCGTCTTTAGGCAGGTCTCTGTAGGTGAACTCTTCCTTGTAGTATCCACCCATAATCTTATCAGCGATTTCTTGGAAGATAGCAAGTATACTATTTCCATTTACTGAGATATGAGATTGTCCGCCACCAACGAAAGTGATAACAGCATATTCTACAAACCAACCGTGTTCCTCGTTTTCCCAAACTTCATAATCGATCCAGTCTACTGAAGTTGATCCACTTCTAGTTTCAAATACCTTACTTAGTTCAGAGACAAATGTTTCTTTCTCTTTATACATTTTAAGTTTTTCTTCTCTTATCATCATCCCACTCCTTCTTAGCTTTTTTGTATCCGGCAATAAGTGAATAACCTTCATACTCACATAGATATTCAGCTCTACCCATACAATAGATTTCTTTCGGTGTCATAAGTTAATCCCTCTCCTTAATCCAAAGCTTTTCTTACTATCTCATTAAAGTCGGCATCATCAACAGAGACTTCGGTAGTAGTGGTCTTACCATCTTTCGTTACCGTTACTGTAATAGTATTCTTCGGTTTCTCTATCTTACTTCCGGTCTTTGGTTTCTCTTCTTTATCAGGTCCACAGTATCTCTTTGCCACGAAGTGATTAGGTTCAGGTTCTTCGATGTCTGTGATGGCCCTATCTTCAAGTTGGATTACTCGTTTCTCAAGTGCTCGGATACAATCAGAGTTGTGTTCCATTATCGCTGAACAAATCCAGAACATACCAGTGATTATATTACAAACAGCACTAAACATATCTGCTGTGGTATCCGCTAAACCTTCTACAGTTTCTGTATTCGCTGGGCGGGCAAGTATTACTATCGCTAGCACAAAGAAAGCGAGAGCAAACATAAGTCTAAACCATTGGGTCTTGAAAAAGTTTGGTAATTTATTTCTATTTATGTACATAAGTTAATCCTCCTTACCAATTCCACATACAAAGAGTTTGTCCACCGTAGAATAATCCACGTTCCCAACGTTTCTCATCGTTAGTCTTCTCTTGGCAGACAGTGTGTCCACACTTACACTTTTCTTTCTTAAGTCTCTGTCCACATTTAGGACAGGTCTTAGGAAGTTCTTTACTTCTTATATTACATCTCATAGTTAATCCTCCATCTTTTCAAAAAAGTCTTCTGGCCAAAAACCAGTGTAGCCTTTAATCTTGTATTGATTTCCTTTTACTTCTGTAATAATAGCAGGTTCCCAAGCACAAGCTAACTTACCAGACTTACTTGGCATAAACATATGCATGTTAGCAGCGAACTTTACCTTCTCGCCTTCAGCAAACTTTGGCATTACTTAGCACCTCCTATAACAACCTTACCGTTAATGATTTCAAGAATAGTTTCGTTAGTATCTATATCGTCTTCAGGCATATAAACTACTTGAACATACTTATACTCTCTTGCCAACTTATCAGCTTGAGCACAAGCACCATCAATAGTAAAGCTTGCTACTTCTGGTCTCGAAGTGTTTCTGTCCTCACCAGCGAATACTATATAATCAGCTTCGTCAGTTAAGATATTATCAATAGTTTGGATTGCTTCAGTTTTATTCATAATTTATTAACCTCTTTTCTTTTATCTTACATATTTATTATACCATAAATATTGGTAAAATACAGCGGGTTAAAATAAAAAAGCAGATTAAATCTGCTTTTTATTAGTATTCGATAACTACTGACTTACTGATAAATTCTGTAATAAAGTCCTGATCAGTATCCTGATTTTCGAAAGCACATTTAATATCTACTAAGTCGTAGAATTTAACGCCAGTTCGCTGAACTACTATAGCATTATCAGCTTTAGCATTTTCGATAAGCTCATCTACTGTTTCTACCGTATAATCGACGTCGTCACATATAATATCGATTATTTCGATTTCAGTATCTGTCTGGATGTAGGATAGGGTAACTGTTGCTCTGACTTCCTCTGTTCTGTTCTGTTTAATAAGCTCTGATGTTTTCATAATTATTATTGCTCCTTTGTTTTATTGTATTTATATTATATCATAAATAAAATAAAAATACAGCGGGTTAATTAAAATATTTTTGAATTAAATAGAGACCCATTTTCAAACCTTTTATTTTATGAAGTAAAATAATAAGGCCAGCAGACAAAGTGTCTAAAACTGGCCTTCTTGTATCTCATATGAAGTTTTAATATATAATGTCAGTATAAGATGCTGAACCTTCGAACTCATAATCATCAGACCTCTCGTCAGAGGAGAAGAACTCCCCAGTCTTCAGAAGTTCTTCAAGTATTTCTTCAGCCGAACCTTCATCTTCACACTGAATTCTTACTTCCCTCTCAACCTGAGCGGTCACTCTGAATACGAAGTCATGCTTGGATACTTCTGCCCACTCAAAGTTGAGGACTTGTGATTCAGTCTCACCGGTTTCAGGGTTATCAAAGACTCTCGATACTTCGAACTCGAAGTCATCATAATCACTAAACTCTACTGAACCAAGTACCGGATCCAAATACTTTCCGCTGTAAAGAAGTTCTTCGACATCTCCTACAGTAGCACACTTACTACAAGCATCCACGAGTTCTTCTTCGGTGGTAATAACCTTACCTGAAATAAACTTCTTAAAGTCTTCTGACATTCTTAATGACTTTCTGTTCATCTTAATTCTCCTTAATTTCTTTATCGATTACTTCGTACCATTCCTTCATACCGCTCTCGACAGACGGGAAGGAAAGATTAGGATAATGTTTCTTCTGATATTCCGGAAGAAGTTGGATAAGTACTCTCGGTCCTCTGTCTTCTATAACTACATGTGGAAGTTGAAGTTCGTTAGGATTAAGCCACTCTTTCTTCGCTTGAACTAGATAACCTGTCCAGTTCTCTTCTCTGATTTCTTTACCATCAATTGGATAGTTGTCCATACTTTACTCCTTATCTGATTTACATATATATTATACTATAATTTTGCTGATTTTGTGGCGGGTTGTCTGAACGAATATGAAATTTTATTTGTGAAGGTAGGAAGAAAAGTCTTTGATTTGAGTTTAACATAATCGTCAACTGTCTTAACACCTCTCGCTACTAACAACATTTGATTAGCACTCAATCTTACCATCTTTCGAGCGAGTTTGTCGGAAGTCAGTTTCTCAAATATGTAGTAATAATGTCTGTGACCAGCAGATGTTGATCTCACTCTCTTACCATTAACTCTCTTCTGGTTGTAGGCACCAGTCACTGAAGCAAGACCTACATAAGTACAACAATAATCGCCTGATTGAAAACCTTTATATTTTGATCTGAACATAATCTTATCTCCTTTTGTTTTTCTTACAGTTATATTATACTATATTTGTGATAAAAATGGGGCGGGTTAATTATAACTCACCCCAAATTTTTTAGAGTTCGTTGAGGTCAAGTCTGATACCTTCTTCAGAAGTCCAAACCATATCAAAGTCTCCATCAGTGAAGTAAACCAATATCATATTTACTTCTTCGATAAATGGATAGTCCCACATTTCGAGATGGTCAATCAAGTCTTCGATATAATCTCTGTCGTCTGTAAGAAAACTATCTCTGTCAAGACGATTAAAATAAACTACTTCGAATTTGTCAATTTGTTTCTTCATATGTATGTCTCCTTAAGATTTATTACATATATATTATATCATATTTTAATTGATTTGTCAGCGGGTTAATCATAATCTTCTGGAACAAAATCAGTTTCAGTTAAACCATCTAACCATTCATCAAAGATTATAGTCATAGTTTCTATATCTACAACTTCTATAATCTCATCATCAAGATAGTTATAGACACTTAACATAACTTCTTCTTTATCAGAATATCCAACTTCATTCCAACTTTCGTAAGTCCAATTAGAAAGTTCTTCATACAACTTTTCAATAATAACTTCATACATTTTTTCAGGAATAATCATAAATCAATTCTCCATTCATTTATTTAATTTACTATATTATATCATATTTTTATTTATAATACAGCGGGTTAATATAAAAAAGACAGGACTTTTTATCCTGTCTTTTATTTTAATACATATCGTGAATATACCGTCTGATAATATCAAGTCGTAAGTCATCATCAAGTTCACAGAACTCTTCAGTAAGGTCATCTTCACAATCTTCAAAGTCTTCAGGTTCAATTCCTTTTACCTGTCCATAAAACTTTATGATTTCGTAGAAGTCTGAACAACCATCAGTATAAACTAAATAATCGTCATAAGTCATCTGGTCATAAACTTCACACATAAATTTAAAGAAGTCACTTGACTCGTCTCCATAGTTCTCAAGAGTTTGATTCTCGTCTTTCATCCACTCAAGAAGTTGTTCGTACTGTTTCTTCGACATTTCAACAACTTGAAGTATGAAGGAGTGACAATCATCAGGTCCGTAGTTTATGAAGTCTGGAAGAATTTCTTCTTTAACCTTCTTGAGTGAGTCTAATTTTCGAGTTCCAACATACTCGACATTAAAAAATTCGTTGTGTTCGTAACGGTCGTAACAAATATAAACTTTCATATTATGTACCTCTCTTTAATCTCTTATTGTATATATATTATAACATATTTTTATAATAAATGTGGCGGGTTTATTATAATTTTTAGTTATCAGAAGTCACCTCTCATTTCATGTAGTCTAATAAGTAGGTCAAGTATTTCAAGATGTCGAGGATATGGTTCGTTCCCTCTCTCCTGTTCTTCTCTTATCATCTGTTCGTAAACTTCTTTATTAACTTCAAGTTCTTCAATCAGTAAAGTAAGTTCTCTTTCAGTGAGTCTAACTTCAACAGTTGGTTTCTCTACTTCTATCTCGATTAGGTCTTGTCTCCAGTTCTTTGGTCTTGTAGTCATATTACTTTCCTCCTTTACATTCCCATTTGAAAATTCAAGTTAATTTCTAACTTATCAGACCCACTATCAAAGTCATACTTCTCACAAATTCTTCTCATAAACTCATAACTTTCGTATAGACAGTCTTCGATAGAGTATTCAGTTCTTATGTCTTTAACCTTGTCATCAATCTTAAAGATAAGTTGAAACTCACTACAATCATTACCAACCTCTTCAACATACATTTTGAATTTTCTTTTCATAATTTTTACCTCACAAATATTATTTATTTTATACTTATATTATATCATATTTTATTATAAAACGTGGCGAGTTAAAATAAAAAGTCCTGATTATTTTCAGGACTTTAATATGTATTAGATTGTTCCTAAACCGTCGGCTTTAAGTAAACTATTAGTCACAAGAAATATTATCTCGTCTTTATTTCGTTTAGTTTTTAGGGACTGAATAAATCTCTTCGTCGCTGGTGATTTCTTTTCAAGTGGTAAGTTATTAGTACTCATAACAATATGTAAAACTGTTTCTCTTAATGAGTCTGTCGATACTGATTTCAGACCATACAGTTCATAAATCTTTGGTAGATTTGAATTGAGTGAGTAAGCGAATGAGTTTGAATTTTTTGAAAGTTCTTGTGCCATAATATAACCTCTCTTTATTTTATTGACATTTATATTATAACATATTTTTTGGTAAATTGTGGCGAGTTAAATAAAAAAGACCAGAATTTATCTGGCCTTAGTTTAATCTTTTGTTAGGATATAAAGTCCGCAGTGACACTCACCCTCAATACCCTGTTCTATCTGGTCTCTGAATTTCTTACACATACATTTGGTATCAGGAGTCCACTCAAGAGCACAAGGACAGTGACCTTCACATTCCTTGATGGCAGATCTGATCTCATTTACTATGTCTTTGTCTGGATTTATAGTTACTTTCATCTTATCCCTCTCTATAGTCTCTGGCATATTGATTGTCACTGATTAAGTTAATCCCAAGTACTGGATCATAGTGTGGTTTCTGTCCGGGAACGTATCTTCCGAACTTAACGATAATCCCATTGTTCACAAAACACTTCACTTGTTCTAAAGTAAGTTCACTCTCAGTGTATCCCGTGTAGATCACGATCGGATCCGAGGATCTCTCTCTAAACTTAGTGATAAACTCACTTAAGTCTTCCCACGAATCCAACGGTTCCATTCCCCCA
>JAEIGA010009691.1_pt1 | contig 14591 bp, 14 predicted proteins | sample 9270691 | NCBI WGS metagenome assembly JAEIGA01 (sample SAMN17057246, study PRJNA624740) | gut metagenome | biome: biome; isolation source: fecal sample | host: Bos grunniens | place: China: Xizang | collected 2019 | reverse complement strand
CTCTGAAGAAATCTGCAAAATATCAGCAATTTCTTCTGTTTTATAGCCCTCCACATAGAAAAGCACCATCGGTATTTTATATTTTACAGGCAAATTCATAATTGCCTCAAATACCTCGCTGTCCTCATCCTTAACACCGATTTCTGCTATATCGTCTAAAGTGGCAGTGCTACGCCTGAGCCTTAACATCACCATATTTTTGCTTATATTTGTTGCAACCTTAATAAGCCACGCTTTTTCGTGCTCATCATCCTTAAAATCAGGCGCTTTGGTTATAAGCTTTACAAAAGTATCCTGTAAAGCATCCTCTGAATCTGATTTGTTGCATAAAATACAATAACAAATACGGAATAGCATATCGCTGTATTTGTTGACTATTTTATCAACATATTCTTTTTTTACTTCTGTGTTTGCATTTTCAGCCATAATTTTTACCTCACACTTATAAAACAATTTAAAAGTGTGTTTTGTGAATTATTTTTTGTGAACAATTTGTAAATAAAAAGGGAACTGCTCTTTATACAGTCCCCCAACTAAATTTCTATAATGTTCCGTCCTCTACCTTTTTCATAAAGTCAGAATTTGCAGGAACAACGTATTTTATAGCCTTTTCAACTATATGGAATGTTGCTTCTGTTACAATTTTTACTTCGCCATCAAAATTAACTGCAGATGGTTTCGTGCTTTTAATTGTAATCTTTTTACCACGTTTAAAGTGAGTTCTTTTCCAATCTAAATGCTGACCCTTTTTATATGGATTTATAAGACCTAAAAGTGTGAGTCTTGTGCAGTCCTTTTCAACAACAACAAAGTCTAAAAGTCCATCATAGGTGAGTGCTTTTGGTGCTGCCATATAGCCACCACCATACCAGCGTGAGTTTCCTACAACACAAAAAAGAACATCCTTAGTAAAAGGCTCATCATCATCAAACTGAATAGTAAAAGTGTTTTTCATTTTGCCTAAGAATGTATAAAGAAGTGCTGCTGTATACGCTGCTTCCGGTGACAAGAAAGGTAACTTTTTAAAGCTCGCCTGTTTTGCACAAACTTCTGCATCAAGTCCCATTGAACACTGGTTTATAGCATACTGGTCTTCGTATTTGATTAAGTCAAATTCCATGGGTGTACCTAAGATGTGCGCTTTTACATCTAATAAATCTTCTTTTTTGCCGAAAATTCTTATAAAATCATTACCACTACCCAGAGGAATAGTTGCTACTTCTGCATTTTTATGCTCTGCACAGGCATTGACAACCTCTGATAAGGTACCGTCACCGCCACAAGCATAAAATCTTATATGCTCACCTGTTTCAACCTGTGATTTAGTATAATCATAAGCATCTGTTTCAGATGTTGTAAGATGAATTTCATATTCATCCTGAATACCAAGTTCTTTAAAAGCCGCTTTAATTTTTTCCGTGTAAGCACCACAGTCAATTCCGTTGCCTGCAGTAGGATTCATAATAAAAATATGTTTCATAAAGCCATCTTCTCTCATAAGATAAATTGATTCTATTTAAAATACATATATAACTGGCATTTAATCATACCATTATATAATTTTCTGCGCTTGTCTGCTTTTCTGCCGAAACAAGTTTCAAATTCTTCATCTGGTGTGATTATATAATAACTCCAGCCGTGACTCTGTGGAAAAACCTTTCCCATTTCTCTGTAAAGGCGTTCTGCCTCTTGTAAATCTAAAAGTCGTTCACCATAAGGCGGATTAACTAAAACAGTACCTCTTTCAGTATGCCTTTGAAAATCTTTTATATCGCGTTTTTCGAAATGAAGCTTTTTACCTATAGGAAGTCTTGTGGCATTCGCCATTGCAAGCTTTATTGTTTCACCATCAATATCCGAACCAAAGCCCTGAAAATCTGTGTCAATCTTTTCAAGACTTCTTGCTCTTTCGCGTTCCTCTGCCCAGATATTTTTAGGTAAAACCTCAAAACGCTCTGCTGAGAAATGACGATTTAAACCTGGTGCTATATTATGTGCATATAAAGCACCTTCTATCATTAAAGTACCACTACCGCACATTGGGTCATAAAGTGTGTGGTAATGCTTTAATTTTGCAAGTGAACAAATAGCTGCCGCCAACGTTTCTTTCATCGGAGCGAAGTTGCTTTGTAAACGGTAACCCCTTTTATGAAGCCCCGCACCTGAGGTATCTATTAAAAGTGTTGCTTCGTCATTCATAATTGAAAACTGAATCTGATGTGTAGGACCTGTTTCATCGAACCACGAAATACCATATTTTGATTTTAATCTTTCAACAACCGCTTTTTTAATAATAGCCTGACAGTCGCTTACACTGAAAAGAGTTGATTTTAATGAATATCCCTTCACAGGAAAAGCATCATCCTTTAAAATCCACTGCTCCCAAGGAAGATTTTTTGTACCTTGAAAAAGCTCTTCAAATGTAGTTGCTTTAAATGAACCAACCAAAATCTGTACTCTTTCTGCAAAATGTGAGCATATATTTACTCTTGCTAAAAGATTTTCGTCCCCAGAAAAAAGCACTCTACCATTTTCTGCTTTAACATCCTCCGCTTCTAAAGAACGAAGCTCATCTGCAATAATACCCTCGACACCCAAAAGACACGGTATCACAAAATTTATTTTCATAATTTTAACCTTTCATTTTTTCAATTTCGAACCAGAATTCTACGCCGTTTTCTTTATTTTCAAATCCACATTTAGTTTTGTGCATATCCATTATAGATTTTACAATAGAGAGACCTAATCCAAACCGACCCTCTTTTCTTGAGTGAGCTTTGTCTGCTCTGTAGAATGAATCGAAAATGTTATCTTTATCCTTATCATCAATAAAGCTACCTGAATTGTAAACGGAAACTTTATATTTTTCACCAATATCACTTATAGAAACAATTATTTCTTTTTCATTTTTTGCGTGACTGCAGGCATTTGAAATATAGTTTGAAAGCACTCTTTCAATTTGTGTTCTGTCTGCAAAAACAACACATTTTTCATTAACTTCCTTGAAAGTAGCATTAACCTGTTTTTCCAGAAAAATAGGTTTTGCCGCTTTCATATATTCTTTAATAAATTCGTTTAATTCAAACTCTTCTTTATTAGCTGTTTTCATTCCCGAAGAATAAAGTGACGCTTCAAGAAGATTTAAAACAAGTGAATTCATTTTATCTGCTTCATTCATTATAATGTCGCAATACTCCTGCATAGCGGTATCTTCTTCAGAAACATTCATTTTAAGACCCTCGGCATAGCCACGGATTATTGCAATAGGTGTTTTTAATTCGTGGGATGCTGACGAAACAAAGTCCTGTCGCATCCTTTCTAAATTACGTTCTTTTTCAATATCGCTCACTAACTGCTCGTTTGTTGTTTTAAGCTCTGTCAAAGCAGTATCAAGTGACGAAGAAAGCTTGTTTATACTATCAGAAAGCACCCCAATTTCATCATTTTTGTCAACTTCACATTTTTCTGAAAAATCCAGATTACTCATTTTATTAGCTACTTCTGTAATTTTTATAATAGGCTTTGTAAAGCGTTTTGCATAAATTGAGATATATAAAAGAGAAAGTATCAATGCTACAATTGCAATAACTGTAGTAACACTTGTTGCTAATGAAGCATTCTCCTGAATTATATCCTTTCTTGATGTTATTTCGATATGATAACCATCAGGAAAATCTTTACCATAAAGTATATATTGTGTAGAACTGTCTTCTTCCTGTAAAATATTAAAATAGCTACCATCTTCATTTTCAGTACGACTTACTACAATAAGCTTTTTACCTGAAACAAAGTTACCGCTACCCTCATAAATATAATTATCATTATTATCATAAAGGTCGATACTCACATTGTTTTTTATTTCAAACTCCGATAAAAGCGGGTAATAATCACCTGAATGATTTTCTGCTTCCTGTGCCATTTGCTTTAATGATAATTCTTCGTTTAGCAAATACACCTTATCAATCATTTGTGAGTTAACTACTATAAGAGCAATAAGGCAGACCGCAAAAATTGCACCAACTTCGAGAAAGACGCGAATTCTTATACCGAGTTTTTTCTTTTTCATCGCTCTTCCTCCTGAATGTTAATCCTTGTAATTTAAATTTGAATTTTATATCCCGTTCCGTAAATAGTTTTAATGTGAGTTACACCCCACTCACCAAGCTTTGTTCTGAGTCTTGCTACATGAGAATCCACCGTTCTTGTGTCACCCTCATATTCATAACCCCAAACCTCATCTAAAAGCTGTTCACGAGTATATACTCTACCAGTATTGCCCGAAAGCTTCAAAAGAATTTTATATTCCTTTAAGGTTAACTCAACAGTCACACCATCTAAATAAACCTCGTGAGCTAATGGATTTATAATTAACCCATCAAGAGAAATATTTTCATTATCAGGCTTTTTCTCTACAGGTGCAGCACCTCTTTTTAAAAGAGCGTTAACTCTTTTTGTTAAAACTGTGAGAGAAAACGGCTTTGTAACATAATCATCAGCACCCGATTCAAAACCCATAATCTGATCAAAATCCTGGCTTCTTGCAGAAACCAGAATAATTGGTATCCCGCTTGTTTCTCTGATTTTACGGCAAACCTCCCAGCCATCAATTTCAGGCATCATAATATCAAGAAGAGCCAAATTTATATCAGGATTTCTTTTGAAAATATTCAATGCTTCAAGACCATCAGATGCTTCTATGATTTCGTGACCCTCTTTTGAAAGACAGTCGTTCATCAGCTTTCTTATAAGCTGTTCATCATCCGCTATGAGAATTTTTGCCACAATTTCACCGCCTTATTGATACATAGGACATACCTTCATACAAATTCCGCAAACCACACCACGACCTATGTGATGATAAGCCTTTTTCATATAATCACTGCAAAGCTTCGGGCTAAAAATATCTTCTCTATTCACGCCTTCTTCAAAGCTTCTACCTAAAATAGCCCCCGACGGACATGCTTTAACACACAAATCACAATTTTTACATAAATCATTTTGCAATTCGCAATCTCTTTCAACAGGACAATTTGTAATAATTGTACCAAGTCTTACTCTCGCACCATATTCTTTATGGAGAAACAAAGAATTTTTACCGATTGAACCAAGCCCCGCTTTTCTTGCTGCTTCTTTATGAGAATAGCGTCCATTATACGGTGTACCAGGCATACTCTGAGAAGCCGCCACCGTTATATATTTATAGCCCTTGCTTTCTAAAAACAATCCAGCTTCTAAAAGGCAACGGTCAATAAATGCGTTAACCGTTCTGTAGTGATTAAAATACGTCGGCGTTGGTTCGTCCGTAATTTCATCAATAATAGCATCCGACAGTTTCACAACTATACTTACCGCGTTTTGCAATTCACCTGTATCTGCATTACCAAGAAAAGCAAAACCTACATCACTTACACCACGGCTTAAAAGCAGTTGTTTCAGTTCATTTTGTAATGACAAAATATCATTCTGTACCATTTTCCGTCCTCATTTTTTCCATACAATGCAATACCTTCTGACTCATTGCCGCACATTCGTAATAAAGACCTTTATTATGCTCAAAATCTGTAATAAAGTTATACATACTCCTTGCTTCATTCGCCATAAGAGATATTTTATCCTCTGCAGAAAAGGTATCTGTTATATTACCTTTTTTATCATAGCAATTAATTCCATGTAATTGAGAAACAGAATCAATAGTAACCGCACCATTATCACCTATGATTTGAGATGGTGCTCTGCTTTCTGCTGTTTTTGAATAAGTTATAGTAACAATTTTATCTTTATAGTTTAAAATTGCAGAACCCGCACCGTCGGCACCTGTAAACAAGAAGTTTTGTAAAGCTACTATACTCTGTGGTTCACCAAACAAATCAATTGTAGGGTATACGCAATAAATACCTAAATCATTAAGCGCACCTGTTTTCAATTCAGGATTAAAAATATTAGGCAACATCCCCGCTAAAAGCAAATCATATTTTGATGATAACTGAGAATAGTCTAAATGAGCAGATGAAATATTACCAATTTGCTGAACTGCTTGCTTTAAAGCATACCTTGTATTTGTGTGCATATACATAATAGCTTCAAAATATCTTACATTATTTTCTTCTGCCAAAAAGAATAGTTTTGAAAACTCCTCACTTGTAATTGTAATGGGCTTTTCGCAAATAACACTTTTACCATTCTCTAAAAGAAACTTGCATTGCTCATAGTGACAAGAATTAGGGCTTGCAACATAAACAAAATCCGTATCAGAATCGGCAACCTCTTCAATAGAGTTAAATACCCTTAAAGCCCCAGTGGCTTGTGAAAACGCTTTGCCCTTTTCCTCTGAACGCGAATAAACGCCATCTAAAACAAGACCCTCAACCGTTTTTGCACCCTCTATAAATGAATTGGTTATCCAAGATGTACCTATTACTGAATATTTAATCTCCTGCATTACCTATCGCCCCCTAACAATTCATTTTTCTGTATTCTTAAAAATTCTACTACACTTTCAGGTGTAATCGTATTTTTACCGTATTTTAATAATTGAGAAATCCTTTTTTGTGGTGGACCTGCCCACTCTGTTTTGGAAGCTGTAGGGATTTTCATTTCCTTTAATATATCACAGAAAAACTGTGTAGAATTTAAAAATTGACTGTACCCCTTTTTATTACCGCCCGTCCACGCAGTTTCAGAAACTGCAAGCCACCTTGGGAAGCACATACAGCTTAACTCGTTAAAGTTTTTAATATGCTCTGTCCAGACAGGTGACTCAACACCTAAAATTGAATTCTCGCCTATTTCTGTAAGTCCTTTAAATTTTTTAGGCATAAACTTATAAATTTTTTCTAAAGTATTCAAAGCATAAGGATAGTCCATATATAATGGAATGTTATTCTCGACTATTAACTTATTACCGTTGTTTGCCCACTCAATACTTTTATTATTATGCTCAAGCCATAGAGAAACTGCTATATTAGTAGAGTCTAAATTATTACCCCTTAACGCATCATTCCAGCAAATTGCTATTCTTCCTTTTGTTTTGAGATATTTTGCAGTTTCATTCATTAAATACCCTTGAAGCTCCTGAAAGGTTTTAAGTCCCAATTCATCTTTCTTAGCACGGCACTTAGGACATTCAATCCAACGCTCTTTTGGTGCTTCATCGCCACCTATATGAAAATATTTACTGTCAAATATTTCGCACATTTCATCAATTACAGCGTGAATTACCTTTTCGGTTTCTGGATTACCCACACATAAAATGTCAGAAAAAATACCTCCGGTAGTTTTTGTTTCTATTTCTTCTCCTCTACAGGAAAGTTCTGGATAAGCGGCTAAAAGTGAAGTTGTGTGACCTGGAATATCAAACTCTGGTATTACCTCTATGTAACGCTCACGACAGTATTTTACTATATCTTTTAATTCATCTTTGGTATAGTAATAAGCATATTCTTCCTGAACATTTTCATTTTTATCGAATTCTGAGGCTTTACGCTTACTGCCTATTTCTGTAAGCAAAGGATATTCTTTCATAGGAAAGCGAAAGCCCTGGTCATCGGTGAGGTGGAAATGAAATTTGTTAAACTTGAAAAACGCACAAGCATCTATTACTTTTTTTATTTCTTCTACCGTAAAAAAATGCCTTGAAGAATCTACCATAAAACCTCTGTAAGAGAATTCTGGTTCGTCTGAAATATAAAGAAATGGAAGAAGTCCGCGGTAATTGCACATTAACTGCTTTAATGTTACTTCGCCATAATAAACACCTTTTTCACTACCGCCCTCAATTAAAACCCCTTTTTCATCTACAGTAAGTCTGTAACCCTCTTCTGTTAAAAAAGAATGTTTGATTTCCTTTCTTACTTCAGGCTCCTTATCAAAATAATAAAAACCGGATTTGATTTCCATTTTTTTAGGTGTAGGAATAAGATGCATTATTTTCACTCCTTTACTGACAAATCTCATTTTTTAAAATACTTATACAGATTAATAATACTATTAAAACCAAGGGTTGTCAATGAAATCGGGCGAAAAAATAGCTGTAGTGAGTGCTCACTACAGCTCTGATATTTTACACGAGTTCGTATGTTACTGTATATTCAGGAATGTATTCACCTGTACCAAAATCTCTTGCTCTTGAAACAACTTTATCTTCATAAACCTCAAGAATAACACCAGTAGCGTTATTGTAATCGCCATCTTTATTTGTAATACCGATTGATGGAACATTGATACCATGAATATTACCAATTTCTTCATAAGTATATTGACCTATACCTGTATGAAGATGTCCTGTAAGATAGAATACATTATCGTATTTATTAAGCATATCATAAATGATATCTGACTGGTCGCCAATAGTACCTGACTCCCAGAGCGAAGCACCCCATGTAAGAGGAAGACCGTGAGTATCTCTTAATGGATAGTGACCCATAATAAATACTGGCTTACCACTTGCAGATATTGCTGCAACTCTTTCTTCAAGCCACTCGAGCTGAGCATCACTTAAATATGCATCCTCAAAACGCATTTCATCTGAACCGATAACAAGGAATGAATAGCCATTAACCTCATATTCGTACCAGATATTATCAATCGCATTTTCTTTATCATTAAGATTATTTGTAAAATCAAAGTAGCGCTGTGTTGCTTGTTCGTAATCACGGATTCTTATGTCGTGGTTACCAGCACACATAACGAAATGGTCAACCTTTGTTAGTTTTTCCAGGTCGTCTGTAAGGCTGTCGTATTCTGATTGGAAACCATTCTCTACAATATCACCAGCAACTAAAAGAGCATCAATCTGGCAAGCAGAATTCTGTAAATCATCAACTGCTGCAATAAAGTTGATTTCTCTTTCAGGGTTGTAGTTACAAAGCTGAGTATCACCCCAAACAACTGCCATAAGCTGAGCATCTGGCTCTGAATAATAAATTCTGGCATCCTTAGATGGTGTGCTTACGCCACCAGTAAGCATTGCTAAAGCCATTATAAGACTGTTGATTTTATAAATTATAGAACTGATTATTTCAATTCCGCCTGAAAGTGCTTCCATTTTATATACCCTCCAAATAAAATTAATTTTATTGCTATAAGTAAAAATATTTTACACTATTTTCTATTATTTGTCAACCAACTTTAAAGCACCATTTGCTTCTCTTGATTCATCCGCTAAGAAAATAATATTGTGACCATCAATAGAATCGTAAATAGATGTACAAGAAACAGAAACCTCTTCTCCTGCAACAAATTTAACAAAATCTGCAGTTAAATTGTCGTCACCACCGCCGTGACCATCCAAATCAAAATCTTCTATATCAAGTCTTTCTTCCGTATAGAAATTTTCACTGTCAGGATCAATTTTTGAGAATTTGATTACATTGTTTTCAAACTCGCCATAAATTTCACCCTTTGTGCCTGTAACCTTTATTACCCTTAACGGTGAAGCCGCACCGCCTATCATATTATGCGTAGCAGTAGCACCATTTGAGAAATTTATCAATACACTCTGATGGTCTACCACATTGTTGTCACATTTATAAACACATCTGCCATAATCGCTACGCTTCAAAAGCTCAATCCTTTGCTCCATTGTCGGATTTTCTATACTTTCAAGCTCCTGCCAGACATAAAATTCCCATGAACCTAGGTGGTCAAGATAAATCTTTTTTGCACTATATTGACAACTGTCGGCAAGAGGACAATCCTTAAGGCAATATGTACCCGAATTTTTCGGTGCATTCTCTCTTTTATATTGACCGAGTGAACCAACCGAAGAAACTGAAACAGGTCTATTAGGTGACATCATCCACATCATAATATCCATATCGTGACAACATTTTGCCAAAAGCATCGATGTGTGACATTTATCACTATTCCCCCACTTACCTCTGACAAACGAGGTGGTTATATGATGGTAACTGACATTTTCAATTGTCTGGATATTAATTATCTCACCGAGCTCCCCGCTTTGTATTTTCTCTTTAAATTTAAGATAAAACGGAGCATAACGAAGCACGTGGCACACCATAACTTTATTTTTGTGCTCCTTTACAACATCTAAAAGCTCTTTCATTTCAACCTTGTTTACACAAAACGGCTTTTCTAAAAGCATATCGTAACCAAGCTTCAAAAGAGGAACAGAGGTTTTTACATGCTGTTCATCCATTGTACCATTAATTACTGCATCCGCAAATTTTGGTACTTTTGAGAGTGCCTCGGCATCAACAAAACAATTTTCTTTTGGAAAACCAAATTTTTCTCTTACCATATTTCTGCGATATTCGTCAGGGTCTGCAACACCTACAATTTTCAATTCATCAGGGTGCTTTAACGAATAGTCAGCATAAACAAGAGCTCGATGCCCCGCACCTATAACTATTGCTGTAATTGGTTTTTTCAAAATTCTCAAGTCCTAACCTATCTTAATTTCTTATACATTCCCACACCGCCGAATGCGGTAACAAATTTTTTAAAACCGTTACGCTCATAAAATCTTATTGCTCCCGTATTTTCACTATCCGCAAGTAGCATAACAGATTTTATATTCTTATTTTTAAGCTCATCCAGAAGTGCATTAATCATTTTAGTTCCATAGCCCTTACCCTGATAATCCTCCAACAAATTGATATGAAGATGTGCTGGAAATATATTTTTAAATATCATATATGGCACAGGAATAAATTGTAACTTTCTCGCTTCGCTCTTGCTTATTTTTGAAATTCTTTTAATATAGTCTGTTTTAAAAAGCTTATTAAACCTTTTTGCATCCGTCGAACAGATTATGTAACCAACAACTTCATCATCACACAGAACAAAGCAATTCTCTATTTCTTGTTCAATGTAATAAGTCGAGTATGTCAACGAAATTATTTTTCCTATTACCTCATCTTTTTTGGGTAAGCCCCTGGCAGTCATTCTGCAAATATACTCTACCCTTTTTAAATCCGTAGACTTTGCTTTCCTGATTTCAACCATACTTTACTTTAATTTCTTGTTGAGCTTATTATTCTCTACAAGTGGCAAACGAGTGCCGTCAGGGCGTTCAACTATTGTTGACTCAAGAGTAGAAACCAAATTTTTTCTGAACGCCGCAACATATTCTGCTCTTAATTTTTGTTGTTCTTTTTTCTCTTCTTCCGAAAGTCCGCGTTCGCGTGATTTTCTGGCTAAAAAGTTTATTCTGTCAATTTTAGATTGTTCCATTTTTACCTCTTGAAACTAATTTATTTTTCAATACACTTGTCCAGATGACATTGTTATATTTTCGCACTGATAATAAAAAGAGTCCTCCAATCACCAATAATGCACATATATCAACAGCAATATTCTGAACCAGATAATATTCAATAACCGCAATTATCAATACACAAACAAGCCACAAGGAATTTTGCAACTTGTAATCTATATTAAATTGCTTCTTTGCTTTGATAAGTCTTATTATCATTAATAATGTAAATGCAATCAATAATGCAATTGTTGCACCATGAAGCTCAAATACTTTGGTTAAAACTATACCTAACACAATGTTTATAGCTGCAGCTATCATTGTACTATACATTATATTATTCGTCTTTTTTTCGGTCATAAATAATGTCCCGATAAAATCAGACATTGAATTCATCATGCTACCAATAATTGTTGCAGGTATAATATAAAGCGCAAGTGAATACTGTTCATTTATAATATAAGGGAATATAAGCTTAATTACTATACAAACCCCTGCACTACCTAGAATCACAAATTTAAATAACAAATCTATACAAGTATTATATATCTTCACTCTGTTTTCATCATTGGACATAAGATACGCCAATTCATTCCATGCATATTGAAAAACCGTCATAATCAATACCACCATAGAAGAAAAGCGAGTTGCAATTGCAAATAAACCATTTTCTGAAGCACCAAGAATGTTTGTTATGAGCACTTTTGAAAAACCATTAAGTAACCAATAAGAAATTGCCGCTAAACAAAGTGGTGCTGAAAATTTAATCATTTTTGTGATTTCATTTTTGTTTATATAATTAAACTTGAAATTTTTAATTGCCTTGTACTTTAGTTCAATAATTAAAATTTGCACAAACATTCCAATAGCAGGAGCAAGATACAAAGATTTTACATCCCAATTAAAAGCTAAAATTAAAATTACATTTATTATAGCAGTAAGCAGTGTGTTTACTAAACCTGAAACAACATAAAGTTTATTATCTAAAAAAACTCTACAGATGTAACCATACATATAATATATGGAATACAACAATCCATATAAAAAAACATAAACCACATATTCTATGTGTAGCAAGTGCTGAACAATTGCAAATATCGCTGTATAAACAATTCCTCCCAATAAGCACACTAGTAAAGAATTGCTGATAATCTTATATTTATCCTTATTATCAGGGTAATCAAAACTTACTCTGAACATACCATCCCAAATCTGAATAAATATAATAGGTGCAATAAGATTTACAAATGCAATTACAAGGTCGTAAACACCATATTGCTCAGGATTAATCTTTGCAGTATAAAGTGGCAACAAAAAAAATACTACCAGCTTTGACAATACGTTTCCTGTAAAATACACCATTGTGGTGCTAAAGAAACGCTTTATTTTTTCCATTTAATCACCTTTTTGTAATCTCTTGTACTTTATTTTCTTACTACAAAACAGAAGCAACCCAGCAGGATACAATAAATTATATAAAAGCTTGTTTTCTGGAGCAACTGGCAGTTCTTTATTTTTTATTTTATGTCTGAAACAATTTGCCCTGATATAGTATCCAATTCTTTCTCTAAAGCTACCTGAAAAATTTGCTTTTTGAATAAAATATGTAACATAACCACACGGATTGTTAAGCGCTGCTTTCAATGTGTTTCTTGTAATACCATCATCTCTGTATTCACATACTATCATAATAGATGGAATTAAAAGATATTTGTATTTTCTATCTATCTGGTCATATATAAAAGCTTCTGGGATAAATTTCTCTCCATTTATAATGGGAAAAGGATATTGCTTTATAATATCAGTCTTAAAAACCAATGTTGTATCACCAGTAAAGCCTTTGTTATAAAGCTCATTTAAGCTCGCTTCTTCTAACCCAGCAGGAAATTCATTACCTATTACTTCACGGGCGTTTTTGCCTCTATAGGCAACAAAACCAATTATCTTGTTCTGTACCTCTTTAGAAAGTCCGTCCCATTTTGCCGATATTTCTTCAACTGTCTTTGGTACAATCCAATCATCTGAATCAACACACACGAACAATTTGGTTTCTGTATTTCCCACACCAACATTGTGTGCCTTCATTTTCCCTGAATTTTCTTGCTTTACATATTGAATATCCACCTGAGACTCATTTATCCACTCTGAAACTAAAGCTTCTGTATTATCAGTTGAACCATCGTCAACGATAAGCCATTTAAACTTATTTGAGGTCTGATTTTTCAAGGATTCGTACAACTGCGGTAAAATATATGCCCTATTATATGTTGGTGTGAAAATTGTTATAAGCACATTATCTGAAATCTTCGACATAAAAATCCTCTTTAATTTATTTTCTACCAAAAATTTTTTTGAACCCTTGTGCAACGCTCTCACCAAAATATCTGTTTATAAAACGATACACTTTCCCTCGAATGATGCTATACTTGCTTTCCCAACTTGCAGCATAATGATGAATTGAATATGTATTTTTCGAAATATTCAATTTACCATTACGCATATCAATAGGGCAAAAATACTCAGCGGGATAAACATTAATATCAGCAACACGCTGAATATCCATTGTATTTTTCAATCCATACTTTTTTAACAAATCGGTTGTACGCTCTACTATTGTATATAAATTTAACGAACCATCCTCGTTTAAAAAAGAACTTTTTTCATAATCATCAAGTATTTCACGATAGAAAGTAAGACCTGGCTCTGCAGCACAACCAAGACCTGGATTTACAGCTGCATCAATTTCAACTACAGGGTTTTCGCACCCCATAAATGACCCTTGGTCTAAAATATCCTCAAAACCTTTTATAACCTCAACATCCGTATCAAAGTAAATGCCACCTTGTTCATAAAGAATTTTATAGCGGGCATAATCGGATACAAAAGCCCATTTTTTTGCTTCGTACGCCTCTTTAACGTATTGACAACAATTAAAATCAAAATTGCTCTCATTCCACTCAATAATTTCATAATCAGGAAAATACTTCTTCCAGCTTTTAAGGCACTTTCTGCCCAGCTTATTAAGAGGCTTACCACCAAACCAGCAATAATGAATTTTTTTGGGTATCTTTTTTTTATCACTTTGCATAATATTCGCTTATCCTTATTTATATTAAATCGTATTTCACCGAATAAATCTATTTTTTCCTTTATTATAATTATTGCTACAAATGGTCATAAGAAGAGGAATAAAAAGCATATAAAATTCACTACTATTTAGAAGTGTTTCTGCTATACTTGCAATAAAACATGTTAAAAACATAATTTTAGTTCTCTGATTATTTATTGATATCCATTTTAAATTATTGCCTCTTAAAAATATCACAAACAAGCTTATAACCGGAATAATACCTATATTTTTCCATACACCCAAAAT
>JAEIGA010009690.1_pt1 | contig 14592 bp, 11 predicted proteins | sample 9270691 | NCBI WGS metagenome assembly JAEIGA01 (sample SAMN17057246, study PRJNA624740) | gut metagenome | biome: biome; isolation source: fecal sample | host: Bos grunniens | place: China: Xizang | collected 2019 | reverse complement strand
TGGCACTGTGGCTTCTATGGCCGGAGTAACTAGATACCGTAACTTCGGCAATAAGAATTGGCTGGGTGGTTGGAGAAAAATGAGAAGTCATTATTTAAAACATGGAAGACCACAAATGGGATATAGAAGCGTATTTGATTACACTAATGGAGCAAATGCAATTATCAACAATGGTGGCATATATATTTATAATGCAAATTCGTATGCTCAATGGATAGCGGGTAATAGATATTTATACGTTGGTGTAGGACGTGACTCAAGTTTAATTACAACATACTTTATGAGAACAATTAAGTATGCTAAATATTTATCATTGTTATAAGACAAGGAGGTAGCATTGTGTACATAAAAAAAGTTCTTGAATATGATTATAATTATGCTCAATACATTGTTACTGATGGTAAAAATAATCTGAAATGTGTATGTATGTCAGTTCCTTTGCCAACTGGTAAAAAACCGGAAATAGGTTTAGAAATTACAAAAATTTATGCATTTAGCCTCGAGGGAGTTATCGTAAGGAAAATAAAAGAAGAAAAAAATATGAGAGATAAAATCATAAAACCCTTGTTTAATTCTCTGGGATATAAGTTAAGGGGGAGAATTTTGGACTCCAATAAGGCAATTGTGCAAGTGTTTAATTTTGAGATTGACTTAGAATATGATTACCCCGATGGCATGGGCGAAGATTTTAAAAATGATGATTATGTGGAGTTTTCAGTCGATAGGCTTGACTGCATAATTGAAAATTATTATTAAATTTATCAATACAGCAAATTGCTTTCACAAGCAAAACTGGGTGGGTTTACCTTTAGGTAGACTCACCTTTTCCTTTCCTCTTGCAATATTTTTTCGGGTGTGGTATACTGAATATAGAGACGTGCTCCTATGCCTTCCGCTACAGGACACCGAGCTACGCCGAAGGTGTGTGGGACAGCTACTATTACGAGAAGAATATGCAGGGCGATATAGTCCGTGTATACAACTCGGGTTGTCGTACCGACAACATCCTTTTATACAAAAAAGCGCGGTTTTTGCAAACCGCGCTTTACTTTTTTCATTTGTATTACTTTATAACCGCTTCGGGGTGTTTCTCAAGGATTACAGAGAGAGCCTCCTCATCCGCACAAACCACAACCTCACCCTTGAAGAACTGAAGAATGGATGCGGGAACCCTGGGAGTAACCTCACCGAAGAGAGACTGCTCGAGTATCTGTGCCTTGCCCTTACCGAGAGCTATGAGAAGAATCTTATCTGCGTTCATTATCTGACCGACACCCATAGAGAGAGCCTGTGTAGGAACGTCCTCGCGCTTCTCAAAGAAGCGAGCGTTGGCATCTATAGTGGAATCGGTGAGATCTACGAGTCCCGTACCCTTCGAGAAAGAGTCGGCGGGCTCGTTGAAGCCGATGTGTCCGTTGTTGCCTATTCCGAGCACCTGGATATCAACACCGCCCATAGAGGCTACGACCTCGTCGTATCTCTTGCACTCTGCCACGGGATCCTCGGCAAGACCGCTGGGAAGATTTGTATTAGCCTTATCAATATCGACGTGGTCAAAGAGGTTATGGCTCATAAAATATGCGTAGCTCTGGTCGTGATCAGGAGAGAGTCCTACGTATTCATCAAGGTTTACCGTCTTGACGTCCTTGAAGCTGATCTCTCCCTTCTCGCATCTTGCAATAAGCTCCTTATACATACCGATGGGTGAGGAGCCCGTGGCAAGTCCGAGAACTGCATTCGGCTTGCTCTTAAGGAGTGCTGTAATCTCATTAGCCGCATTTACACTTGCACAATGAGCGCACTTTCCGTAAATAATCTTAATCATTTCTATTCTCCTTTAGCAATACTTTCTGACTATAGCTCTCATCTCGTCAAGATGCTTCTCCATATCGGAAACGAGCTTGAACTGGTTTCTGCATCTGTCGAGATTGTGCTTAGGTCTGTGAATCTTGAAGTAGGTGTCGCCGTTAAGATAATCGGCGAGGAATCTCATACCGCACTCAAAGGTCATCATTATAGCTCCGATGGGAAGCATCTCAATCTCGCCCTCTGTGAGTCCGCCCTTCGCGCCCTCGATAAAGCCCTTGACGTAAAGCTCGTAAAGAGAAATATCAAAGTTAACGAGTGAGAGGTCGGTCTCGTCCTCGAGTGCCGTGGTAGCACCGAATCTGATAGAGTCACCGAAATCGTTGACCGAATAGCCGGGCATAATGGTATCGAGGTCTACAACACAAAGAGGTCTGCCCGTGTTAGAATCAAAGAGTATGTTATTGAGCTTGGTATCGTTGTGAGTAACTCTCAGGGGAAGTCTGCCCTCACTGTGCGCCTTCTCAAGCGTTGCGGCAAACTCCTCTCTCGCTCTTGCAAACTCAACCTCTGCTCCTACCTCTGCAAGTCTGCCGCAGGCATCACGCTCGATAGCCTCGGTAAGCTGTCTGAATCTGTCGGGGGTGTTGTGGAAGTTGACGATAGTCTCGTGGAGAGTATGCGCGGGGTAGTCACGGAGCATGTACTGGAAGTTACCGAAGGAAACCGCGCTCTCGTAGAACTGCTCGGGACGTTCAACCTTGTCGTAGCTCATCGAGTCGGTAACGTAGACAAGAAGTCTCCAATAATCTCCCACACCGTCGATAACGTAGTATTTACCGTCCCTTGCGGGAATTGCGTTTATAACCTCGCGAAGGGGATCTCCGCCCATTTGTTCAATCTTTTTTCTGATAAAGGCGGTAACGCCAACGTAGTTCTCCATGAGCTTATCGGGCTGTTTAAAGACGTTCTTGTTTATCTTCTGAAGAACGTACTGCACCTTCTCACCGCCGTTGTCTACCGTAACGAGCTTGGTATCGTTGATGTGTCCGTTACCGAAGGAAACGTAATCAACAATCTCACCCTGAATGTCGAAGCTTTTTACTATGCTTTCAATGCTCATTTATTTATCCTCCATAAGTCCAAGAAGTCCGGCACCGATTATACCGGCATCATTTCTGAATACTGCCGCTTCAACGCGGGTTCTGGAATCCTTCGTGCCGAAGGAAGTGTACTTGAGTCTGTCACGCAGAGGCTTCATAAGCTCCTCGCCCTGACCTGATATTCCGCCGCCGATGCACACGACCGAGGGCTGGAATATATTGATAACGTTAGCGATACCGATAGCGAGGTAGTTAACGAAGTCATCTATGATCTGATGAGCCGCCATATCGTTTCTCTTATTAGCCTCGAATGCCGTTCTGCCGTCTATCCTCGTGATGTCGCCCTTTGCAATATCCCACATAATGCTATCGGGATAGAGCTTCATCATTCTCCTCGTCTCGTGAACGAGCGCGGTAGCCGAGCAATAAGCCTCAAGGCAGCCGCGAAGTCCGCAGCCGCAATGTCTGCCTCCGGCAACGATAACCATATGACCGAGCTCTGCGGCACAGCCGTTGAAGCCCTCCCATATCTTACCGTTAAGAACTATTCCGCCGCCGACTCCCGTGCCGAGCGTAACCGCTATGAGCGACTCCTCGCCTACTCCGCAGCCCCACATAGCCTCTGCGTATGCGGCAGCGTTGGCATCATTCGCAACGTATGTAGGTCTACCCGTGATCTCTCTTACGATATCACCGAAATGCTCGTTTGTCCAGCCGAGATTAACTGCGCTGACAACGACACCCGATTTTACAATACCGGGGGTAGCTATACCTATCCACTCCACGTCGGAGATAGCTATTCTCTCGTCGTGACAAAGAGCAAGACAAACGTTCTTTATATCCTCGGAAATCTCCTTACACGGACGGGGCGCGTTTGTCTTGATGCTTTTTTTGTGGAGAATAATCTTGCTGTCAAGGTCAATAAGACCGATAGCGATATTAGTACCGCCAAGGTCGACGCCTATACAATACCTCATTTCACTTCTCCTTGAATTATTTATATATTTCTAAAAATATTATAATGGATATCATTGACAAATTCAAGGTAAAATTGTATAATATTTTGTAGAATAGAACATTTTTTCAAATTATTTTACAAATTTGGAGAATTTAAAATGACAAAAGACGAAATTATATCGGTTTTAGCCGAGCTGTATAAAATAACCGGCTTCCGCGTTTCGCTCCACGGATCGGATTACAGCGAGATTGCGGCATACCCTAAGGAGAAGCGCGCCTTCTGCCGGAAGATGCAGAGCGACCCCGTTGAATACGAAAAGTGCATAGCGTGCGACAAGGCGGCGTGTAAGCGCGCCTTAAACGACCAAGACACGCACATATATACCTGCAGATTCGGCTTTACCGAGGCGGTCAGCCCACTCTACAACTTCGGCACTCTGACAGGCTTCCTTATGATGGGACAGGTCATAGCGACCGACGAGCTCGGCGTGACTCGCAACAACAACGCAAATATCTCTTCCCTCTCTCCTGAGATGCAGGCTCTGGCAGATGAGATTCCCCGTGTCAAATCGGATATGGTGCGTTCATACGTCAAGATAATGACAATATGCGCGCAGTACCTCACCCTCTCAAACGCGATACCGTCGAGTAAGCAGACGGTGGCTGAGATGGCGAAGAAGTTCATCTTCGACAACTATAAGAAGAAAATAACCATCAAGGATATATGCGCCGAGATAGGATGCTCAAAGTCGACACTGATAACCGCCTTCAAGAAGCAGTACGGCATCACTGTGAACAACTACATCACCGAGGTGCGTCTGTCAGAGGCGGCAAGCATGCTCGCTATGGGCGAGAAGCATATAGGCGAAATAGCGATACACACCGGATTTACCGACCAGTCCTACTTTTCCAAGGTCTTTTCGGCAAAATACGGAGTACCGCCCAGCGAATACAAGGTAAAGGAGTAAAAAATGAAAATATTACATACGTCGGATCTTCATATAGGCTCTGCCCTGACATCAAGACTCTCGAGCAATAAGGTAAGAGAGAGAAAAGGCGAGCTGCTCGCCACCTTCGAGAGAATGGTGGACGAGGCAATATACCACAGAGTCAGGCTATTCATAATAGCGGGTGACGTCTTCGACAACGAGAAGGTGACGAAGTCGACTATAGACAGGGTGCTTGGCACTATCGAGAAGAATGCGAGCATAGACTTCCTCTATCTGCCGGGAAACCACGAAAAGCAGGTGCTCGCGGAATCGGGAGCTTCCCTGCCCGATAATCTCCGTATCTTCGGCAAGGATTGGACCTACTTCAACTACGATTACGTGTGCGTTGCAGGAAGAAGCGAGATCTGTGAGGGAATGTTCTCACATCTGAATTTAGATTATGCAAAAACGAATATAGTCGTGCTTCACGGTGCTCTGTCCGAGGGCAGAAGCCACGGTGAGGAGATCGGCATCAAGGAGTGCGAGGGCAAGCACATCGACTACCTCGCTCTCGGTCACTACCACAGCTATTCCGAGACGAAAATAGACGACACGGGCGTAGCCGTGTACTCGGGAACGCCCGAGGGACGAGGCTTTGACGAGGTCGGAGCAAAGGGCTTTGTTATGCTCGACACAGACGGCAAAAGAGTGCGCCACACCTTCTCCCCCTTTGCAAAGAGGACACTACGCATAGTGGATGCCGACATAAGCTCGGCAGAAAGAAGAATAGATATCGACGCCATAGTGGAGAAGGCTCTCCGCTCGGTTCCCGCGAGCGATCTTGTAAGACTCAGGCTGACGGGCACTCACTCACCGGAGCTGTATGCGGATACCGATGCAATATCGTCGAGATGGCAGATGAGCTTCTACCACTTTGAGGTAAGAGACGACTCAACGCTGAAGATCAATCCAGAGACCTACCGTCACGACAAATCACTAAAGGGAGAGTTCATAAGACTCGTTATGTCCAAAGCCGAGCTTACCGACGCAGAAAAGGACAAGATAATCCGCACGGGTCTCGCCGCGCTTATGGGCGAGGCTGACGAAATATAAAGGAGGAAGAGAAATGAGACTGATAAAATGCTATATAGAAAACTTCGGTCTTTTGCACAGCTGTGAATTCAGCTTTGCCAAGGGAATAAACTGCTGTCACTCCGAGAACAGCACGGGAAAGACCACTCTTACCGCCTTTATAGAGGCTATGCTCTACGGTATCGGAGACACGAGAAAGCAGCTGCTCGACGAAAACCCGAGAAAAAAGTACAACCCCTGGCAGGGCGGTCGCTACGGCGGCTCACTCACCCTTGAGGTCGGTAAAAAGAGATACACTATTGAAAGAAGCTTTGGAGTCAGGGCATCCGACGATACCTTCCGCCTCGTGGATGCGGACAGCGGCAGAGAATCCCTCGACTACGGTGAAAATATAGGCGAAAGCCTGTTCGGCATAGACCGTGACGGATTTCTACGCACGGTGTTCCTCTCCGAGAAAAATCTGCAGGGCAAGAACGAGAACAAGTCGATCTCGGCAAAGCTCTCGGACCTCGTCGGCGTTGACGGGGACGTCGGCGGCTACGACGAGGCTGTAAAAATACTCGACGAGAGAAGAAAGTTTTACTCCAAAAAGGGAAACACCGGAGAGATAGCAAACGTGAAGGAGCGCATATCCGAGGCGCAAAGACGTCTCGACGGACTCACGCTCCTTGAAGAAGAAATACGCACCAAGGAAGAAAGGCTCACCGCACTGCGCCGCGAAAAGGCGCGCCTCGCCGCGCTTGAGCTCGAGGAGCGAAAGAAGCTCGGCGCAATATCGAAGGCAGAGGAGCAAAGAGGACATGAGGAAAGATACGGCTCTATGCTCGCGGCTCTCGGAGAGGAAAAGGAGAAACTCGCCGAGGCAAAAAGATTCTTTGCGGCAGGAATACCCACCTCGACGGATATAGATAAGGCGAGAGATGCCTACATTGAAGCCGACAGACTGAAGAAGGAAGCGTTCGGCGGTATTGACGACGAGGAGTACGTTGCACTTCGCAGATTCTTCGGCGGCGGCACTGACTTCGTTGAGCTTGCCGAGATGGAAAGATGCGCTACCCTTCTTACAGAGAAGGAGACCGAGCTCGGAAGAATACGCGAGGGGCGAGATCCGCTCTCCGTTAGGATGAAGTCACTCTTCCGCGGCAAGGTTCCGACAAAAGAGGAGATAGAAAGAGCCGAGAAGGACTCGGGCAAGCGTTTTCTTCTCCCGAAGCTGATAGGTGTTATCCTCGGGATAGCGGTATCGGCTGTAGGAATAATCATGGGAGGAACACCGGGATATATCGCGGCAGGTATCGGCGCGATTTTAATGATATTCTCTCTCATTATTCTTGCAAAACCCACAAAAAGCAAAGAGTTATTAACATTTGTTGAGGAATATTCGACAGACGTATTCAAAACACCGACGGAAGCTCTGGATGAAATTAAGAAAAATCTCGAGCTCTACAAGTCGCTAGAGGGTGAAAGAGACGGCGCTGCTGCCCTTCTTGACGAGGAGATAATCGCGCTTAAAAGACGTCTGTTCACATTCCTTGAAAAGTTCCCCACGGTCAAGACAGCGACTGTACTTGACGCTATAAATCACATAAAGCTGCAATACTCAAAATACTACTCACTCGGCAAGGCAGACGCGATAAACGAATCGAGCAAGCTCGAGAAGCTTAAGCGCAGTGAGCAGCTCACAGCAGCCGTGAACGCATTTATGTCAAAATTCCCGACAACCACAAAGGATCCCTTCACCGAGCTTCGCACAAGACTCAACGAGTACAACCTGCTCGCTGTGACGGTACAGAGAATGGCGGGCGAGTGCGACTCCTACGCGGTAAGATACGGCATAACCGACAAGCCCGCAGCTGCGATACGTGACACAGCGGCTATGGTCGAGGGCACCATGCGCGAGATTTCCGAGAAGATAGATGGCATATCGCGTGAATACGCGGTTCTTGAAAGAGAGATAGCCCTCGCGCAGGCAGAGGTCGATAAGAGAGACGAGATAGTCAGCTCGCTCTCCGAGCTTGAGGAGCTCCTAGCAAGACACAGTGAGAGTCTCGATGTTATTAAAAAGACCTCACTCTACTTAAAGGAAGCGTGCGACAACATTACCTCTCTCTACCTTGGCAAGACCAAAGCGAGCTTTGAGGTGTACTCTCACGAGATCTCGGGAATTACGGGCGATTTCAGCCTGAATACAGACTTCGAGGTATCGAGGACCGAGCGCGGTGCGGCGCACAGCATTGAGGCGTACAGCCGCGGCACTCGCGATCTCTATGCTCTGGCTATGAGATTTGCTCTGATAGACGCTCTTTACGAGAAGGAAGCGCCCTTCGTCATTCTCGACGATCCCTTCATCGCACTTGACGACGCAAAGCTTGAGAGAGCTAAACAACTCTTGAAGTCTATCAGCAAGAGCAAGCAGATTCTATACTTCACCTGCTCAAAATCAAGAGTCATAGAGTGATATCCCTTTTTCGACTTTCTTCATATAATGCTATAGGGGGCTCTCCCCTACTAAAGCTGAAAAGGAATTTGAAAATGGCAATCTTCACCAATCAGGCAACGCTTATTTATAACGGTCAGAGCACGAACTCCAACGTCACTACGGGCGAGCTCGTCGACGCTCTTACCATAACTAAGACTGCGCTCGACGCTACCTACGGTGCAAACGGGCGCATCACTTATACCGTTAATGCAGTTAACACGGGTGCCGCTATCACGGGCGCGACGCTTACCGATAATCTCGGAGAGTACACACCCGCGACCACCCCCGTAGTTCCCCTTGACTACGTCGATGGCTCGTTAAGGCTCTTCGTGAATGGCATAGAGGTACCCTCTCCCGCGGTCACGGCAGGCCCGCCTCTTACGGTTACGGGAATTGATATACCCGCAGGAGGAACTCTCCTCGTAATTTACGAGGCGACAGCCAACGGATTTGCTCCCCTTGCCCCCGGCTCCGTTATAACAAACACCGCCGAGATGCAGGCGGGAGGTCTTACCGTGGCGGATTCCGCAACCGTTACGGTTGGAGATAGCGTTTCGCTCACCATAGCAAAGGCTATATGTCCTCCCACCGTAACAGACAACGGCACGCTGACCTACACATTCATCATCCAGAACACGGGTAACAGCGAGGTTGTTGCAACCGACGATGTTATCGTTACAGATACCTTCAACCCCATACTCAACCCCATCGCCGTGACCTACAACGGCACGGCGTGGACAGAGGGCACGGAGTATACCTATAACGAAACAACAGGCGAGTTTGCAACCGTGGCAGGCAATATCACAGTACCCGCGGCAACCTACACTCAGGACCCCGTAACCGGTCAGGTAACACAGTCGCCGGGCGTTGCGGTCATCACCGTAACGGGCACGGTATAAGCACGTTGTACCGACACGGCACGTAGCTCAATATTATGAAAAGACGGAGGAGCCGGTCTCCTCCGTCCTTTATTTACCTTTTATGTTTTTTCTCTCTTTTGCACATATTTGTTACAGCATTTTTAGTAAAAAAACTAATTGACACGGTTATAAATCCCCACGTTGTGCAAAAAAAGGTTGACTTTTCTCTCGGTTTGTGTTAACATTACGAAGTGCTTCAGGCGCGTATAATTAACAAGCATACCCGACATTTGAGGATTTGGTTATGAAGAAAAAAGGAACAAAGCAAAACATATTTTTATATAGACTCGTACGCTTTCTCGCCTGGTTCGTGGCAATCTTCGCCTTCAAGAGAAAGTTTAAGCGCAACGAAATACGGGGCAAAAAGGGACCCTTCGTTATAATAGCAAACCACGAGGCAGCACTTGACTTCGTTAACCTTATAGGCTCCACGAGAACGCCTCTCACATTCGTTATCAGCAATTCATTCTACAGAACACTTCCCTTCAAGAAGATTGTATCAAAGCTCGGCATGATACCGAAGCAGCAGTTTCAGACAAGCCTTAGCGATCTCAGAGCTATGAAGGATACCATCAAGGCGGGCAAGGTGCTCGTAATATACCCCGCGGGTCTTATGTGTGAGGACGGACAGTCTACACCCATCCCCGTGGCAACCTATGAGTTTCTGAAATGGCTAGACACCGACGTCTACGTGGCAAAGACCATAGGCACGTATTTCTCCATGCCGAAGTGGGCGAAGAAGGGTATTCGCCGCGGCAGAACCTACATAGATATCTACAAGCTCTTTGACCGTGAGACTCTTGCAGACATGGATCTCTCCGAAATTAAGGAAAAGACAAGTGAGGCTCTCGATTTCGACGCCTATCTCGAGCAGGAGAAGCTCAAGGTCAAATACTCCTCCAACGACAACATCGAGGGCCTTGAGAACGTTCTCTACCTCTGCCCTCACTGTATGTCCGAGTTCACAATGCGTATAAAGCGCAAAAAGACTATTTACTGCAGAAAGTGCGGCTTTGAGGAAACCAGCGACAAGTACGCCTTTCTCCACAATGAAAAGGGTATCGGCAGAGAGATGCGCTACGTCTCCAAGTGGAGCACTCTCATATACGATAATCTCAAGGACAAGATACTCGTCGGTATCGAGACGGGTCTTTCCACTATGGCGAGAGTTCAGACGATACACCCGAAAAAGTCAAAGTACGTCGATGCGGGACGCGCCAAGATAGAGCTTGACAGAAAGCACCTGCACATTCAGGGACACGTCAACGGTAAGGATATTGACCTCACTATCCCCACGATATGCTTCCCCTCTCTGCCCTTTAAGCCCGGCAGATACTTTGAAATTCAGCACGGAGATATCAGCTACCGTTGCTTCCCAAGGGATTCCAAGACGGTTATGAAATGGGTAAATATGGTTAAGGTCTACTACGAGCTTAACACAGAGGAAAAGGAAAGCGCGGCGTGCTGTCACACGGCAAAAAGCGCAGATTGATATTTTATAATGAAAATGCACCCGGCTCGCAGAGCTTGGGTGCATTTTTGTTTTATTTTCTGTTTATAAGCTTGGCAATTTCCATAACGATAAGAGGAACGAAAATAAGCGCAAGTCCTATAAGATAGTGCTGCCATGAAAGGTAAATGAGACCGAAAACGGTATTGAGTCCCGGAACGAACATAACAAGCGCAACGAGAAGCACAGAGGTGATGGAGGCAAGATTGAGGTTCTTGTTGGTGAAGGGACCTATCTTGAACAGCGAGTGCTCCGAGCGCATATTGTATGCCTGAACTATCTGACAAAGCGCAAGAATAAAGAACGCCATAGTCTGTCCTGCGGACTCCGAGGGAGTAACGTCGCCGAAGGATGCATACTGACCGATGTAATAGCCCGCAAGCGTCAGAGCCGCGAACATTATGCCCTGAATAACCACCTTTATGCCGAGACCGTGTGCAAAAATACCCTCGTTTTTAGGCTTCGGCTGCTTCTTCATTATATTCTTGTCAACAGCCTCCATACCGAGAGCTATAGCGGGGAGCGAGTCGGTAACGAGGTTGATCCAGAGAAGCTGCATTGAAAGCAGAGGTGAGTGTGCCTCGCCGAGGAAGAGCGCGCCTACTATCATAGCCATAAACACGGTGATAACCTCACCGATATTGGTGCCGAGAAGGAAGCCGATAACCTTCTTGATGTTATCGTAGATTCCGCGTCCCTCTCGTACAGCGTCGACTATCGTCGAGAAGTTATCGTCCGTGAGCACCATATCCGATGCGCCCTTGGCAACGTCGGTGCCCGTGATACCCATAGCACAGCCGATGTCAGCCGCCTTAAGCGCGGGAGCATCGTTTACACCGTCACCCGTCATAGCGACGACTCTGTCCTTTCTCTGCCACGCCTTCACTATTCTTATCTTGTTCTCGGGAGAAACTCTTGCGTATACTGAGATGTTTTCCACGTCGCGGTCGAGCTCGTCATCACTCATTCTGTCGAGCTCTGCGCCTGTTACAGCCTTGTCGCCTTCCTCGAGAATACCGAGATCCTTGGCGATAGCCGATGCGGTAACTACGTGGTCACCCGTTATCATAACGGGCTTGATTCCCGCCTCACGGCAGGTGGCAACCGCTACTCTGACCTCGGGGCGCGGAGGATCTATCATTCCTACAAGACCGAGGAAGGTAAGACCGCACTCAAGCGTCTCGGGCGAAATAGTCTCGGGCAGTGCGTCGATGATCTTATACCCTACCGCGATGACACGCAGGGCATCCTTGCTCATCGCGTCGTTCATCTGTGCGGCTTTCGCAATATCACCGTCTTTAGTGAGCGATGCCATAACGTCAAAGGCTCCCTTGGTAATAACGACTGTCTTGCCGTCTATCACATTTACGGTAGTCATAAGCTTTCTGTCCGAGTCGAACGGAAGCTCTGCTATACGGGGATAGTCAATATTCAACACGTCCTTGGGCATACCTGCCTCGTGTGCGGCAAAAACTATAGCCGTCTCGGTGGGGTCGCCTATGTGCTTCACCTCGCCGTCCTCGATAATGACCGAGCCGTCACAGCAAAGAGTCGCAAGCTTAAGAAGATTTGCGAGCTTATCGCTGTCGGCGCCTATATCGGAAAGAGACTCGTCACCGTCACAGTACGCCTTGACGAGCGTCATTCTGTTCTGTGTGAGAGTACCCGTCTTATCCGAGCAGATTACCGAGGCTCCGCCGAGGGTCTCGACTGCAGGCAGCTTACGGATAAGCGCGTTTTTCTTAACCATTCTCTGCACTCCGATGGAAAGCACGATGGTAACTATAGCGGGCAAGCCCTCGGGAATAGCCGAAACCGCGAGAGATACGCTCGTCATAAAGATATCGAGCAGGTCGTTGCCGCTGGCAAGTCCTACTGCAAAGATAACGGCGCAGCAGCCGAGAGCGAGAATACCGAGGTATTTGCCGAGCTGTGCGAGCTTTTGCTGAAGGGGGGTCTCGGTCTCACCCTCCGAGTCGAGAAGATTTGCTATCTTACCCATCTCAGTGTCCATACCCGTCGCGGTAACCACCGCGGTCGCCGTACCGTAGGTTATACTGCAGCCCGAGAATACCATATTGTGTCTGTCGCCGAGAGGCGCATCCTCTGCCACGGTCTCGTCCGCATCCTTCTCACTGGGTACGGATTCACCCGTCAGAGCCGCCTCCTCACTCTTGAGGCTGACGGAATGTATGAGTCTGGCATCAGCGGGGATGAAATCGCCCGCCTCAAGCTTGATAATATCACCGGGAACAAGGTCGGCGGCATTGATCAGCGACTCCTTGCCGTCTCTTATTACTCTTGCGTGCGGAGCAGACATACCCTTAAGGGCGTCGAGTGCTCGCTCTGCCTTACCCTCCTGGATAACACCCATCACCGCATTTAGGATTACTATAAGAAGGATGAGCACAGGCTCGAAGAACTCTCCGTGTCCTCCCTTTGCACGCTCTATGCAGGCAAGAACAAAGGAAATCACCGCGGCAGCTATAAGGATGAGTATCATAACGTCCTTAAACTGGTCGATGAATTTCATAAACGTGCTTTTCTTTTTCTTTTCCTTAAGCACGTTCTTACCGTGAGTCGAGAGGAGCTCCTCAGCCGCCGCAGAGCTAAGTCCCACGGAGGCATCTGTCGAAAGGTGACTTAAGACCTCTTCTCTTGATTTTGCGTGAAATTGCATATTCACTTTATCTCCTTAAAAATTTGATCTTCATAATTTTATCATTGACCGCTCGGGCATTCAATAGACACTTTTTGGAGTTTGTTACACTTTTTACCATATCAATTTCAAAGGTCAGTGATGACATTTTTTGTAAATACCCTTGATTTTTTGAAAAGCTTTTGGTATAATTATCTTCGTAAGGGAGTAGTCGGCACTCTTGTGTGATGAATTGTCAACATCGTGATTCATGCTCTTATACGTGAATCTGGCATCATCTTCTGCGACGAGACTTATCTGTATTACAGATGGGCTCGTTTTTTTATTTTTCAAGCGATGCCCCATAAAAAAATAACGGAGGTGTTATCTTGGCAGATTCCAGCATTACGAAAAGAGCGCTTGCCGAAGCGCTGAAAAAATTAGTGGGAGAAAAAGCGTTTTCTAAAATAAGCATAGGCGAGATATGCGACCTTTGCAACATGAACAGAAAGAGCTTTTACTATCATTTCCGCGATAAGTACGAGCTCGTCGTGTGGATATTTGAAAACGAGTTCCTAGAGCGCGCAAAGCTTGCCGAATACGGCAACTTCTGGTTGGCCGTGTCCGATCTGTGTGAGTATTTCTACAAAAACAAGTCCTTCTATAAAAAGATACTTCTTATAGACGGGCAAAATTCCTTTACCGAGTATTTTTCCGATTTTTGCAAGAGCGCGTTTGTCTCAAGAATGCGTGAGAGGCTCGAGGGGATAACCGTCACGGATATGAACGTGAAAATATATTCAAACTTCTTCGTCTACTCTATATATTGCTGGCTTACAGGCTCTGATTCCAGAAGCGACAAGGAGTTCGTCAGAGATTTAAAGAACAGTGTTCTGTTTGGCGCAGAGCTCGCCAAAATCTTCTCCGCCCGCCCCGATAAGCAGATTACAGAAGAGGATATAGACCGCAGAATTAATCCGTTTTTTTGTAAATTAAAATAGTCAAAAAGACCAACTCTGTCCGAGTTGGTCTTTTTGACTATTTTAATTTACAAAAAAACGGATTAATTATGCGGTCTATATAATCTTCTGTAATCTGTTTATCTGGGCGGGCGGAGAAGATTTTGGCGAGCTCTGCGCCAAACAGAACACTGTTCTT
>JAEIGA010009689.1_pt1 | contig 14592 bp, 5 predicted proteins | sample 9270691 | NCBI WGS metagenome assembly JAEIGA01 (sample SAMN17057246, study PRJNA624740) | gut metagenome | biome: biome; isolation source: fecal sample | host: Bos grunniens | place: China: Xizang | collected 2019 | reverse complement strand
CTGCGCTTCGGCTTGAACCGAATAGAAGTAGTTCGTCGATAGGGAAATTCTGCTCATCGAGCACACGGAGGAACTCTTGTCCGACAGCACCACTTGCGCCAACTATTGCTATTTTCATATAGACTAAAAAATTTAATGTTATAGTTGTGTTAAAATTCGACTACAAAGATACGTATTTTTGTCCGATTAATAATCTATTTGCTTCGATATTTGATGTTTTTAACTATTATCTGATTATGTGTGACGTATTGTTGAGGACTACAGTGTTTGCAAGTATTAATTTTAATAGCTAATTTTGTGACGATTAAGACCAGAATATTTTAAAACCAAAAATGAATATCAAAAGTTTATCTATTATTGCATTGACTTCGCTCATGGGCGTAGCTAATGTGTCCGCATCAGATTTTTGGACACAAAATTTCGACAAGGGCATGCCAAAGACTTTCGTTACATACGATAATGACGGCACTACGCTTGTTAAGGAGTGTTATAAAAGCATATCCGGTACTGAAGGTTGGATGATTGCAAGTACTTATGAGAATGGCTTTTCTGCTATCAGTATGTCGCATACAGGTAACGAAACAGCACAAGACAATTGGCTTATTACAGATGCCATAGAGATTAAGTCGGCAAATGCCTATCTGAGATGGGATGCGGTTTCTATATACAAGCATTTAAGGGAATCTTACAAAGTGATGATATCGACTACCGACACTAATGTTGAGTCTTTTGTCGAGATTGCCTCTATTAGTGCGGAATCTAATGTATGGAACACTCACCTTGAATCTTTGGCAGACTACAATGGTAAAACCATTTATGTTGCCTTTGTCTGCAACAGCACCAATAAATTTATTCTTGCTGTTGATAATATTGCTGTCGGTGAAATCGATGATGAGAAACTCCTTGTTACCGACAATACACAACGCTTCTGTGGTAATGTTGAGACTGTTAATGTCAATGGTTCGGTCATCAATGCAGGCAAGACATACGATTTCAAAAACATCGTTGCTACCGTTAAATTTGATGACGGCACAGGTGAGCAAACATTCCGAACTGCAGTGGATAAAGTGTTTGCTATCAATGAAAAGATCGAGTATAGCTTTGATGTGCCTGTAGAGGTCGGAAAGAATACAGAATACACTATCTCCGGCGAATTGGAAGATGGTACGCTCGTTGATATTGTTTCCGACTACATTATCTGCTCTTATTTCCAACGTAAAATGGTGGTAGAGAAGGGTACTGGTACATGGTGCAACAGTTGTCCGGACGGAACTGCTTATGCTCACTATCTCAAAAACCGTTACAAAGACGAACTTATTTATGTCGATGTTCACATTCGTGATGTCCTTGAATGTAACTATCAGCATGGCATCTCACGCTGGTTGACTCAGGTTCCGCTTATAGTTATCAATCGCATTGATGAAGATGGTGTGTTGGGTGGCACAGAGTTCAAAAAGTCAGGCAAGTTTAACTATGAACCATTTTTTGATATTGCCAAGCGTCCGACTTATGTTGGAGTAAATGCTACTGCAGAAAAAGAAGGAGATGTAGTAAAGATTCATGCAGATGTGGAGTTTGCGAAGGATTATAACAATGCTGACGACATCTATCGTATGTGCTATGCAATCTATGAAAACAAAGTACATAACCCGGATAATACTGCTTACTCCCAAGTTAACAACTGCAATTTCTCAGCTCTAAGTGGAGAGTTTTATTATATGCCGGCAACTATTCCTGCCGAATTGATGTATTACGAAAATGTATCGCGTGAAGGATCTCTCTCTAAGACAGGAGCTTCAAGTTTCGAATCTACTATTTCAAGTGGTGATACTTATTCTTTGGATTACGAATTGGCAATACCTGACAAGGTTATTGATAAAGATAATATTTCTGTTATAGTATTCGCATTCAATACAAGAACAGCAGAAATTCTTAATGCAGATAAGATTGACCTTTCGTCTAAGAATACATCAATTGATTGTCTGTCAGATGTAAAAGAGTCAGCACTCAAAGCTTATTTTGTTAATGGTGAATTGCGTGTATCTCTTGCAGACGAAAACCAACCATATTCTCTCGAGGTCGTTTCACTTGACGGACGTGTGCTTGAATCACACACTAATATATCTTCTGATAATACTCGTATTGACCTCAGCCACCTCAATGGTTTTGCAATCGTAAAAGTTAGCCAAGGCAACAACTCATGTGTGACAAAAGCAGTCCTATAATGGCAATATAAGTGTGTCGATTATCACACTGATATTCTGAAATCCAAAACACAACAGCCGGGCTTCTCAGTTCGGCTGTTGTGTTGTTATAGTCAATGATTGGTGCTTAACAACAACAAAGCCGAGCTTTGTGGCCCGGCTTTATTGTGATATATTAGTGCAATTAGATTACTGACGACCTGAAACAGTCATTGTGCGATCAATCTTCTTAACAAGACCTTGAAGAACTGCACCCGGACCGAGTTCGATAAATTCCTTAGCACCATCAGCAATCATTGCTTGAACGTCGTATGTCCAACGCACAGGAGCGGTCAATTGTTTGATAAGGTTTTCCTTGATTTCTACAGGGTCTGTATGAGGCTTGCCATCAACATTTTGGTAGATAGGACAGATAGGAGTCTCAAACTTTGCAACTTCGATAGCTGCAGCCAACTCATCTTGTGCCGGTTGCATAAGAGGAGAGTGGAACGCACCACCGACTTTGAGCTTCATTGCACGCTTAGCACCTGCTTCCAAAAGTTTAGCGCATGCAGCATCAATACCTTCTTCTGTACCTGAGATAACTACTTGACCCGGGCAATTATAGTTGGCAGGAGCTACCACGTCATCAATAGTATCGCAGATTTCCTCTACCTTTTCGTCTGCCAATGCAAGTACTGCAGCCATTGTAGAAGGACGAAGTTCGCATGCCTTTTGCATTGCTTGTGCGCGAGCGAATACGAGTTTAAGACCTTCTTCAAATGACAATGCGCCTGCAGCTACGAGTGCTGAGAATTCTCCCAAAGAGTGACCTGCCACCATGTCAGGACGGAATTCTTCGCCCATAGTCTTTGCCAAGATTACTGAGTGAAGGAATATAGCCGGCTGAGTAACCTTTGTTTGCTTAAGGTCTTCTTCAGTACCATTGAACATCAAATCTGTGATTCTGAAGCCAAGAATTTCGTTTGCTTTTTCAAACATTTCTCTTGCTGTCTCATTGTTGTCGTAAAGGTCTTTACCCATTCCAACGAATTGAGCTCCTTGACCTGGAAATACGAATGCTTTCATCTTTATTATATTGTAAATTAATTTTTCTTTTTTAAATCGACTGCAAAGGTAGTTATTTTTTTTGAATTACGGAAAAAAATCCGTAATTCAAAAAATCTAATTCATAGACGAGGTGCTTTATAGCTATTATGTACGTAAAAACTCGGGTAAGAGTATTTTTCTCTTCCCGAGTTCGTTTATGCTTTATGCCGGTGGATAGATTTATCTATACCTCAAAGCATCATAACAAACATATTTATATTGCAGCGATTTACCTCTCTATGTTATGTTAAGATCTTGATCTTTTTCTTGGTGCTACTGTTGGTTTTGTTTCTTCAATGCCTGCCAATGCTGCATCTATCATGATGCGACCGCAATATTCGCATACAATGATTTTTTTGTGCATTTTGATTTCCAATTGACGTTGTGCCGGAATACGATTGAAGCAACCGCCACAAGCATTTCTTTGAACAGTTACAATTCCAAGACCATTACGTGTATTCTTGCGAATACGTTTGAATGCTGCTAATGTATAAGCGTCAATTAATGGCTCGAGAGCTTTCGCTTTGTCGCGAATGTTTTCTTCTTCTTGTTTTGTTTCTGATACAATTTCTTCAAGCTCGTTTTTCTTCTCAGCCAAGATGTGCTCATTATCAGCTAATTCTTCTTTAGCTTTTTCGATTTCTTCAGCTTTGTGTTCTTGTGCTTTTGTGTAATCGCGAATGTTCTTCTCTGCCAATTCGATTTCAAGACCTTCGAATTCAATTTCCTTATTCAAGAAATCATACTCTCTGTTATTTCTAACATTATCTTGTTGGCTTTGATATTTCGCGATTTTTGCTTCGCGTTCTTTGATTTCAATGCCTTTTTGAGATACTTTCTTTTTGAGTTCTGTGATTTCTTCCTCGTATTTTTGAATACGTGTTTGGAAACGAACGATTTCGTCTTCGAGGTCTTTTACTTCATTTGGCAATTCGCCACGTAAAGTTTTGATACGATCAATCTCTGAAAGAAGTGTTTGTAATTGGAATAATGCCTTTAGGCGATCTTCCACGCTGCGATCTTTTTCTGTTTTCTTTTCTGTAGCCATATATTTTGTATATAGTTGTTCAAGTATGGAATATTATAATATTTTATATGTAATTTATCGGATTCTTTTCTGATGCTGATAAATATGTTGCAAAGTTAACAAATTTTTCGCTAATAATACGTTTAAAAATCATTTTTGTGCATAGTTCACTTTCGTAATGACCAATATCTGCAATGAGAATTTTATCTGAATAGGATGTGATGTCGTGATATTTTATATCGCCTGTTATATAAATGTCTGCTCCGGAACGTATAGCGTCATTGATTAACGATGCGCCAGAACCACCGCATATTGCAACTTTTTTAATTACATTTTGAGGTGATAGAGCGCTGTACTTTAGCGCTTTAACATTGAATTTTTCCTTTATTAGCTTTAAGAATTCAATCACAGGCATCGGTTGGATTTCTCCGACTGCTCCTAATCCGATATTTGAATCATTCTCGTGTGGACATAGCGTATGTATGTCACTTAATTCTAATATATTGGCAATTTCATAGCTTACTCCATTCTTTGCGCTGTCTAAATTGGTGTGTGCAGAATAGATGGCAATGTTTTCTTGTATTGCTTTTATTACTATGCGTTGGGTATTATTTCGTCCGGTGATGTCTTTAAGACCTGTAAAAATCAATGGATGATGAGATATAATTAAGTTGCAATTTTTTTCTATTGCTTCCGATACGATTGCCTCTGTGACATCTAAACAAATCAAAATTCCTGATACAATCATTGTCGGATCACCAATTTGTAATCCGGCATTATCGTATGATTCTTGAATTGATTTTGGAGCAAATTCTTCTATGGTAGAAGCAACATCATGAACTGTTATCATATCTATTTAGTAAATAACTGCGCAATGCTTTTTTAACACCGCGCAGTCTTTAATTATTGATTTTAGATTATTCCTTTGGTAGAGTGATTGCTAAATTGAGCTCGTCAAGTTGTGCTTGATCGATTGGTGATGGAGATTCGTTCATAACGTCTCTACCACTATTATTTTTAGGGAATGCAATTACGTCGCGAATAGAATCAAGTCCGGCAAGGATTGACACAAATCGGTCGAAACCTAATGCCAAGCCTCCGTGTGGAGGTGCTCCGTATTTAAATGCACTCATCAAGAAGCCAAATTGTTCTTGTGCTTTTTCTTTAGTGAAGCCAAGAAGCTCAAACATCTTATCTTGAAGTTCTGAATCATGAATTCTTATTGAGCCACCACCAAGTTCTGTACCATTGACAACAATGTCGTAAGCCGTTGCTCTTACCTTGCCAGGATCAGTGTCAAGCATTGCGATGTCTTCCGGATTTGGTGATGTGAATGGGTGGTGCATAGCATAGTAGCGTTGTGTTTCTTCATCCCATTCAAATAGAGGGAAATCGACAACCCACAATGGAGCAAACACATTCTTGTCGCGAAGACCAAGACGGTTACCCATTTCAAGACGTAATTCGCATAATGCCTTACGAGTCTTCATTGTATCTCCACTCATAATGAGCATCAAGTCGCCATTTGTTGCGCCCATTCTTTCTGCCCATTCTTTGATTTGTTCGTCTGTAAAGAATTTGCCGACAGAGCTCTTAATTTCGCCTTGCTCATCAATCTTAACCCATACAAGACCTTTTGCTCCGATTTGAGGACGTTTTACAAAATCTGTTAGCTCATCTGTCTGCTTGCGAGTATAGCCGGCACAACCTTTTGCACAAATACCGATTGTCGATTCTGCATCATCCATAACCACAAAACCTTTGCCTTTCACAAGGTCTGTGATATCAACAAATTTCATGTCGAAACGAACATCCGGTTTGTCGCTACCGTAGTATTTCATTGCGTCGTGCCAAGTCATGCGTTGGAATGGCTCGTTAAATTCAATGCCTTTAACGTATTTGAAGATGTGTTTTACAAGTCCTTCAAACATTTGGATTACTTCCTCCTGTTCGACATAACTCATTTCGCAGTCGATCTGTGTAAATTCCGGTTGACGATCGGCACGAAGGTCTTCATCGCGAAAACATTTTGCAATTTGGAAATAGCGATCAAAACCGCTGACCATTAGCAATTGTTTGAAAATCTGTGGAGATTGTGGTAGTGCGTAAAATTCTCCCGGATTCATACGTGAAGGTACGATGAAATCGCGTGCTCCTTCCGGTGTTGATTTTACAAGTATAGGTGTTTCTATTTCTAAGAAATTTTCAGCATCTAAGTAACGACGAATCTCAAATGCCATTTTATGACGAAGCTCGATATTGTTCTTAACTTCCGGACGACGTAGGTCAAGATAACGATATTTCATTCTGATATCATCACCACCGTCTGTATTGTCTTCAATGGTGAAAGGAGGAACTTCGCTTTTGTTCAATACTTTGAGTGAACTTGCTATAATTTCAATTTCGCCTGTCGGAATATTAGTGTTTTTACTTGAACGTTCAGAAACAGTACCACTTATTTGCACTACATATTCGCGTCCGAGTTTGTTTGCATTATTACATAGTTCTTCATTTACTTCGTTATTAAAAACGACTTGTGTAATCCCATATCTGTCGCGGATGTCAACAAATGTCATACCACCCATTTTACGAGTGCGTTGTACCCATCCTGATAATGTTACTTCTGTGCCACAATCTGTAATGCGTAATTCACCGCATGTTCTGTTTCTATACATAATTATTTACGTTTATTTCCTTTTGTCGATTAATATGATTTTAAATCATAGATTTATTCTGCAAAGTTAATGAAAATTTGCTCAATTGACAATATGTTTTTAGCAAGTAGTTAAATTTTATCGAGCCAAAGACATATTTATTGATATTCCATAATTAGAATTTGATGTAGGATATGATGAATTTGAGACAAGTGGCGTATTGACTTGGTGGTCAAAGAATGCCGACAATGTTATTCGTTTGCTTAACACATAACTTGCTGTAAAGTTGATTGACATTGTTTGTGTGCCATTTGTCGCTTGTGTAAATGCTGTCTCGATTTTTCGGATTAATGACTGATTATTAGAAAATGAGAAATCAAGATTTAACGAAAGGTCATTGCTTACACCACCTTGTTTAGAACCAAGTTTTAATATAGTGTTGAAATTTGCTATTTTGTATCCTGCACCGATTGTTAATTGTTTGCTTGTCGCTTCAACAATTTGCCCTGCACTCGAATTTAATGTCAACGTACGACTATCTCTATACTCTGCATTGAATGTGAGGTCATTTTTCATCGTTGCACTAACTCCGATTAACGGTGCAAATTTTTCGGTAATGGCTACAGATGATATGTTATAAGGTGATGACGGAATTGGCTGTTGAGTCAATTCGTCCATTGTGAACCCTTTTTCTCCATCTATACCGATCCAATTAAGATAGCTTGTGTATGAGCCGACTGAATATGTACACTGATATGCGTGAGAAATTGTAAAACTCTTAAATATGTTCTTCAGATTGCCCATTTGAATAATACCATCGTATGTGATTCTCCAATTTGGTCGCATAGAACCAAGACCCGGAAATGCCGACAAATCGATTTTGTTGACGTCAAGACCGGAGTAGGCTGCCACAAATGCAGGTATCAACACATCACTGCTTGAATTGCTGACAGTACCCACTGCAGGATTGTATGTTGTGCCGGCAAGTGGTGATCCTTCTAAAAATCCTGATGAAGGATATTGCGTGCCGACGTATTGTGATTGTATGCGTTGTGTAATAATTGGTATATTATTCAAAAATTCATTGAATGATTGATTTGCATATCCATCGGCTGCATTTGAGCCTTTTAATGCAGTCGATATAGCCCAGTGAGTTTTTGTAAACGATCCGGTTCTTGTCGTTGGCATATCTGAATACATAAATTGTACTTGTTGAGTACGATTGTCTGTATGATTTGATGTCAATAAGATCTTCAAACCCCTGATTGGTTCAAGATTTAGTTCAAAGTTAAATTCTTGAGTCTCATTCCATATTGCAGGCGATGTTTGAGAACCATCGACCATTAACCATTCGCGTGCTAATGCTTTATCAACGTATGTCTCGTCGATAAATCCAAATGCAAAGTCAAGACCCGGCGACATCGGTCCGTAATTATTTGTCTGTCCGAATATATCGCCTACTTCCGGTTTAAAGAGTGGCAATGACATAGAGCGAGAATTTCGATACCTAAAGCTGAAACTGCGTGGCATCATAAGGAATCGGACTGAATGATCTGCAATTTCTTTCCAAGTATTTTTTTCTTCCTTTTTAACCTCTGTAATTGTCACCTTCATGCTGCGTTTGCCTCGGTCTAAAATTTCAATAGTATTTTCATCGACTACTTTTGTTTGCAGTCTGACAACATTTTGTCCATCTCGAGCAACTACTTTTACACTTTTGGTTTTAAGATTGTGCTTAATATATGTAGATGTATCGGGAGCTAATGTTATAGCTCTTTCAAATCTTTTTGGACGATCCTTTTTGCTATTGGTGTTTCTTGTGCTTTTAGATGATGAGAATTTTTTATTCACCTCTTGAAGGTATTTACTCTTATTGAAAAGAGTTTCAAAATTCAATCTTGCATCTCCATTCCATGTTGCTTGATTTTGTATAGAATTGCCCATGCTGATTCCGTCAATTGATGCTCCACGATCCCACTTATATGTCGCATTATACGATATAGAAGCGGTTAAGTAATCAAGTACAGGAATCTTGCTGAAAGGAGCCTTATATGATGCTGTAAATGTCTGATTATAATTCCATGGTGTTCCGAATCCTTTTATTGAATTCCAAACAGTGTCACGCCATTCTTTGTATTTATCGGGGAATAATTTTTTATTTACTGCTCCGAGGCTTTCTTCGATACGTGCAGTCGTATTGCTACTGAATGAGAAATTCAGAGATTTGGTAAGATTCCATGTCAATGATAATTGACGATCCCAATTAAAATTCTTGCTCACTTGAACAGGAAGTTGGAAATAAGTATCAATTTCGCTTCTTGTCTGCTGTTCATAATAGTAGCGTGAAATATTGGTGTAGAATGTCAATGAATTGAACATCCAATTAAGTTCCCAATCCTTAAAGAATTTGAGGTGTTTACTTTTGCTCTTGATCCAACCAAATGGCTTTAATCCTTTTATGTATGGATTGTAACTATATTGGAAACTTCCTCTATAATCACTTGTGTTTTCATATTCGGTCGTTGGATCTGCATTCTTTTGTTTATTGAACGAGAAGCTGACTTGGAAGTTTGCAGGATCCCAAGGCATTGGATTTTTACTTTGAATATTGAATTTCAGCCCGGAAAGCGAAAAACTTTCTACAGTCTTTTGGGTGACTGCATACGAACTGATAGAATCTCTCTCTTCTTTGGTACTTGTTGCATCTAAAGCATCTTTTAAGAGTATGTCTTGGTCCAACGGATTGTATTTCGGAGTTGTAGATTCTTTAGAGATAGAGTAGTAGATAGGCGCGTTTAATTTTGCTTTCTCCGGAATCAATTTACCCAAATCTGCTTGTACAGCGACATTATATTGTTCATAGTTATCAAGTCTTCGAGACGCCAAACCTTGGTCAACACCACCGAAACCGGCAGTCTCAACATGTGCGCCGACATTGACTGTCGCCAAATCACTGATTGAAAGATTCATGTTGGCTTTTGCTGCCCAACCTCCGTCTTGATTAAAGTCTGTCACTTTCATTTCATTGACCCAGACAGTACCGTCTTTCACTGTGTTTGATTTATTTCGAACACCGATAAGCATCATTCTTACATCGCTTAGTGAAGGATTACCAAGCACTGTAACGCTGTTATTGCTGTTTTCAGGGTCACGCTTTGTGTATAGAGTGGTATATCCGATGCCACTTCCCTCAATGCTTTTCTCTCGATTTCTTTCGGTTTTTAGATTAGTGAAGACATCGAGAGGTATGTTAAGGAAGTTGCTTTCCGGCCATACTATTTTTCTATCTGTCGAACTGAAATTACTATATTTACCCGGAGGAGTTACTTCCAATGGTATTTCATATTCATAGTAATTGTTCTTCACATCCGAACCGATTCTGACAAATAGAGACAAATCTCCATTTTTTAAATCTGTCAAATCATCAACCAACGCTTCAGCATGAACCCACATTTGAAGTCGTTTATAAATTCTCAAATCAAGTTGAGTATTTTTATACACACCACGTGCGTCACCGGCTTGAAGGTCGGTAACTTTCATCGACATTGATTGTTCATTGAGTTGTGTCGCTTGTGTCTGACCCGGGTCTTGAATACGTGTCACTCCCGGAGGTAGTACGTAGTTGACCGGTGTTCTGCCGGCATTTTCTTCAATATTTACTATCGATAGGTCTAATTGACCTTCTGCCGGAGCATCGTTTCTGCTGTTTAGATTAAACTCATAATCACGCCATTCGCCTCTGACAAGTTCAAGAGTAGCAAAGCGTAAGTGTGTCTCCTTCTTAAATCCCGTCATAAATATGCGGGCAAAACGAATTGTCGAAAAGTCATTAATTGAACCGACGATTTTATCCGGCGCACTCAATGGAATTTTAAATTGATACCACACAACTTGTTGGTCTTCACCATTTCTTGTTCGTACCATTGATACTTGTTTGTCGGTAATATAGTTTTTGCCAACTTCAAGATCTTCAGGTCTTATCGATACCTTATATTGGAAATAGCGTTCGTATTCGTTAAGCGTATTGTCTTGGTTAATATCTTCAACATCGGGAACACTTCTTGATGATTGATATTGTGTATTGTCCGATTGGTCAGGTGATAATGAGTTACCCTCTGTGCCATTATAATGTTTGTATCGTTCGAGGATAGATGCTCGTTGTTCGTCATACCAAGGATTGCGATAGAAATGATAATTATCACCGGCAGGGTCATTCATTGGCGAAAATGGATTATCTTGCATGTTTGCAATGCTTGTCGATGACAACTTTAGACGTAATTCATCAAGGAAATTCTTATACGAACCAAATGCAAATTCTTCAGTGTTTGACAGCCCATCAAAACCGACGTCTTGAAGAAGTCGTGCGTTGTCTGTATTTTCGAAAGCGTATGTCAATGAATTTTGACGAGAAACTTTACCCCAATTAGTCTCGCTTATAAATGAATTATCGCCATCTACCGGCAACCCATTTTCGTAGCTTTTCATACCATCTTTGAGGATGTCTTCACTAATCTCTCCAAAGTTGAAATACAAGTCACCACCTTCTAAGTTATCATTCTCATTATCGAGGAATGGGTCCATCAACCAAAATTGTACGTATTCGATGTTGGAATTTTCAAAGTTGGAGTTATCCATTTTTCTCATAATGCCACCCCAACGCTTTTCTGGGTTAAGAAGATTTCCTTCAGAGTCAATGTTTACGGCATCAAGGTTGTAAGGACCTCGTTCTGACGGGTAGAATGAAAGGTTGAGAGTTTGAATCGTTGATGATTCGCCATAGCTTAACTCTCTATTTGGAAATATTTCGCGTGATGTCACCTCTCTGACGTATGGATTTGATAATTGCTCAAGGTCATTTTTTATATATCCCGGAGCCATCGATGAATTCTTTTGAGTGAATAATCTATCGATATAATACCATGCCAATAAGGCTCTATTCTTGCCATAATCAACATTGTTGATCAGACTCGCTTCTGGGAATAATGCATCTGAATTAGTATCGTATGGAGTCGGTGCTAAAAACCATGAATAAGGCGAACGTAGGTCTATGCCTGTCTGTGTTGTCTCAAAGTCATCGATATAGCTTGACCCTTGGTTTGTGCCGCTTTTTTGTTGATGAGGAACCAATTGTGCAAATTCTGCTGTAAGATTAATTGATGACGGAGCAGTGGCATTGATCGTCGGAATTTTATTAAGTAGATTTGTCAACCACATAAATTTTTTATTAAACGATAGGTTGACGCCCCACATTGTATTATTTATTACTTCATCTCCAATATTAACTTTCTCTGTCAATGCTTTTTCCGAGAAATGCAATATTGTTGCACCAAGTGTGAAATCTTTGCTGAATTTATATTGTGCATCAAGACCGAGAAGAGTCTTTCTTTGCATGCTGAATGCAGATTGATTTTCCAGACTGACGCTTACATTTGTTCCGGAATCAATGATACTCTGATTTGTAATTGTGACAATACCCATGTTGTAATCCACTGTATAGTCGCTGTTCTCAACCAAAGTTACCCCACCGGCTGTTACGACTACCGAACCTCGTGGCACATTCATCGCATTTAGACGTATTTGTGCACCATTGGATGCCTGGTATTCACCCGATATCATAAATTTATTCTTATCGGCAAATTGTCGTGCAACGGTAAGAGTCGAATCATATAATTCTTTATACATATATGGCTCTGCCAATGCTTTATCTCCAATTTTCTTTTCGAGATTTGAACCAAATGGCTCAACTACAGGAAATATGATTTTTCCTGATGATGACAGTACAGTATATCCTTCAATATAGTCGAAGAAACCATCCGGGTTAGATTCTTGATTTGAATCTATACGGTCAAGGTTCATCACTTGTAAAAGTGGCTGATTGGAGATTGGACCGACAGGAAGATACACAATCTCTGTACCGGTCGTATCACTAAGATATTTTATATTAAGCTTGAAATTCTTGTTTTGTAGCTGGTATGCACCAAGAGAGTAAACATTTTTCATCATAAGTTTCCACATAGGCAACTTTGGAGAAACAGTTGTACCTCTTAGCATTTTCAAATATAGTGATTGTTCTGTATTTGATACGTCGCTTGAAAACTCACCGACTTGATAAACTTTGCCTTTATATGTGTATTCGTAGGCTACGGCCAATACTTCATCTGTAGCCAATGCTGTCTTTAATGAAATGTAGCCAAGAGTTGAGTTAAGAGTGTATTCGCTCTCTTTGAGCAAACGAGCACTCTCTACTTTCTCATAGTCTTGACCTCCGACAATTCCAAATGCTGATAATGGTTCTAATGCTTGAGTGACTTGATTGATATTTCTTGCATCGGGATATTCTTCTTTGATAACACTCAATAAGTCGTTTGATTGGTTGGATGGCGTTTCATATCCATAATTAGGAATCCAATGAGTACTTGCTAAACTTTCGCTTTCTCCAAGGTCCATAAATGCAACAAAGTTGCGTGACTCGTTGTAGTTGCCACTTTTATTTGTTACCCATATTTCAATGCGAGTGATATTTATACCGGAGGACACAAATGGTAATTTAGATGCAAACGTGTCATAATTATCATGGAAATAATGTCCTAAAAAGAAATGACGGTTTGCATCATATTCGTCTGCTTTTACAGAGAATTTTGTTGATTGAACACCACCTGTGGTGTTAATAGTCTGTGACTCACTGTTTTGTTGTGATAGCAGACCGGTAAGAGTCAATTTGCCGAATTGAAGTTTTGTCTTAAAACCAAATAGGGCAGTGCTACCTCTGATTAGGCTTGAACCGGTGGTCATGCTGACATTTCCGGCCTCAATGTTTTTGATGATTTCATCTTCCTTGCCTTCGTATGCAAGTTTAAGATTTTTAGAGTCAAAATCAAATGTCGCATCTGTATTGTAGGTCATGTCAAATTTCATCTTGTCACCTACTGACGCATTGATTGTGGCTTGAATTTTTTGATCGAAATCGAAATATGTCTTTCTTCGAGAATTCAATGATAGGGCAGGGTTATCTGTCTTATTACTCTTGATGCCCATTGAAAGTTGAATTGAACCTTGAGTAGTCAATCGTACTCCACCCGGACCGAATACTTTTTCTAATGGTCCGAGAGCAAAGTTCATGTCAAATATATTGAATGGCTCTTTATCTTTCTTTTCAAATGATTCTGCGTTACGACTGCGATAATAGTCCATCATATCGTTTCTGACAGAAATCTTGTTATACTCATCTGCACTGATTTGATATGGTGTGATGATTTCATAGTCGCCGACTTTTGTTCGGATTACATACATTCCTGTCTCAGGATCAAATTCAGCTTCAGTTTTGATATTTGACGGAGTGCGAAGATCGGCAGCATATTCCAATCCTTTGTAGTCTTCATAATCCATCGGTATGGTCGGACTGACTTTATAGATTATTGAATTGCTGTCGGCGTTTTCTTTCGTTTTTGATTCTTCCGGAGCCGGTGGTGGCGGAGGTAATTCTGATTTTGTGTATTGACCGTAGGATATAATAGTTGCGAATAGTGATACTACAGCTATCACTATCCACACTTTGACCGATTTATTGTTATTTCTACTTTTGTTATTTCTCATAAATTCAATGTGTAATGCACTCAAT
>JAEIGA010009688.1_pt1 | contig 14593 bp, 9 predicted proteins | sample 9270691 | NCBI WGS metagenome assembly JAEIGA01 (sample SAMN17057246, study PRJNA624740) | gut metagenome | biome: biome; isolation source: fecal sample | host: Bos grunniens | place: China: Xizang | collected 2019 | reverse complement strand
GGGGTAAGAGCCCACCGCAGCGGCAGCAATGTCGTCTGGCAGTACGCCTTACGGGTTGCAAGACCATGTATACCGACAATTAAGGGTTGCTCGTCCAATGTCGGGGGGTAGGTTGCTGGAGACTGCGGGTGACCGCAGCCGTAGATAAATGATAGAGGCTCACGCAAGTGAGTACAGAACTCGGCTTATAGTATTTGCTATGAAAAAGGGTTGTCCCTGTGTGGGCAACCCTTCTTTATTGGTTATTCGGGCTCTTCACCCGTGAGGTATGCAATGGCCTGGCGACCCTGCTCGCCGAGTGAGAGTGAAAATTCGTTCACAAAGAGAGCTATGTGTTTGTCAATGACGTCGTCGTCCAACTCCTGTGCGTGGGCCTTCACATAGTCGCGTGATGAAGTCGGGTTGGCGAAGGCATACTCTATGCTGCGGCGCAGCACACGCTCTACTTTCTGCCTCAGTTCCTTGCCCAGCTCCCTGCGTACGACAATGCCCCCCAGCGGCAGCGGCATGTCGGTCATGCGCTCCCACTCGATGCCCAGGTCTGCCACAAGTTCCAGGTTGCGGCGTTCATATACGAAGCGACCCTCGTGAATCAGCACGCCTGCATCGAAGTCGCCACGCTCCACAGCCTCGGCAATGGAGGAGAAGAGCATGGGTGTGCGCTCCTCAATCATAGGGAACAGCCCCGACACCAAGGCGTTTGCCGTGGTGTACTCGCCGGGTACGGCCACGCGTTTGATTGCTCCCTCGAAGCCTTTGCGCTTTACAAGCAGGGGCCCGTTGCCTCGGCCCAGTGCCGCGCCGCTGTCCAGAAGTGTGTAGTTGCCCCCGATGGCAGGCAGCACGGCGCAGCTTATCTTGCTCAGGTCGGCCTCGCCAGCCATGGCGCGGCTGTTGAGTTGCTCAATGTCGTGATACTCCACCTGAAACTCCAGCCCCTCGCAATCCACCTTGCCGTGCAGCATGGCATCAAACATGAAGGTGTCGTTGGGGCAGGGTGAGATGTATAGTTTGAGATTCATGCCTCTAAAGTTTTGAGTTAAAGTTATATCGTCCCGACTCAACCTGGTAGAGTGCGTAGCCATCCCTTGTGCCAAGTGCACGCACGTTGTCAGAGAGCTTCACCCTTGGCATCTGCGCAGCGTAGGGCACCCATACGATGGCACTTGTGCCTACGGGCACGTCACACTGCATTGAGAACTTACCCTTGAGGTTACGCCACTTGATGGATATGCTGCCATGGGCTGTGAGGTGAGAATACTCAACCCACTCCAGAGCCTCAGGTATCACGGGGCGCACACGGAATGTTGAGTAACCCGCCCCTATGGGCTCCAGACCCGCCAGGTCGCGGTAGAACCAGCCTATGCCGCCGCCGAACATGGGGTGGTTGTGAGAGTCGTTACCGTTCCAGTTCTCCCATGTGGTCGTTGCGCCCTGCTCAATCCACCAGCCGAATGATGGGAAGTCGCGCTGGTTTATGATTTTGTATGCCAAATCCGTCAATCCGTTCTCGCACAAAATCTCAAACAGATAACGTGTGCCCACGATGCCCGTGTCGAGGTGGTCGTTCACCTCGGCGATGTTGGCCTTCAGGGCCTCCACAACCTTCGCCTTGCGCTCGGCAGGAACACCTATCTTCAGTGCCAGCACATTGCTGCCATGCTTGCCATACGAGCCCGTTGCGGAGTCGTAGAACACCTTATGGAACGCTGTGGCGGTCTTGTCCCGCAGGCGGGCGAAGTGCGATGCCTCGTCGCTATGGCCGAGCAGTGTGGCTGTCTTGGATGCTATGTCGGCGCAGGTCCACAGGAAGAAGGTGTGTACCAACTCGTTACGTGGCAATGTGCGTGGGGGAAGCCAGTCGCCCAGGTTCTTCCATTGCTGCGCATCTTGCGAGTGCATGATTCCGCTCTCCTGCACCCATGTCATCATCCAGTTTACGTGAGCTTTCATCGCTTCGTAGTTCTGCTCCAGCATCTCCACATCGCCATAATGGCGGTAGAACTCCCACGGCATAATCTCCATGGCTGCGCCCCAGCCTACGCCGCCGCCACACCCTGGTTGCCAGGGGGCTCCGTTGGGTACATAACCATCGGCGGTCTGCGCACCTCGTATGTCGCGTATCCACTTGTTGTAGAAGCTCTGCACTGCGAAGTTGTGCATCACCGTCACGCACGCCACCTGACCGTCGCCCGTATATGCCGAGCGTTCACGGTGGGGGCAGTCGCTGGCAATTGAGCCGTGCATGTTGTCGAGCTGGCTGCGTTGCCATATCTGGTTGATTTGGTTTATCAGGGGGTTGGAGGTCTTAAATTCTCCCGCGCGCTCCACCGCTGAGTTCACAGCGTGCGCCTCTATCTGCTCGGCGGTGAGATTGTCAAGGCCCGCAATCTCCACCTCGGAGAATACAAACCACGTGAAACGTGCGTGATAAGACTCGTCGCCCGAGCCCTTTGCTATGTAGATGTTGTCGCCATTGCCCGGCGACTCGCTCAAATATTTTATCGATATCTGCTGACCCTGCTTGGCGTTGATATTTTTCAGTGCTACCCAGCCCGACACCTCCACAGGGAACTTCACGTGTATGACACCATCCTCACGCCTTGAGAGTTCCACAGGAGCGAAACGCTCGGTGATGCGGTCAGAGGGGCCGTTTTGTGGAATGAGCTTGCCTTTGGGTGCAGACTTCAGTGCTGCGGCCTGCCACGTAGAGTCATCATATCCCGCCTTGCTCCAGCCATCGTGCTCAAGACGTGCATCGTAACACTCGCCATAGTAAATCTGGTTGCGGGTGATTGCACTGCGCTCGGCGCGCCAGCTCTCATCCGAGGCAATCACATCGACAGAGCCATCCTCATACTCAAGCTCTATCTGTCCTATGAAACGAGGCGTGCCATAGCCTTGCACCCAGTGGCGCGAGATGTTGTAGTACCCATCGCCCAGGATGACGCCAATGGCATTGTCGCCCTCCTTGAGCAGAGAGGTGAAGTCGTGCGAGAGGTACATTACGGTGTATTCGTGGAAAGGGTCGGTCACCACGATGCCTCTGTTTTGCAGTTCCGGGCGCAGCGAGTAGTTGGTCTGGTTTGGCGAGAGGTAATCTTCACCCACGCGCTCACCGTTGAGGTAGAGTTCGTGATAACCCAGGCCCGTGCCGTAGTAACGTGCCGACCTAAGACCCTTCCTTACCCTGAACTCCTTGCGTAGCAGCGGGGCGGGCTCAAACTCCATTGTGCTGCGTGAGTCATACGACTGCTCGCCCTGCCATGGTGCGCCTATCCACTTGCCCTGCCACTCATGCTCATCCATTATGCCCATGTGCCAATGCGCCACCTCGCTCCATGCCGAGGGGTCATCATTTTCGTCCCACACCATCACCTGCCACCAGTATGAGGTGCGTGAGCGGAGCGGCTCGCCCTTGTAGCTTACAAATGTCGATTGCGATGAATATACCTTGCCCGTATCCCACACCGCATCGTTGAAACCCTCGGGCGTGGTGGCTACACGTATGCGGTATGCCGTTTGTCGCGCCCCCTGCTTTAGCTTGGGATTGAGATTAATCCATTGCAGGCGTGGATTCTGACGCTCCAGCAGAGGCGATTTCTCATATTCACACCTGAGCTCTGCGGGCGAGATTGTCGCCGCCGCTATTACGCTACAACCCGCCACAAGTGCGATGATAAGGGATAACAGTTTCTTCATATAAAGGTTGGTTTTTGTTCTAAAATTCCAACTTGGCAACGAATCTACCCAACGCCTCCACGGCCTGGGCAATGCGCCACTCGGAAAAGGGTGTGTCAATGTGGTTGGATATAGCCCGCAGGTGGTAATACTCCTCCACACCCAACTTTCGGCATACGGCCGCCACCGCAGCACCCTCCATCTGCTCAATGAGCGGAAGCGTGTGCTCCGCATCATCGGTGCGGCTCTCGCCCGTACCACTGACACTCAGCGACTCAACTCTCCTGAGCCCCTCGATTCCCAGACTACGGTACTCCACGCTGTAACGCTCGGGTAGCCCCGCAACTCTATCACTCTCAACCTGCACGACGTCGCCCACCCTAAGGTCGAGGCCGCAGGCCCCCGCAATGCCACACAGCACCACTCGCCGTGGGTGATGCAGGGTGATAAGGCGTGCTGCTTCGGCGGCAGCCTCGGCCATACCCACGCCTATGATACCCACCTTGGGTTCAAGGTCGGCACGCCATGCCAACAACCCCACAGCCTCCTCGGCGGTGGGGAAGAGATAGAGTGTATCCATATTAGTTCTGTCCTACTATTGCTTCGACATCCTCCACGGTGATAGGGATGGTCTTGTCGCCAATAATCTTGCAACCGCTCTCTGTAACGATGAGGTCATCCTCGAGGCGTATGCCTCCGAAGTCGCGGTACTCCTTCAGCTTCTCGTAGTTTACAATGCCGCTGAACTTGCCCTCGGCCTCCATCTTGTCGATTAAGGCTGGCACGAAGTAGATGCCCGGCTCGTCCGAGAGTACTGTGCCCGGCATAAGTCGCCACCACTGACGTGTGATGCAGCATGCCGATGCCTTGGAGCGCTCGGCCAGAGGCTCAAACGAGAATGAACGCTCGCCTATGTTCTCGCAGTCGTGAACATCCAGACCTATGCCATGACCAAGGCCGTGAGGCATGAATAGATATGCTGCACCTGCTGCCAGAGCATCATCCACCGAGCCGCGTACCAAATCCAGACCCTTCAAACCTTCAAGCAACGTGCGTGAAGCAACATCCGAGAGCTCGCTGTACATCATGCCGGGGCGCAGAGCCTGGGCAGCGGCGTCATGGGCCGCCAGAACGATGTTGTACACATCCTTCTGCTTCTGCGTGAACTTACCGCCCACGGGAAAGGTACGAGTGTGGTCCGAAACATAACCGTTCACATGCTCACCTCCGGCATCGCACAGCAGCAGACGTCCCTGCTCCATGATGCCCGAGTGGTCGTGGTTGTGAAGCACCTCGCCATGCTGTGAGAGGATGGTGGTAAACGACGTGCCTGTGCCATAGCGCAGTGCCATGCCATCAACCATGCCTGCCACCTCATGCTCCGAGCGGCCGGGGCGTGTGTTGAGCATGGCTGTGGTGTGCATCTGGTAGCCAATCTCAAAGGCCTCCTCCAGAGCAGCAATCTCCTCGGCCGACTTCTTCTCGCGCATCTCCGCCACGGCAAAGAGCAAATCCACCGACTTGCGTGCGTGCAGCATCGCAGGGCTTATGCCGAGCAAATCCGAGAGCATGAGCTTTGTCTCGCCACGATATGGTGGCAGGTAATGCACCTCTCGGCCCTTCAGAATGGCAGCTGCTATGTCGCACTGCAACTGCGCCATGGGTTTTGCTGCGTCGGCTCCCACTTCAAGCGCGAAGTCGGCGATTGTGGGCTGTGGTCCCATCCATATGATGTCGTCCACGGTGAAGTCGTCACCATAGAGCGTTGCCACGCCCGTCTCGGCGTCGATTGTAGCCGCAAGTGCTGGCACGTTGTGGCCGAAGAAGTACATGAATGTAGAGTCCTGACGGAAGTGGTAGGTGTTGTTGGGGTAGTTGAGTGGTGACTCAACATTGCCTGGCAGAAGTATCAAGCCTCGACCAATGCGGCTGCACAGCTCACGGCGGCGCGCAATATAAATCTCTTTACTGAACATAGCTATTTAGGTTTTAATTTTTATTTCGTTATCTTTATTTTTTTTGAGCCTTTCTGCTCGCTAATGAGTCGCTTCGGCGGCAGGTACCATCTTGTAGAGTTTGTCGCCTCGGCGCACCAGCTCGGGTACCTTTATAGAGCAATATACGCCCTTGGGAATCTGTTGCACAACCTTTTCGTGCAGGGTAAGCCCTTCGGCACGCTGCTCTACAACGCCTGTGGTTTCACCCATCCACACCAGGTTGTCACCCTCCGAGATTGTGTCGGCCTCGGTCAATACCTCGGCAACCGAAATCTTCTTGAAGAAGTTGGTCACCTTACCCACATACACCTTGCGCTCGGTGGCCGATGAACCGTAATGCTCGGTGTGCTCGGCCATGGGACGTCCTGCGTAGTAGCCGCCCCAGAAACCTCGGTTAAAGACCGTCGATAAACGCTCCTTAAGGGTGGTGGCATATTCAAGATTGTACTCGCCACGCTCCATGGCCCGCAGTGCAGCATCGTACGACTCCACCACTCGCTTCACATACTCGGCACCACGTGCGCGACCCTCAATCTTCAGCACACGCACACCTGCTGCGATGAATTTGTCGAGGAAGTCTATCGTGCATAAATCCTTGGGCGAGAGTATGTAACGGCCGTCGGTTGCCAGCTGGTGGCCGGTCTGCTCGTCGGTGAGTATGTAGCGGCGGCGACATATCTGTCGGCAGGCACCTCGGTTGGCTGAGCAGTGTTCCTCATGCTCGCTCAGGTAGCACTTGCCCGAGATTGCCATGCACAGCGCTCCGTGGGCAAACATTTCGATGCGCAGACGCTCTCCTCGGGGACCACGCACATCCCTGCGCTCAATCTCCTCGGAGATGGCGGCAATCTGCTCAAGGCTCAACTCGCGTGCCAGCACCACCACATCGGCCCACTGGGCATAGAACTCGGCGGCCTCGATGTTCGAGATGTTGCATTGGGTGGAGATATGCACCTCCATGCCCACCTTGCGACAATACATGATGGCTGCCACATCGGCTGCAATGACAGCGTCAATGCCCTCCTTGACTGCTCGGTCGATGACCTCATGCACGGCATCCATCTCATTGTCATAGAGTATTGTGTTCACCGTGAGGTAGGTCTTGACTCCTGCCGCATGGGCAATCTGAACGATGGTGGCCAAGTCGTCAAGGGTGAAATTCACCGCCGACTTGGCGCGCATATTCAGCACTCCCACACCAAAGTAGATGGCATCGGCACCCGCCGCAATGGCTGCGTGCAGCGACTCCATACAACCCACGGGAGCCATGATTTCAATATCGGTTCGTTTCATATTATCGTTTCTGTTGTGTTACCGTTACAACTTTTTAATGTAGTTTCAGTCTATGGCATGCGCCATTCTTCAAATCAATTCTGAATCCCCATGCCTACTTCTCTCTGCCCATCAGATTCTCGGCAAATGTCTTGAGGTGGGTGGTGCGCTCCTGTGCAATGTCAAGTGTTGTAAGTATCGACAACGCCCTGTCGAAGCGTGTTGTAATCTGCTGGTTTATTATGCGTGGAATGTCGTAGCGGTCATATACCGCTTTCACGCGGGCAATCTTCTCCTGGTCTGTTAGTGTGGCATCAAGATGTGTGGTGCGCAATATCTCGCGGTCCTGCTCCGAGGCGTGACTCATGGCGTTGAGCATCAGGCATGTTTTCTTGCCCTCCAGAATGTCACCACCTATGCGCTTGCCCAGCGTCTGCTCCGAGCCGTAGCTGTCGAGCAGGTCGTCTTGCAGCTGGAACGCCAGACCCAACTCCAAAGCATAGCGGTAAATCTTGCGGGCATCTTCCTCTGAGGCATCTCCCATGAGTGCGCCAATCATTGCCGCGCCTGCCAGCAACACCGATGTCTTGAGTTCAATCATGTTCATGTACTCGGCCACCGACACCTTCTGCAACTGCTCGAAATCCATGTCATATTGCTGACCCTCGCACACCTGCAATGCCATCTCGGAGAAGATACTCAGGATACGAGGCAGCTTCTCGTCGGGTACGTTGCGCAACAATTTGTAGGCGTAAATCATCATGGCATCGCCCGAGAGGATAGCCACATTCTCGCCCCACTCGGCATAGACCGAGGGCTTGCCGCGGCGTACCATGGCGTTGTCCATGATGTCGTCGTGCAGCAGTGTGAAATTGTGAAACATCTCTACCGCCGCAGCTGCCGACATGGCCTCACGCACATCGCCGCCAAAGGCATCGCAACACAGCAGCAACAGTGTAGGACGTATGCGCTTGCCACCAGCCGACATAGCATATATGATAGGTTGGTACAAGAGTTGTGGTTCTTCAGGAAGCTGCATTTGAGCAAGATAGTTCTCAAAAAGAGTCAGAATTTCGTCGTTGCTTTTCATCGGTAGTGCATTTTTTGGGTGTTAATGCCCCAAATTTACGAAAAAGTTTGAAGAAAAAGAATTTTATCATTAACTTTGACTTCCCAACATGTAATAAACTTTAATTTTAACAATAAAGAATCTAAAACGAGTATGAAAAAGTTAGCTATGGGTATCGACATCGGCGGAACAAACACTGCGTTTGGTCTGGTTGATGAGGAGGGTACCATCTTCTGTGAGTCTGCAATCTCTACCGAGAGATATAAGAAGTTTGACGACTACGAGGCATATGTAAAGACCTTGTGCGAGTCGATGAAGGCTCTTATCAGCAGCGTATCTTTTGATTTTGAGTTGATAGGTATCGGTATCGGTGCGCCTAATGCCAACTATCACAAGGGTACAATCGAGACTCCTGCCAACCTGTGGAAGTTCCGTGACGACGAGCCAAATCCTGACGAGAGCCGCCGCATGTTCTACTTTGTAGATGACGTGAAGAAGTATTTCCCAGGTGTTGAGGTGTTGATTACAAACGACGCCAACGCAGCAGCTATCGGCGAGGGTGTGTTCGGTAATGCCAAGGGTATGGACGACTATGTGGTTATCACTCTCGGTACGGGTCTGGGCTCGGGTATCGTGAGCAACGGCGAGATGATTTACGGTCACGATGGTTTCGCGGGCGAGTATGGCCATATCATGGTTGATAGCCGTGCGACAGGTCGTGAGTGCGGTTGCGGTCGCCGTGGTTGTCTGGAGGCTTACGCATCAGCTACGGGTATCAAGCGTACAGCTTTTGAGCTTATGGCCAAGATGAACTGCGATAGTGAGTTGCGTGATACCCCATACTCAAAGTTTGAGGCTGTGATGCTCTCTATGGCTGCCGACAAGGGTGACGCCATCGCAAAGGAGGCATTCCGCTATACAGGTGAGGTTCTGGGTAAGGCTTTGGCTGACCTGGTTGCTACAACATCACCAAAGGCTATCATTCTGTTTGGTGGTCTGGCAAAGGCCGGCAAGCATATCTTCGAGCCTACAAAGTGGTACATGGAGGAGAATATGCTCGCAACGTTCAAGAACAAGGTAGACTTGCTCCCATCGGGTATTGAGGGCAAGAATGCCGCTATCCTCGGTTCTTCGGCTTTGATTTGGCAGAAGCAGCAGAAGAAATAAGGAGTGAAATACAGTTCAGGTGGTTGTCTGGATTCGGACAACCACTTTTTTTGATTATACAAACAAGGTTAGAGGAATGAAGAAGCTACTTATTTTAGCACTCATGCTACTCCCTATGCTCGGCTGGGGACAGAGTGCTGCCGTGAAGAAGATTATGCTCATGGCGCGTGAGGACAACCGCACTATGCAGCATCTTGACATCTTGTGCAACCGTTTTGGCGGTCGTCCCGCAGGTTCCGATGCCTGCGACAACGCCTCGGAGTGGGCTATGCGTTGCTTCGAGGAGTGGGGCTATGAGGTACACCTTGAGAAGGCGGGCGAGTTGAGCGTGGGTTTCAACCGTGGCGGCTGGTGGGGTCAGATGACAGGTGAGGAGAATATGCACTTGCACTTTGCCACACCATCCTTCACCGCCGGCACAAAGGGACCGCAGCGAGGCCATGTGGTGATTGAGCCCCGCACGCAGGAGCAGGTGAACCGAGTGAAGCATCAGCTCAAAGGTTCGTGGGTGCTGCTCAATGGTCATAACCGTGGCTGGTCGTTTGGCTACGGCAAGAAGTGGGACGCGCTGCGTGAGAAGATTATTGCAAGCAATGCCGAGGCCGAGAAGTGGAATCGTGAGCATGCGGGCGAGGATGGCGAGAAGAAACATATTGATGACGACACTGCGCCACTGTTCTACAACCAGATGGTCGAGGCCGGCGTTCTGGGTTTTGTGCAGAAGGGCTCGGTGCCCATCTGTGCGTTGTATGACCGCGATGTGATAGGCGAGAAAATACCTTTTGACTCGCTGCCTACGGTGCCAAACATCATCCTTGACGAGCATCAGTTTGACCACATCTACCGCATGGCCAAGGAGCGCAGAAATGTGCAGTTGGAGTTCGATGTGCGTAACTATTTCAAGCTGGGCCCTGTGGCCTACAACAATGTGGTGGCTACGATGAAGGGTTCGAAGTATCCCGATGAGTATGTTGTCGTGGGTGCGCATATCGATGCCTTTGATGTGGCTACGGGCGGCGTGGATTGCGGCTCGGGAGTGTCGGCAGTGATGGAGGCTGCGCGCATGATTGCAGAGTCGGGAGCAAAGCCCGAGCGCAGCATCATCTTCATACTTTTTGCTGCCGAGGAGTTCGGCCTGCTCGGCTCGCAGGCGTGGCTCAAGGCTCACCCCGAGATGCACGACAAGATTTCCAATATGTTCAACCGCGATGGAGGCCCATTGCCATACTTGGGTTTTTCGGCTCCCAAGTCGCTTGTGAAGGAGTATGAGAAGATTTCGGAGCCTATACGTGAGCTCTATCCCCAATATGAGTTCAAGATTCAGGAGCTGAAGCCCCGCAAACTGCCTACACGACTTGGAGGCAACGACGCTTCGTCATTTGCTGTGAAGGGAATCCCTACCTTGCAGATGTATGAGTGGCAGGACCCTATGGGCTATGGCTTTGAATATCGCGAGATTTGGCACACCGAGCGTGATACCTATCAGAAGAGCATCGCCGAGTATCAGGAGCAGGCGGCCACAGCCCTTGCCATCATGGTGCTGGGTACTGCCAATCTTGACAAGAAACTGCCTCGTGACGAGGTTTACCTGCCTTGATGGTTCAGACCGTAGAAAGAAAAATGCTGCATCCCAAAGGGTGCAGCATTTTCTTATTCTATCTCCTCCATGCGTAACAGGGTCTGAATCGAGAGCAGTGTGCAGTTAATCCAATCCTCGCCCGTGAAGAAATTGCGCCAGAAAGTGGGAATCATTCCCGTATTGGCATTTTGCAGGATGGTGATGTTGTCAATCAGAGCCTTTGCCTTCATCAGGGCAAGCTCGTCGCCCGTCTCTTCATATAGCGAGAGCCACGCATTTGCCACGTTGCATGCGCTGTGGTCGATGGGCATCATGTATTTGTACTGCTCCATGACACATGGCGTGTGGTATATCTTTATACCGTGATGCTTGTATATGGTGTCCCAGAACACGAACTGGTCCTCGCTGAAACGAATCAGGTCGATGGCGTCACGGAGTTCCTGTTTCGATGTATCGCTCTTGCCCAAAAGATATGTCGCATAGGGGGCTGCGGTGCAGTTGGTGAGGTTCTCGTAGGGCTTGAGTCCCAGCACGGTGCCATCCTCAAACTGCCCCGTCATGTCGAAGCTTGAGAGCGTATGCTGCTGCATCCATTGCTCGGCTTTTTTTAGCATTTCGGCATAGTCGGTGACTCCATATTGTTGCTCAAGGCGTTGCAGGTGGTCAAGCAGGGGGTGCAACAACGCCTTCACCTCGTTCACGGGCTCGCCCGTTGCAAAGTCCATCTTGATGGGCAGCGAGCCATCCTCGGCTTGCAGGCGGGCATAGGTGTTGGTGATGTTTATGGCGCGGTCGTAGTACTCCTGTTTCTGTGTTAGGTCATACAGGTCGAGGAAGGCATTTGCTGCGGTGAGTGCCTCCATGGTCATTGTCTTGCCTTTGTTGCGTGCGGCTCCCGAGGTGATATAGTTGCCGTAGTAGGTGGGCGGGAAGAAAGCTAAAGGGTCGCCCTCGGCACGACTCTCGGCTATCAGGAAGCGGGCTGCATTCTCGGCAATGAGCAGGGCATCGTCCTTGAGTTCGGGGCAGAGCTTTGCCAGCAGCACCTCAAGGCTTATCGTTGAGCCAATGATTTTGCAGGGGTAGGTGTTGAGCTGGTATGACATGTCGGGTGTCTGCGCAGTTTTCCAGCTCTGCATGGGTCGCATGTTGTGTATGTGCAGCAGCGCAAGCAGTGCCGACTCGCGGTAGCCTCGGATGGCACCGTGATAGGGAGCCTTGAATGGGAAGTCGCGGAAGAATGTACGCTCGCCTGCCGTTGCTATCGCTTTGTCTGCCTGCATGGCCTCGACCTTCAGCGTGACGTATCCTACCTCAATCTGTTGCCATATAGGCGCAAGCGAGAGATAGGGTTTGTCAGCCTTCATTGTCCACGATTCCTCTCCGTTGCCGTCTTTGGGAGTTACGGTGTAGAGATAATGTTCTGCACCCTCCACCTCCTTGAAGTCAAAGGCTGGAGCGTAGATGAACTTGGTCGCAAACTCATTCCAGTAGGGGTTGCGTCCTTCATAACCCGGACGTACGGGGATGTTGTACTCCCCGAGAGCCTGGCCGTTGAGTCTCTCTATGTCGGATTCAGTGTTGCACGCAACGCTCAATAGCAGTAGGGTTGCGAGAAGGAGTCTTTGTAGCTTCATGTTTTGCGGGTTGTGATAAATATTGGGTTGTCGCCGTCTGTTTTGCAAATATAATATTTTTACTAAAAAAAACGCTTCTTGAAAGCGATATTTGTGCGCCACGCAATGATTTTCTTATTTTTAATATGAGTGGTGGTGTATATGTTAAATTTTAATTTCTTTGAGCTTGTTAAAGTTTTTTTAGAGTTTTTTGTTGGAGATTAAAAAAAACTTCGTAACTTTATGTTTTGAACGCCCATTGTAAAAAGGTGGGTCGCAACAGAAAGACTAATTTTAACGTAAAACCTAAATAAAACTTCAAGGAATATGAAAAACTATTCAGCTAAAGAGATTAAGAACATAGTTCTTATTGGAGCCCCAGGTGCGGGTAAGACTACCCTTGCCGAGGCGATGGCTTACGAGGGTAAGGTCATCGACCGCAGAGGTAGTATCGAAACCAACAACACTCTATCGGACAACACCGACATTGAGCACGAATACAAGCGTTCAATCTATGCGACCACCCTCTTCACCGAGTTCATGGGCCGCAAGCTCAATATCATCGACTGTCCGGGTTCAGACGACTTCTGCGGTAGCCTCTACTCTGCATTCAAGGTGGGAGACGTAGGTATCCTCGTTATGAATGCGCAGAACGGCTGGCAGGTGGGTGATGAGATTCAGTCTCGTTATGCACGTATCCTTAACAAGCCTCTTATTGGTGTTGTTAACCAGCTCGATGGCGACAAGGCCAATTTCGACAATATGATTGAGGGCATCCGTGCCGCATCGCGCGTGAAGCCCGTTGTAGTGCAGTATCCTGTTGAGGTGGGTGCGGGCTTTACAGCATTCATCGACGTGTTGATGATGAAGCTCTACCGCTTCACCGACGAGAACGGAACTCGCGAGGAGCTGGACATTCCAGAGGATCAGATTGAGTATGCTCAGGCTCTGAATCAGGAGCTTTCGGAGGCTGCTGCCGTTTATGACGATGCTCTTATGGAGCTCTACTTCGAGAAGGGAGCCCTCACACAGGACGATATCCGTTCAGGTTTGAAACTCGGTGTTGCCAACCGCGAGATTATGCCTATCTTCTGCTGCACGGCAAAGCGCGACATCGGTACAAAACGTTTGATGGAGTTCATCATCAACGTAGCCCCTGGCCCAACAACTCCTACAATTGCTCCTAAGTTCTCATCTATCGAGGGTGAGGAGCTTGTAGCCGATGAGACTCTGCCAACAGTTGTGTTCGTATTCAAGAGCCAGATTGAGCAGCATATCGGTGAGATTACTTACTTCCGTGTAGTGCGTGGTAAGATTTCCGAAGGTATGGAGCTTGTCAATAGCCGCACGGGCAACAAGGAGAAGCTCTCGCAGATTTTTGCCGTTGCGGGTAAGAACCGTATCAAGGTTACCGAACTCTCGGCAGGTGACATAGGTTGCGCAGTGAAGCTCAAGGGCACACGCACAAACGACACGTTGGCAGCCGTAGGCGCACACGTAAAGGTTGAGCCTATCGTATTCCCAGAGCCACGTTACCGTGCAGCCGTTAAGGCCAAGGAGCAGGGTGACGAGGAGAAGCTCGGTAAGTTGTTGAATGATGCAAAGTATGAGGACCCAACAATTCTTGTAGAGTACTCTAAGGAGTTGAAGCAGACCATCATCCAGGGTCAGGGCGAGCACCATTTGAACATCCTCAAGAGCCGCCTTTCAACCGAGAATAAGATGGAGATTGAGTTCTTCGCACCAAAGATTCCATATCGTGAGACTATCACCAAGGTGGCACAGGCTGACTACCGTCACAAGAAGCAGTCGGGTGGTGCCGGTCAGTTTGGAGAGGTACACATGGTCATTGAGCCTTATTACGAGGGCATGCCAGAGCCTACAAAGTATAAGGTTGCAGGCAAGGAGATTACTGTGAACATCAAGGGTAAGGAGGAGTACGACCTCGATTGGGGAGGTAAGCTTCAGTACTACAACTCTATCGTGGGTGGTGCTATCGACGCACGTTTCATGCCAGCCATCCTTAAGGGTGTCATGGAGAAGATGGACGAGGGCCCATTGACAGGTTCGTATGCACGTGATATTCGTGTGGTTATCTACGACGGTAAGATGCACCCGGTAGATTCAAACGAAATTTCGTTCAAGCTTGCAGCACGTAACGCATTCAAGGAGGCATTCCGCAATGCCGGTCCAAAGATTATGGAGCCTATCT
>JAEIGA010009687.1_pt1 | contig 14593 bp, 19 predicted proteins | sample 9270691 | NCBI WGS metagenome assembly JAEIGA01 (sample SAMN17057246, study PRJNA624740) | gut metagenome | biome: biome; isolation source: fecal sample | host: Bos grunniens | place: China: Xizang | collected 2019 | reverse complement strand
GCAGTCTAATACACTTACGCTATGTAGAAGAAAAGAGCAATGAAGAAACCGCAGATATATTAGGAATGTCTATGGACAATTATTACAACAAACATAAATTGGCAAAGGAACAATTTGCCAAGGTATTAAGAAAGGAGGGCTTGATATGATTAAACATATAAAACCACTTCCTATTTCTGAAGAGATGCTAGGCGCATATCTTGAAGGCAACCTTGCACAAAGCGATGCACAATATGTAGAACTGATGTTGCAAGACAATGATGCACTCTCATCATTTGTTGAAGAATTATCCGTATCAAATGATTTAACATCAGATTACCCAATGGAGGATATTCCAAGTTTTGAGAATGACTTTACTCTTCCAGAAATCGCAACGGAGGTCGGAACATATTTAGAACATCAAGTTCTCCCTTTTGGATTTGAGCCATCAATTGTTGATGTTGCAGCATGTGCTATGATTCCAGACCTGACGGATGATGGCGATATGAATGAAAACCAGACCAATATCGATATAGACAATATCTCGGATATAGGTATGGATATAAATAGTGAAGCTTTACCGACTGATGGTGAATAATTAAAAATAGGAATTATGGAAAGTCAATCATATGCAGCAAATTGTGGATTATTTTGGGTTGCCAATTCAATAGTATCCACTATTATGGGGACAACTAACCGTAGTCTCCACGAAGAAGCTGCACAACGTAATTTGGATTTTCAGCGAGAATTGGAGGATGCACGCAATATCGCTCAAGATGAAGTTGAAGCGGAAAAGATAGCTTTTAAACGAAGAGTGATGAAACTTTCACGACAATATCGTCAAGCTGAAAGTGCAGAAATGTTTGACCAACAATTAAAAACGATAGAGTTACAATCGTTCATAGAGAAGTATTGGCCATTAGCTCCTGCATTGCCCAATATTATTCTCAATGAGATTGAGCAAAGCAAATGCTCAAATAAACCTTTGCCACTAAATGTTGTATTGCTCCACGCTCCATTACTACCCCCGAAAGTTGCACCCATGGCAATTAAGGCGAATAGTAGAGATAGTGAAACTTATAAAGAGTTGGAACGTAAACTTGAAATAAGTTTAAGAACACTCGGAGATGTCAGACTCCGCAAGGATAGTTGTATAAATACTGACTTTGTTGGTGGTAATGCAAATATGATGAATATCCACTTCCTTATGGGAGGTTTACCAACATTAGTAATCTCTCCAAGATATAACAACGAAGGTAAAATGATATTCAATGCGGCAGTATGGGAGGCACAGGCCATTCGTCCTCTCATACGTCCACTTTTCAGTATCAGTTATGAACCGTTGATAGCTGAACGTGATGAGGAATATTTTAAGCAAGCGATAGAAAAAATTGAAACCGCACTCACTGTTATCATAGGTGCCACACGCGATTCATATATGTTGTTGACACAAGGTAAAGCTCCAATGCTGAATAAGCTTTTGGATGATAGCAAAAAAACTCTTATAGATAAAGACGAGACCTTAAGAGTATTTGTGAGACAAGAATATGATAATATAGTCAATGCATTGGATACAAAAAATTCCCCCAAGTTATTGGAGGCTTATTCTTTAGAAGATGTAGAATCTATGAAGTCGCAGGCACATAACATGAGTTTAACATTCTAAATGGAAGAATTATGCCGGTAGACCCATTATCTTTAGCTTTGATGGCTGTAAATGTTGGTGCGTCAGTTTTTAATAATTGGCGTAACAACAAACAAAGTCATAAATTACAAGAGAAACAGCAGGAATTCGCACGTGCAGCAGCAGAGCGAAATAAACAGCGTATGTGGCAACTTATGCGAGAGGGGCAAGAGTTGGCACTCGAAATGGAACGTGAAACGCACGAAAATCGTTTAGAGGATATACGTAATGACTTTGACCGAATTCTACATCGTCTAGCCTACATTGAAGCTATTAAGACTTGGCCGTTGAAAGTACTTCCAATCGTAATGAAGAATCAGTCATTAGGAAGCCTTACCTCCAGTGCAGATGAGAATATAGCGATGCATTGTATTCTTACACCATCAAATTGTACTTCGTTCAACAAGCATATACTTCCCATCATAGAAGAGAAGTTGGCGGACTTTTGTAATCTGCATTGGAGTACGCTCTCTTCTCACCCAATATTATTCTATAGCGGAACTTGGAGAACGGGAACAATCCCAACTGGTGTAGAAGTATCTCAATTGAAAACTAATTTGAATAGTTTGCCTATACTGCTAATAACTCCTTTCTTTAAACCATATGGAGGTATTGTATTCCAAATCAATGCATGGGGAATAGGCGTTGAATTAGAAACTGAAATTGAATGTGCAGAGTTCTCGTATGCCGAATCGTATAAACAGGGTATTGACTATATACAGGAAGATGATATAAAGGAGAGAACAATAGAAGAGTTAGTTCCATATCTTCAGAATTTAATAGGTTATATCGCAGACCAATATTTTTGGACTAGTCACAATGAAACTCCACTATTGCCAACTTTATTGGCAATGAAAGTGGTTAACACTGATGGTATGCAATATCTAAACACAGCAAGTGAGGAGCGATATAGCAATCTGCTTGATATTTGTGTAGAGGAGAGTAAGGTAATGCCGTTTAGTCCAAAGAAGATGCTTAGTCTGCTTGAGGGAAGTGCTTCATTATGGGATGAAACTACAAGGAAGGATAAGTTGGAAGAAATATTCATTGCAAATGTTCAAGGAAGAAGTGGCAGTGTAATTGCTTCAATGAACGATGCTTTATCTTGCGAGCTGTACTCAAAGGAAGATTTACCTTTCCTCCGTAAGTTTATTGAATTATATAAGTACAATGATTATAAAGATGCTTTCTCTAGCCTTCTTGAGGCACTAGAGAGTATTGACTTTGACTATTCAATACTTGAGTCTACTGACATTACAACACTTGAGACACTAGCATGCAATGGCGATAGTGTAGCAATGTTTAGACTTGGGGAAATCTATGAATGTTCTATAGGTACTGATTTCAATCCGGACTTGTCTGATAAATACTATTCGATGGCAATAAACGCCATGCAGCGGCTAGCGATTGTTAGAGCTAAAATCACTAATAGAGATTCAATTGCTGGCGATGTTGACTTTTTAGCAAGCATAGATTGTGTACAGTCATCAATCTTATTATCTCAGGCATTTTATTACGGATTAGGAGTAGAACAGTCTACAGAAAGAGCAATGACAGAATTAGAAAAGTGGTCAAATAGTAATCATCCACTAATTAGCTACATTGCCGCTGAACTTGTTATACAGGAGTATGGAGATCAACAAGAAGAATTAATTGAAGAGCTTCTTATTCGTTCGTCTAATTTGGGATACATAAAAGCGCAACTCAAGTTAATAGAGTTATATGAAGATGGCGCAATTTTGCAGGAATCGCCATATCGAGTTGTTGAATATGCTAGAAAAGCAGCACTACAAGGCCACCCAGACGGTTTGCTCGTTTTAGCTCTTTGCTATATTAGAGGATATGGTGTAAACATTAATAAAAACAAGGGTAAGGAACTTTTAGTTATGGCTGCCGATAGAGGAAATACGGATGCAATAGAAATAATTAATCAGATAAAATAATGTGTAACTATAATATACCTAATGTTGTTTTTATCGGCGCAAAAGATACTGGTAAAAGCACGACGATTAATAATTTATGGGAAAATTCCCATAATAAGCAACCATTCATCGTATCTGAATATATTGAAGGTAGAGGACAGGTGGATTATAAAGTAGTGGAATTGCCATATATTCCTTTTACGTTGAAGGAGGAAACTGAAAATTGGCAATTAAGTAATAAAGATATCTTAAAGACGGCTGATGTAATCGTTTTTGTAGTATCTGCTTCAGATATTACTATTAATAGGCGTGCACATCTTTTGTCAGAATTAAGTTCGAAAGGCTTTGTCAAGGATTCAGCTACGTTTGTTTTGGCAATAAGTGGTATTGAGGAATATGTCAATATTGAAGATCTCAACAATACGTACACTATCAGTTTAGAAGATGTATCTTCTTTATTTTATGTAAGGGATTTATTTTTTAACGAATTTTCTAGGTATACAGGAAATCTAATATTTTCGATTGATAAAGCCATACCATATTCTTATCGAGCAAAGTGGCAATTGGCAAACATTAAAAATGCGATTGTTGAGGGTGTAATAAAACGACATAACGAAATTATGTTTGATGAATTGCTACCTACTATTGTATTTATCGGCAAAACTGGTTGTGGGAAAAGTTCCACCATAAACACTTTATGTGGGACTGATTTGCCTGTTGATGGAGCTGTTGCATGCACAAAATTTCCGATTGTTATCAAAAAGATGATAACTATTGGGGGCAAAACAACGGAACTCAATATTGTTGATCTACCAGGTATAGCTGAAAGTTTAGAAGCTAATATGTTATACGAAGACTACTATGCTACATATATTAGGTCAGCTTCTGTAGTAGTATGCTTGTCGCAAGCAAACACGAGAGCTTATACTCAAGATGAGGAGTTTTACAAAAAAATGATTGAAGCAGGTTTAATAACCAAAAACACCAGCCTAATTCTTGGTATTAATAAAATTGACTTGTTATTTAAGTCTGAAGAAAATATTTCAGGAATTGATTTATCTACCATAACAGATAAAGATCCTCTAATTGTTGATAAAATCAATGATTACTACAATAATGTTTTTGCAAATATTTTTTCTGACTTCGAAAATGTGAATATCGATTCTGTGGTTGTCTATTCGAATATGCAAAGATGGAATTTGGAAACATTGAAGAAACATATTTTTAATTTTTTAAATCATTAAAACGATGGGACTATTTAATCTCAAGAAAACAAAAATTCCCCGTGTCGTAATTGGTATTAACCAAGTAGATAACTTGGGACCATGGGATGACAGACTGAATCTTCCAGCAGAAAGTACTGAACGCAGTATTAAGAAGAGAACAGATGCAATTATAGAGTTACTATCTAAAGGTAGTCATTCTGCAGCCAAGGAGCAAATAGAACACTATTCAGCTTTAAGGGCATACAGAATGTATCAAATGCTTGCGAAGATTGCGCAAAATTGTAAAGAAGGCATTATTATTCCTGATAATCCAGTAAAGCCATGGGATGATCAGTTTGAAATGCCCGGTGAAGTACGTGAGTTCTACCAAGAAAAAGCTGCTGAATTAGACAAAAAGCTTGCGGGTATGGGCATTGATAGCCTATTGGGAAAACTAATGGAGAAACTTGATACGGCTGATCAAAAGAAATTGAAAGAGAAGTGGGCGGTTAAGAAAGATACTCCCATTCGAGTTGGTATTCTTGGAAAGGCTGGAGTTGGCAAAACCACAACAGTGAATAATCTTTTCAATGCAAAGTTTAAGACTAGTCGTAATGCAGTTGGTACAACCGAGGCTCAATACAAGGATTTCGAGTTACCAGATGGAGGTATTATTACCATAGTTGATATGCCTGGATATGGCCGCAGTATGAATGAAGACGAAGGATACAAGAAGATTTATTTACAGGAGCTCCCCAAATGTGATATTATTTTACTGGTTGTTCAAGCAGATACAAGAGATTTGACAGATGACCAAATTATGATTGAGAATTTATACGAATGGAGTAAAGAAGGACGAATCTAAATAATACTACTATGGGTAAATATCCATTATCAGATAAAGAAAAAAAACGTATTATAGACCTGCTTGAAAATGAACATCCTTCTAAGCGAGAAGTGTTCATGAAAAATGCTGCAAATTTTGCACAATGGTTAGCTGGTGCTTGCTATGATATATGGTGTAAAATTAAGAACTTCTTCTCTGGCGTTGGAACAGCTATTGGAGATTTTCTAGATTGGTTGTTTGATTAAAAAATAGTAATAGTATGAAACTTACAGACGATGAGAAAAGAAGAGTAATTGATGAACTCGAAGAAATTGAGCCTGCAAAGAGAAACACTCTGTTGTCAAATCTTACTAATTTTACGAAGTGGCTTGCGAGTGCACTATACGATATATACCAAAAGGTTAAATCTTGGATTAGTGATATTTGGGAATGGATTAAAACCAACATTTTCTAATGGGTAAATATCCTTTAACTCCATCAGAACGAGCTCGTTTTGATAGGATGTGGAGCGGATTAGCCGCTGGTAAGAAAGCAACAGCAGTACTAGACTTTGAGCATTTCTGTAGTTGGCTCCGTGGTGAAGATTCATCATTCTACTATGCAATAAAAAATAAGTTGCAGGATTTGTGGGAAGAGGTAAAATCAACAATTGGAGAAATTGCAGAAGGTGTGGGTAAAGGTGCAGCAGCTGTAGTTGTTACGCCTATAGTCGGAATAATTGAAGGTGTCGCAGAAGGATTCGAAAATGGTATTGAAGCTGGTGTAAAAAAGGGATTTAAGGCCATGGGGAATTTTCTGGATGACCTGTTGAGCTAAAAAACAGAGAGGACTGAGAAGAAATAAAACAAACTCACAGTCCTCTCTTTCAAAACAGATATATAAAATCAATGAACGACAGGGAGAAAGAACTTTTGTTTGGTGGCAAAGTGAATGCCCAAATTGAGAGTGTGCTAAACTCTAAAGTGTTAACACATAAAGAAAAGGATGTTTTAGTATCTGCAATTCGCAGAAAACATTTATATGAGGAAGATTATACCATATATGAATTAGATTTGATAGAAAAAGTAAATAAGGATATTGAAGAACCATCATTCTTAAATAGAATAGCAAAATACTTTAGATGATAATATCTAATATAAATAGTAAAGTTATGGATAAATACCCTTTAACAAATTTTGAACGCTATGGTACAATAATGCGAGGTGTTGGCTATGATATTGCAAATTCTCCAATCTTATCTGATGAAGAAAAGAACATCTTAATAAATGCTTGTGAGAACTACTTCTATCAAAATAGTTCTTTTACAAAGCAGGAGAGATATTTGTTGTGGAAAGTTCGAAAACTATATCATATTAGAAATTCCGGATTGTGCTATCAGGCAGAACCAAGTTCTTTTTTTGATAGGCTCTTGGGATAATACTCCTATTTATTCTTTAGAATAGAATTTATACAAATCGATTAGAGAATATGGCATTTTATCAGCAGCGTGGCAAAATAGATGGTATCTCTGAGACACCATCTAGAAGTGGTTGTTTTTCAATGATTGCTTTTATTGTACTTATTATTCTATTGTCAATTTAATATTATGGAGAAAAAAGATAAAAAGGAATCTGTAAAAAAACAGATAGGACTTACTGAAGAAGAAAAAAAGAGGTTCTATGAATTATATAAAAAATCGATGGCTTATAGTGGTAAAATAGAGGAACCAAAAACATTAATCCAAAAAATCAAAGATTGGATCGGTTAATCTCCCATTTATAGCAACATATATATCTAACTCAAAGTACAATTATGAATAAGGAATTACTTATTTCTGTTATATCTGAAGATAACAATTTATCAAAAGATGAAAAAAGTGAACTCATAAAGGTTTTAAATAACGATGTAGGTAAATTGTCACAAAAACATTTAGAAACACTTCTTAAATTATTAAAGAGAAATAGCGACAAATTTGATTTTTCTTCGATGCCATTGCCTATAACACCTGGGTTCATTTCAGATCCATTTGATGATATAATAAGAGAGTTATTTGACTGATTGGTCATGAAGGACTATATTATCGTAATATTAAATATAATTTATTCGGTTTTTAAATGGAAAAAGCTGAATCGGATCTTTAAATTCTTTGGAGCTGTAGCATTTATAGGAATAGAACGTAGACGTATAGGGAGTGATGGCGATGGTGTTACTACTTTAGTAGGATTTCATGGGTGTAATTTAAAATGCAAATACTGTTTAAATCCGCAATCAATTACTACAGGTAAAGAATGGAGGTGGTATACTCCTAAAATGTTATACAAAGAAATCCGAAAAGATGAAATTTATTTCAATCAGACAGGTGGGGGTATTTGTTTTGGTGGTGGCGAACCATTAAAACATGCAGACTTTATTAGGCGTTTTAAGATACTATGTAATGATAATTGGAAAATTACAATTGAGACCAGTCTAAATGTTTCAGAGAAACAATTATATTCAATTATTGGAATCGTTGACCAATTCATTATAGATATAAAAGATATGAACTCCTATATTTACAAATCATATACGGGAGTTAACAATACACTCGTATTGAACAATCTTCAATATCTTATCTCAAAAGGATATGCCAACAAAATAATTATACGAGTACCCTCTATAGCTGGATTTAACTCAGAAACAGATATCCAGAAATCTATGAATATAATACAAGAAATGGGGATTGATGATATCGAACAATTGACATATCTAACAACGAAGGCAAAAACTTCAATCCCTAATGAAAATAGCATTAATGTCGGAAAGATGATTTGCAATTATCTGAAATCTATAAGAGCAGATTTTGCACAAACACATAATATAAATTATCAAACGACTGATTGTACATATCAAGGATTTTGTATAGGTACATGCCCTGCATGTGAGTCAGAACTAAAATATCTTACAAAAGAATATCATAAAATAATTAAACGCAATTATCGATGAAAAAAATTTTTTATTTATTCATTTTGAGCATTTTTGCTCTTGTGTCTTGTGAAGGTAGTAGAACTGCAAGAATGATTGATACAGTCGAAGGGGCTGTTGACGACTATAATAATGGCGATAGCACCACGTTAATAATACTCATTATTGGTGCTATCGTATTGGGCGGCCTATGGTTATACTCAAAAAAAGACAAATAGTGATAGATACATAGGTTTCCAATCTCTTTATCAATAAACGTATAACTAAAACAACAAAACTATGTCATTAATGGATTTATTGCAGGACATGTTACCAGATAGCTGGTTCAATGATGTTCGTATGAATTATGGTGAAACGCTTACTGATGAGATGATTGTAAACTCAGTACAGCAGGCAAGCGATTTCTTTAATATTGACAATCCTATGGCTATTGCAGAGGATTGGACTACTGGCGTGTATCCGAATATGGATATTTCGCCAATAGACGATGTCTTGATATTTAATCGTGAACAACTCGTGGGTATGGGTATTACCGAACAAGAGGGGTTAGATCTTGTAATGACGCACGAGTGTGCACATCGAGCATTGCAGGGTATGAGTCATTTGGGCTTTGATTCACATCAGGAAGAGTTGTGCTGCGATTTTATGGCAGGTGTACGAGCAGGTCTGAATGGTATTGATGTGTCACAGATGGAAAATTCATTAGCTGATACTCCTGTAAGTGATACTCACCCAGGCGGAGCAGATAGGGTGGATTCTATTGAAGAGGGTGTTAAATTTGCAAAAGAATACTATGCTGCTCATGGTGTTGCACCCACATTTAGCGATTGTCTTGATTACTTTACAGGTAATGCAGATTTGGTAGACATTGCTCCTGATGGTCAAATCACGCTTCGTCCTGAATGCACTGACTCTGTTTTTGCCGCCTATGAGTCTGGTGAAGCGATAGGTAGTATCGCTTTTGTTGATAGTGATCCCAATGAAAGTGATCTAACCTTCAAGGGGTATACCCAGGACGAGATAAATCGCAAGATGGCAAAAGCCGAAAAAGAACAACGCTACCATGAAGGACTCGTTCGTCATCATACTTATATGGCAAAACATGGTTTGGACAATGCGGATACTCAATACCATGCCCATGAAGCTGAAATACATCAAAAAAGAGCGAATGAGTATAAAAGTGAAGCTTTGAAGTGGAAGTACACTAAACCAGATAAAAAATAATTATACCTACTATCTATTTATCTAATGCTCAAACTGTATGAGAACCATAAAAGAAGTAAGAGGGCTGAAATGTCCAAACCATGATTATGTGAGGGATAACCATCATTTTACGTACGAAGAGGCATATCCAGGTGCAAGACCTCTTTTAAGCACGAGATGTATCAGGTGCGGATATACAATGTCGCTGCATAAGCCTCAAAAGTAGTGATAGATAATCGCTTCATAGAACTCTTTATAAGAAAAAGAACTATGAAGCGATTGTTTTTATTACTACTATGTATAGTTGCAGCAGTTGATATAACATCTGCTCAAAGCGACTATTACATAAAAAAGGCACAGAGTTATCAGCGAGAAGCAGAATATTACCAAAAGAATGCTGATGGCTATCGTCGCGAAGCTGCATACTATCTCAAAAAGGCAGAAGGATATCAGCGTGAGGCTGCATATTACTTAAAGTGTGGCAACTTGGATCGTGCAAAGACTTATTCTCGCTATGCGGAGAATGAGATTGATAAATATGAAACACAACAGCGATATGCAGCCCAAGCTGATGATAAAGCGGCAATGTATCTTCGTTGGGCTGCGGATGCACTAAAGAAACAATAACAATCAATTAAAAAAACAGTATTATGACAGTTATTTGTATAATGATTTTAGCCTACCTCATTATGGGCAAGGACATTTCAGAACTACTCGATAAGGTGAAAAATGTAGATTGGCGTGGTAAGATTAATGCACTTATGGATAAGTTGCGCCCTTGGGCATTAAAAGCAGGTCGTGTGGCAACTCGTCAGCTGTTGCAATTCTACTATGTGATGGATGATGACAATACATCAACCCTTGACCGCGTACTTATCTATGCAGCCATTATCTATACTATCTTGCCTATGGACTTCATTCCAAGTGTTATCTATAAATTCTTGGGCATCTTGGATGATGGAGTAGCAATGCTCTTTGTCTACAAGAAGATTAAGGATAAGATTACTCCTGAAATTAATGCAAAGGTTGAGGATACGCTAAATGAATGGTTCGGTGTTGAATATGAATTAGTAAAATAAACTTTGCTTATACCATATGGCTAATTCAAAATCTTTAATTACCTTTGTACACAGCTAATCATTAGCCACTCTATTTGGAGAAAGATAAGGCAGATAGCACGTTACAAATCCATTACCTATCGCAATTTGATGGGTGCGTAAACTTGTGAAAGATAGGGATATACAATTGCGAAAAATAATTGTCTCCAAATCGTTACCACGCTCTTTTCAAAATAAATTCAAGTGTTTATTTTTCAGACGATTATATAAAATTGATGAAATATTTAAAGTAGAATTGTTAAATTAATTATATTTAAGATAATATGAAGACATCAATAAAAGGCTGGGCATACATTACAGCAATTTTTCACTATCTAGAACAAATGCAAAAAGCGATGCCTAAAAGTATATTGGAACCACATTATATATTTAGAGGTATCAGTAAACGTTATTTTACATCATCAAGTTTTTTCCAGAACGTGGAAAAATATAATGAAAAATACGAAGAAGTAAAAAGTGTTCTTGCTGAATACGTCAACACGACAGATTATCTCAAAGTGATTAGTGAGTGTCCGAAAGAAATATTTCCTGAATATATACGTTCTGGTGCTTCTGTTAGATTAAAAGATATGGAGCATCGTACATATAATGATTATATAAACTATCACCAAGCATTGATTATTGATGCGAAGAATAGATTTCCTGTTAAATACCAGGATTTAACCGACATTGAGATTCTAGCAGATATACAACATAAAGGAGGAGCTACTTGTATGGTTGATTTCAGTAATAATTTTTTGACATCACTGTGGTTTGCTGTCCAAAATGATTTTGAGGATATTGGCTACCTATTTTGCTATGATATACATAAAGATATGATAGAAATGGATTATCTTTCATGCCTTGGACCTCAAAAGGAGAAACGAAAAATTCATGAATTATTGTATGATACGACAAAAAGTTCAAATTATGATGGGAATAGCATATATAAGTTTTGGTTATGGAAACCTTCAAATTTGAATATGAGAATTGCTCGACAAGATAGCGTTTTTGTTTTTGGATTAGAGCCATTTAATATATCTGAACATAAAGTTATTGTAATACCGATTCCACCTCATTGGAAACAATGTATTCTTCAAACTCTTAAAAAATTCTTTGGCATTAATGCTGAGAGTATATATTGCGACGATTATGGACTGGCGACCTCTAATTCAAAATTAAATTATTATGATAAAACAATTGACATTGTTTTTTCCAATGAAATCTTCGGTAGGCAAAGTGAAGATCCACAATTCAGTTTTGCTGGATTTCAAAATGGAATGTCCTGTCTACTGAACGAGCAATATGAGATTGCATTAAAATATTTCCTAGAATATGAATCATTTGCACATCCTTATCTATATTCCACATTGAAAAATAATGAGGACGATACCCAGATATTGAATATTAGGGTAAATAACGATTATATAATCGATATAATTGAAGTTGAGTTGTGTTTTTCTAAAGCCCTTTGCTATAAAAATATGGAGCAGCGTGAGGCTGCTATATATGAATATGAGTTAGCTTTAAATAAATACTTAGTTAAAGACTTACTTAGCAACTTACATCTAAAAAACAAATTGTATAAAATACTAAATGACTATATAGATCTTTTATATGATGTTGAGCATTTTGATAAAGTGGAGAATGTTATTGATACATATATAGGTAAGTATTTAAATAAAGATGAAAAACTTACATACTTTATTCAAACAATGAAAAATGAGGTTAAGTTCTTAAAAATGTTAAAAGAACAATCGTTTAATCCAATGGATATTAATGTGGGAGAAACTCCCCAAGCATTATATAACATGTTAAATCATTTTTTTAAATTTCTTTCTTGCATAGGAGCAGATTTAGGTAAAGAGATTGAAACTACAAAAGAGACATACGAAAGTAAGGTAAACATTGCACGTTTTTCAGAAAGAAAGGACTTTCAGAATAAAACAAAATGGAATTTAAGTGATATAGAAAATGTCATCGAAAAGTATTATAAAGACAATTGTGAAAAATTATCAATCTTTCGCAAAGAAACTGCAAAGCTAAAAGGAACAATTGATTATATAAACAGTAAATATACCATAGCGTCATATTAAAATAACAAAAACGGCAAAATCTGAATGATTTTGCCGTTTTTGTTACTCATTATGAGAAAGTACAAGTTATGAGAAAAATACTACTACTTAGAAGTCAATGGTCGATTGTTGATTATCAACATTTGTTGTAGCATTTATATAGCTCTTCAAAATAAATTGATTACCTTTGCATTCATAATCAAGCGTTCTTTTCAACAATGCAGAATAAGACGGATAAGGAAACTTTGCTCGTTTCTAAATCGTTACCTGTCGTAAATTTAAATTCTGTAAATCGTTCGTTTCCAGTGACAAAGACAAATGACTATGCCTCGAAGTGTGAAAACAGACTCTTTTGTCTATTCCACACAGTACTGCAATATCCTTTAGGTAACGGTTCACATCAGCATTATCAGGCATCGGTAACAGAACCTTTCCACCACTATACTTATCCAATATGGATTGGGCAATGGGAAGTACCGGTATTCGTGATAGTACTCCAGTTTTCTCTCGTCTCTTCTTTATCCACTTTCTACCATCACTATCCGTCTCAAAGTGTTCACTCCTTAACATTTTGATATCTACATAACTAAGCCCCGTGAAGCAACCAAATAGGAACATATCTCTAGTTATTATAAGACGATCTATTGGTGATTTGAAATCGATAATCTTCTGCAACTCAAACTCATCCAAATACTCCATCTCAACAGGCTCACGAACAACCTTATACATGCTCAACGTGTTGTAGGGTATATATCCATTCATAACCGCTATGTTCATCACCTTTTGAAGGAACTTTAGATGCTTAGTGGCAGAGTTCTGTTTCATCTTTCGCTCTTTCAATAACCAGGCGTGGAAGCCACTGATAAAACCTATCTTAACCTCCTTAATGCTCATATCATTGCGTGAGTAGTGGTGTTTAATGTACCTCTCTATAAGGCGACCACACAACTCATATTCCCATACGGTACTCGCAGCTATAGACTCTCCGATCTTTGCTCTAAGATCCTCAAGATGAACCTCTACAACCTTCATCAGAGTCCACTCCTTAAAACAATCCAACCTATCGAGATACGCATCACGCAATAGCTGTGGCGACACTCCGATATCCCTATCAATTAGGACCTTCTCGAGATAGTACAACCTTGCTCGGATTGCATCCAAATATCTGTTTATCTCTATTGCTTCTGGCTCTTTACTCCTAACTCGTTGTCGATTACGATCCCACTCGGAAGGATGTATAGCTTTACCCGTACTGAAGCTCGCTCGTACACCATTTTGTGTTAGTAGCACCTGAATAGGAGCTTCGCCACTCGTTCTGGCTTTACTCTCTCTAACAGCAAAAGAAATTGTTATTGTACTCATAGTATATAAGGTATTGGTTAATACTATATATACCAAATAACACACGAAAACACAGGTGAATAATTAGAATTATGTGAAAATATACCCAAAATATAGTGGAATTATGTGAAATATATAGGTGTTTTATATGGGAAAAACGTGAAAATGTACCCGATTTATAGTTGGAATTGCGTGAAATGTACTATCTTTGCATTAACAATTAATTATTTAGGATATGGAAAAGCTACTCAGAAGAAAAGTTGATAAGTACTTGATGGATTGGAAAAATAATCCTGATAG
>JAEIGA010009686.1_pt1 | contig 14596 bp, 11 predicted proteins | sample 9270691 | NCBI WGS metagenome assembly JAEIGA01 (sample SAMN17057246, study PRJNA624740) | gut metagenome | biome: biome; isolation source: fecal sample | host: Bos grunniens | place: China: Xizang | collected 2019 | reverse complement strand
TGAGGATCCACCTCTTCCCATTCCGAACAGAGAAGTTAAGCTCACCATCGCCGATGGTACTGCCATACCAGGTGGGAGAGTAGGTAGCCGCCACTTTCTTATACAAAGCCCTGACATCAAACGATGTCGGGGCTTTTTTGTGTTTGGCAGAAAATTTGTTAGTGGAGTTTTTGGTCAAAATGTATTATATGATGATTAAGAATATTCACGCGAGGGAAATCCTTGATTCCAGAGGAGTCCCTACAATACAGACTGAAGTTATCTTGGAGTGCGGCTGTCATGGTGCCGCTTCAGTTCCGTCAGGCGCTTCTACAGGTAGTAACGAAGCGCTTGAGCTTCGAGATGGAGATCCTTCAAGATATTTTGGTAAAGGAGTCCTGAAAGCTGTTGCAAATGTAAATGAGATTATTGCACCGGCACTGATTGGCTTAAATGTTTTCAATCAGACGACCATTGACGGGATCATGATTGATCTGGATGGAACAGACAATAAATCCTCTTTAGGAGCCAATGCCATACTTTCTGTTTCTTTAGCTGTCGCAAGAGCAGCTGCTGCTTGTCTGAATACACCGTTGTATCACTATCTTGGAACGCCCAATTCCAATGTCATGCCTGTGCCAATGATGAATATTATCAATGGCGGAGCACATAGTTCTTCTCCGATTGCATTTCAAGAGTTTATGATCCGTCCCATCGGTGCTGATACATTTAAGGAAGGACTTAGAATTGGTGCGGAAGTCTTTCACAGTCTTAAGAAACTTCTTTCTGCCAAAGGTTTGAGTACAGCAGTGGGAGATGAGGGCGGATTCGCTCCTGCATTAAGATCTAAAACCGAAGCTCTGGACCTTATAATGTCTGCCATTGAACGTGCTGGATATGTACCTGGTGAAGATGTAACGCTTGCGTTAGATTGTGCTGCGTCTGAATTTTATCGCGATGGCTCTTATGATTACAGAGTATTCGAGGGTAAGGATGCAGATGTATTCTCACCGATTGAACAGGTGAACTATCTTGCTCGTCTTGTAAGGGATTACCCGATAGACTCTATAGAAGATGGTATGGCTGAGAATGATTGGGATGGATGGAAACTTCTGACTAAAGAACTTGGTGATAATATACAGCTTGTCGGAGATGACTTGTTTGTGACAAATGTAAAGTTCCTGGAAAAGGGCATAAAGCAGAAATGTGCAAATGCTGTGCTTGTAAAGCCAAATCAGATAGGAACTCTTTCTGAAACACTTGAGACAATTGATCTGGCTCAATCAAAAGGTTATTCAGCAATAATTTCTCATAGATCAGGTGAGACTGAGGATACCATAATTGCTGATCTTGCAGTAGCAACAAATTGCGGACAGATAAAGACCGGATCATTAAGCCGTTCGGAAAGAACAGCTAAATATAATCGTCTGATGAAGATCGAGGATGAATTGCAGGGACAATCAGTATATGGTATGCAATATAAATTATAATATCTCGGAAAATAAAAAACCTGCTTAGATTATTTCTAAGCAGGTTTTTTGTGGAGATAGTCGGAGTCGAACCGACGACCCCCTGCTTGCAAAGCAGGTGCTCTAGCCAACTGAGCTATACCCCCAATTTTAAAAAGAACTTTTCAGTAAAAAAGCAGCCTTTGAGACTGCCTCTTTGTACTCGGTAGGGGAATCGAACCCCTATTGCAAGATTGAGAATCTTGAGTACTAACCGTTATACGAACCGAGCGTGTTATCGTTTGGGATTGCAAAGGTAGGTAAAAAATCTTTACTTCCAAACTTTTTTGCAACTTTTTTCAAAAAAAGTGCATTTTTAATGAAAAAGGTCCAGCTATTTCAAAAATACGAAGAAAACAGCCATCACCAGGCAGAAGAAAGCAGCAAAATGATTCCATTGAAGTGACTGTCCCTTGAACATAACTGTAACCATTACTGTAAATACTGTAAGAGAGATCACTTCCTGAATGATTTTCAACTGCATCAGGTTGAATGGACCTCCGTTCTCCATATATCCGATTCTGTTTGCGGGAACCTGTGCACAGTATTCAAGGAATGCAACACCCCATGAGAAGAGTATTACCATTATGAGTGGCCAGCTTGTTGAAATTTTCATTTCCTGAAGCTTAAGATGGCCATACCATGCGAATGTCATGAATACATTCGATGCAATAAGGAGAAGTATTGTCCAGAGTGCTTTCATTGTGTTTTGACTGATTGTTGTACTGTATAAAACGGGTGCAAAAGTAATATTTAATTTGTAATTGCATACATAAAACTTTAATTTTGCATGTTTGTCAATTCTGCTATTTCACATTAATTTCAGATATAAGGATATATGACGCTGATAAAATCAATTTCAGGAATCAGAGGTACTATCGGAGGCGCTCCAGGAGAGGGCCTCTCGCCGATTGATATTGTAAAGTTTACATATGCATATTGTGTCAAGATGCGTGAGCGCAGGCCTAAGCAAGATGGTGAGAGATATAAGGTAGTGGTTGGAAAGGATGCCCGTCTGTCAGGAGATATGGTGGAGCATCTTGTCTGCGGTACTTTGGTGGCTTGTGGAGTCGATGTTGTTAAAGCCGGATTCGCTTCTACTCCGACAACTGAGATGGCTGTCGTTTTTGAACAGGCTGACGGAGGAATAATACTGACTGCATCCCATAACCCTAAACAGTGGAATGCTCTCAAACTTCTGAATGAAAATGGTGAATTTCTGAATGCCGAGGAAGGTTCTGCCATCCTACAGTGTGCAGAGGCGGAGGAGTTCTGCTTTGCACAGGTGGATGATTTGGGAGTGATTGAAGAAAAGGACTACACTGACGCTCATCTTGATGCTGTACTGGATCTGCCTATGGTTGACGTAGAAGCAGTGCGCGCTGCCAATTTCAAGGTTGTTCTTGATGCTGTAAACTCTGTCGGTGGAATCATCATGCCAAGACTCCTTGAGCGTATGGGAGTAGAGTGTGTCTGTGTGAATTGCGAGCCTACAGGCGAGTTCGCACATAACCCAGAACCACTTCCGACCAATCTTGTAGAACTTTGTCAGGCGGTTGTGAACAACAACGCCGATATGGGTATATCCGTAGATCCGGACGTGGATCGCCTGGCCCTGATCTGTGAGGATGGAAAGCCTTTTGGAGAAGAATATACCCTAGTAAGTGTTGCTGATTATCTTCTTTCAAGAATATATGACGAAGCGCTCAATACAGGAAAGTCAATCGATGAAATCGCAGAACCTTATCAGTTTGCAACTTCGTCCAATCTTTCTTCTTCAAGAGCATTGCGTGATGTGACAGAGCAGTATGGTGGAGAATATCTTGCTGCAGCTGTCGGTGAGGTGAATGTGACAACCAAGATGAAGGAATGTGGTGCACTCATCGGTGGAGAAGGAAACGGTGGCGTCATCTATCCTGCTCTCCATTATGGACGTGATGCGATGGTCGGTGTCGCTCTCTTCCTTACAAATCTGGCATATAAGAAGGTGAAGATGACAGAACTTCTTGCTACTTATCCTCAGTATGTGATCGCCAAGAATAAGATTGAACTGTCGGACAGCGCGCTTATAGATACTATTCTTGAGAAAGTGAAGAGTGTTTATGCTGCGGAAGACATCAATACCATTGACGGCGTGAAGATATCGTTTGAATCACGTAAGGAATGGGTTCATCTTCGCAGGTCTAATACAGAGCCTATCATCCGTATCTATGCGGAAGCTGCAACAAAGGAATCTGCAGATGCTTTGGCTCAGCAGATTATTGACATCGCGAATTCAATAATTGGATAGATCTCAGTTTCAGATACATGTTTTCATTCAGAACTACTTCATTAGATGAACAGTTGGACAAGGCTTTGGTTGAAGGTCGTGTCGGATGTTTGTGCACCCAGAATTGTTGGGATACGCAGCGTGGACGTTATATGTATGATATTTTCCGCGAAAGAGGAAATCTTCAGATTATATTCAATCCTCGTGATACAGAGCTTACTCCTTTGACAAACCATATTGAGTTTTCAATATCCGATCTTGAAGGACTTAATGCAGTAGTTGTTGAGATCCAGGATGTTGGAGCAAGATATTTCAATTATACAAAGGATGTGATGAGATTGATGGAGGTGCTGAAGGAAATGAAGGATGATGCTCCGTCGCTTTATATTGTAGATCATATCAATCCGGCGGGTAGGATTGTGGAAGGAACCATGCCGGCTGATGTCGTTGAGATGAATGTTCCGAAGGTTGCTCACAGACATGGTCTTACACTCGGAGAACTTGCCAATCTTTATTATCATGAGATTGGTGCAAAGTTTGCCCTGCATGTGATCTCCGCTTTGGCAACTGATTCGAATCATCAGCTGATGCCTTGGACTATTGCTCCGGCTTCTGACATACCTGGATTTTTCACCTGTGATATGTATAGCGGAGGTGGACTATGGAATAATACAAACATTACCCCCGCTATCGGAACGGCACGACCATATGAGTATTTTGGCGCTCCGTTCATAAAGACTGTCAGCAGAGAACCGGTGCCGGTTGCCGAAGGAGTGATGCTGAGACCTTGTTCGTTCACGCCTTCTTGTGGTCGTTATGCTGGGGAAAAGTGCTTCGGATATCAGATTATGCGTGAGCCGGGAGTGGAGTATCACTCGCTGATCCATACGCTTCAGATGATCCGTTTCTTTAAGGAAAAGTATAGTGAATTCAAGCTTGAGGAAGGTTTTGATGTGAAACTGTCCGATCCTGTTCTGCTTGATTATATCAATGGTAAGATATCAACTGAAGAGATGCGTGAGCATGTCAAGGTTGAAGAGCAGAAATGGATAAGGAAAGCTAAGAAATTCCTTCTGTATGATGATCAGCCATATAGGATTAAATAATTATCAAAACTATTGGTTGTTTGCGAAAAAAATCGTACTTTTGCCGCGCAAAATTAGTTAACTAAATTTTTATAGCATTATGAAACAAGGAATCCATCCCGAAACCTACCGTCTTGTAGCTTTCAAGGATATGTCAAACGACGTTGTGTTCATCACTCGCTCATGCGCGAACACAAAGGAGACAATTGAGATCGAGGGCGTTGAGTACCCAGTTGTTAAACTTGAGATCTCTAACACATCACACCCATTCTACACAGGTAAGATGAAGCTCGTCGACACTGCAGGTCGCGTTGACAAATTCTATCAGAGATACGCAAAGAAGAAGTAATTCTTCCAAGACATATGGTATAAAGCAGCACTTCGATAGTCGAGGTGCTGCTTTTTTATCTATATGCTCAGTAAATGAATTCTTTGGAGGTGAAGTGTAACCTTTCGTCAGTTGCCGGATGATTGAAACTGATGCTCAAGGCGTGCAGGTTAAGGCGTAATGGGGTATCATTATTGCCGATTCCGTATCCACCATATAACATGTCGCCGACAATAGGGGCTCCAAGTCCGAGTGAGTGAGCGCAGTGGACACGCAGCTGATGGGTACGACCTGTGAATGGACGGAGCAAAAGGTCCGTCGTGCCGTCCGGATTATAATTGATGGCTTCGTATTCCGTATAGGCATATTTACCATGTCTGATGTCGACTTTCTGACGAGGTCTTTCGTCATAGTCGGGTGAGAGTGCAAGGTCAATCTTTCCTTCTTTAGCAACTATAGTCTCATGGTCCACTTTGACCCTTGCCATGTATGTTTTCTGAACAGAATGTTCTTCAAACTGACGCTGCAGGTGTACTGATGCCTGTTCTGTCTTTGCATATATCATGACTCCGGACGTGTCCATATCAAGTCTGTGTACGGATGATACAGGTGATGGCCTGAGCGCATTCTGAAGCCATTCCAACAGAGATTTACGTCCGTCCAATCCAGGTACTGAAGGCATCCCGCTTGGTTTTTCAACTACGATTATTGTTTCATCCTCATAGATGACTGCCGGAGTCGGAATATTTGTTGTGTCACAATGGGATATACTCAACCCTTTCATCATATAAGCGAGAAGCGGTCCGCATTTGCTTGTGCATGACGGGTAGAAATGTCCGTGAGTCCTGACTGCTGTTTCGGGCGATCGTCCATACCAGAACTCTCCCATGGCCAATGGCTCAAGACTGTTTCTATATGCGTACTCCAGAAGCTTTGGGGCAGCGCATTCGCCGGTCCCTCCTGGAGGTACGAGCCCTTGCGAGTTGAACAGGTCGGCAATTGATGTCTCTCCGCCTGTGAAATTGTGAACGATATATTGTCTGAATATCCAGTCCTGCAGCTGGTCTGACATCTGAGATCTTCTGGAACTTAGAGCTTCAATCTGTGCGTTAAAACCTTTGATTCTGGTCGCTACTTTATTGATCTTCTCATCCCACAAAAGCTTAAGTCGTTTGAATTCGGCCTTTTCGTGCTGGCTTTCTTTAATGAGACTGGCCAGAGTTTCAGGGTTGTCTGTTCCGCTGCGGATGGATGCGCGCTGCTTCTTGTTATCTGCCATCCTGTTGCGGAATGATTCGATTTCCTTGTCTCTTGATTCTGTCAGGATCTTGAATTCATCACGCCAGCAGGCAAGTTCTGATGATTCTGACAGAGTCTTGATCTCTTTATTGATTGCCGTGATTTCTGCTTCCTTTCGCTTGAAATGACCTTTGGGGTCAAGCAGGTCGTATATGGGCGGTACAAAGCCTGTAATGTGGCTCTGTCCCCCGATGTTTCCGGAAAAAGCTGACAGATAGCATAGACGTCCTGATGCTGTCCTGCAGACAAGAATTCCCAACATTTTCCCTTCATCAAAAGCTGCAGCCAGATCTGGTGCAGACTTGATTCCATTGATGACCTGTATGGCTGCCTGTTGTACTGCCGCGTGTGGTACATACCTGAACGGATCCGTAAAACCATGCGGACCCTCAATCATAAAGTCATCTGGGAAATAGTGTATCACAATATGATGTTGTTCAGTTTGTATTCCCGGCATACGTCCTGAAGTCCGCATGTCTGGCACTTGGGTTTACGTGCTGTGCAGACATATCTTCCGTGCAGGATGAGCCAATGGTGGGCGGTCGGGCGCAGATGGGGAGCAAAGCCGTCTGTCAGGTCTCGTTCTACTGCTTCGACTGTTGTTCCGTCCGAAAGTCCCAGACGCCGTGATACTCTGAATACATGAGTGTCAACTGCTATGACAGGTTTGTCATAGATGACTGACGCGATTACATTTGCAGTCTTCCGGCCTACCCCCGGAAGTTTTACAAGTTCGTCCGGGTCTGACGGGACTTTGCTGTCGAAGTCAGATACGAGCATGGATGCCATGCCTAAAAGGTGCTTTGCCTTGTTGTTGGGAAATGAAATGGATCTGATCATTTCATACACTTCCTCGAAGGTAGCTCGTGCAAGGTCTTCCGGATTCGGGAATCTGGCGAAAATAGCCGGAGTATAGATGTTTACGCGTTTGTCTGTACACTGGGCCGAAAGGATGACCGCTATCAGCAGGTGAAAAGGGGAGTCATAGTCAAGCTCGCTTCGTGGTGATTCCATGTTTGCGGTGAACCACGAAGTTACATGATGATAAAGCTCGTGTCTTTCCATATCAGATTGTCAGTTCAAGGTCGATGATTTCATCCGGCCTTTGTTCGAAGCAACGTTCCTCTTTGCAAACCATTACTCTGCCAGGATACTTCTCGAAGATCTGTCTGTTGTGTGTGACCATTACAATGGCTGTTCCCTTTTCGATGTTGATCTTGGTGAGCAGACGGAGAATTCCGTCAGCGGTTTCATTATCGAGATTACCTGTCGGTTCATCGGCGATAATTACCTCAGGGTCGTTAAGAAGCGAGCGGGCTATGGCGATTCTCTGTTGCTCTCCGCCTGACAACTGATGTGGCATCTTATGTGATTTTCTTTCCATGCCGACGGCAAGAAGTACTTCCAGAATCCTTTTGTTCATGTCTTCTTCATTCTTCCAGCCTGTCGCTTTCAGAACGAATCTGAGATTGTCCTCCACGCTTCTGTCCATCAGCAGCTGGAAATCCTGAAATACCACTCCCATCTTTCTTCGAAGATACGGGATTTCTTTCTTCTTTATCTTGTCAAGTCTGTATCCGCATACTTCACCTGTGCCTTTTTTCAGTGGATTTTCAGCGATTATAGTTCTGATGATGGACGTTTTTCCGGTGCCCACTTTGCCGACGATATATACAAAATCACTAGGGTAGACTTCCATGTCAAGATCATAGATGACTGTGGCTTCACCATTAAGGATGTCGGCCTTCTGGAAAGATATTATAGGGCTATTTTCGGACATAGTAAAAATTGTGATTAATGACACAAATATAGTGGAAAATGGTTAAATTTGTAAAATTTTTGTTTGATGATGAAGGGTAAATTCATAATATCTTTTTTCGGGTTTCTGATCTTGTCTGCATCTGCTTCATACGCATCTGGAGATGGGCATGTCAGCCAGTTGGATTCCCGTATCGGTAATCACAGGGAAATACTGAAACTTCAGCAGCGTGGTATGCATAACCGCGCTTCCGTTTTGTTTGGAATGCTAGGAGATGAAGTGCTGTCTTCTGAACCAGAAGCTTATTCGGTGCTGAATGACGTTCTTCAGAATGTATATGGGTATGATGTCCGGATGAGAGATTTTCTTGCCCGCAACCCGCATTCTGCTCTTGCTTCACAGATACGTTTCTATCATGCTGTGAATCTTTTTGATGCTCAGAATTTTGCAGATGCTTCTGATGTGTTTTCCCAGGTACAGGTGTCTCATCTTGAAGGCATTCAGGTGGACGAATATATTTTCAAGAAGTCATTTTGTGAGCTTGAGGCAGGCGACAGACACAGATCTTTGTTTCTTTTCAAGGAACTTGCGTCCCGCCCGTTTACAGACTATACTGCACCTGCCGCCTATGCGATAGCATATGTCAATTTTGAGGACGGAAAATACAAGGAGGCTCTGGACTGGTTCGAAATATCTGTTTCTGATGTCCGTTTCTTCGAGATGTCCAGCTATTACATCGTTGAATGTCATTTCCTTCTGAAGGATTATGAGTATGTCGCTGCAGAGGGTGAGAAAGTCTATGCTGATCTGTCCGATAATCTCAAACCTTTTATTGCCAGAATGCTCTCAGAGGCTTGGCTGGTCAAAGGTGATGCATCCAAAGCAAGCAATTATTATGAACTTTTTACCTCTGCTTCAGGACAGAAGAATTCGCGCTCGGACTGGTTCTACAGCGGCTCGCTTCTGTATGCTTTAAAAGACTACAGAGGAGCCATTGACAGTTTCAATGCAATGGGCGAAAGAAAAGATTCTATCGGTCAGGTCGCGAATTATCACCTTGGATTCAGCTATATACAGACCAGGAATAAAGTTGCTGCCCTTGATGCATTCAAGAACGCCACTCAGCATTCATATGATCAGGTAATTGCAGAAGATGCGTATTTCAACTGGGCTAAGCTTGCATTTGATATCAATAACGACCCATCTGTCTTCCAGGACTATATGAAGACTTATCCTGATAAGGCGAAGGATGACCGCATATATAGTTACATCGCAGTCGCGGCATTGCATAACCGTGATTACGCAACTGCTGTAGATGCGTATGGAATGATTGATGAACTGGATGATGATATGAGGGCCAACTATATGAAGGCCAATTATCTGCGTGCAAACCAGCTGGTTGCATCCGGATCATACCGTATGGCTATTCCATGTCTGAGAGTCGCCGGCTATTATTCCGAGAAGTCGAGCCGTTTCAATCAGCTGACCCGTTTCTGGCTTGCGGAATCATACTATCGCAACGATCAGTACGCGCAGGCAAGGGAACTGTTCACGGAGCTGTATAATCAGTCGGCTCTTAACAGACAGCCTGAGTCTGAACTGATACCTTATAACATCGCTTATTGCTATTTTGATGAAGATAACTATGATGCGGCCAGGAAGTGGTTTGCAAATTATGCAGGGAATCCTTCTTCAAAATATAGAAAAGATGCACTTGAGCGTATCGCAGACTGCTATTTTGTCACAAAGGAGTATAAGTCAGCTGCTGATGCTTATGACAAGGTTCTCAAGGAGTATTACGATGTAAATGATATATATCCTTACTATCAGTCTGCCATTTCATATGGTCTGGCGGGAAATAATGCCAAGAAGATAAAACTCCTTTCAAAGGTCATGGATGCAGATGCTTCCTCGCGCTTTTATCCTGAAGCGATGTTTGAGTTGGGAAGGGCATATGTGATGAGTGATGATGATGATAACGCATTCAGCTGTTTCAAGGCCATTGCAGAAAAAGTGAAGGATAACACTTATGTTGCCCGTGCATATATTGAGATGGGTTCATTGTCAAGGAATCAGTCTCAGTTCAAGGATGCGTTGAAGTATTATAAGAAGGTTGTTGAAGAAATGCCTCAGTCCGGTTATGCTGATGATGCTCTTGCAGCCATCGAATCCGTATACCAGACAAGAAATGAACCGGAGGAGTATCTGCGCTACATAGACAGCATAGGAAAGGGAAGTGTAAAGACTGATGATGAAAAGGAGAGTATGATCTTCAATTCTGCTGAACAGGTGTTCCTTACAGAGAATTACCAGAAGGCTCTGACATCGCTTCAGGCATATCTTGAGAAATTCCCTGCCGGCAAGTATGCTTATAAGGCAGATTATTACATAGCTGAGTCGTATAGGATGCTGGGTAAGTATGAGCAGGCATGTGACGGTTATTCTAAAGTGATCGGTACGGAGGAGTCGGCATATGTGGAACAGGCTATGCTCCATTTCTCGAATATTTCATTCAAGCTTGAAAAATGGGAAGATGCGTTTGGCGGTTATTCTTCTCTCTATTCCGTAGCGGCTGTCCAGAATAATCGTATGACTGCCTTGAAGGGAATGATGCAGTCTGCATATAAAGGTCATAACTGGAGTGAAGCGGTAAAGGCATCTGAGAAGGTTCTCGCTGAAGAGAGGTTTGCTGATGATGTCAAGCGTGAAGCTCAATATATCAAGGCTAAATCTCTTCTCGCAACAAGCCGAAGGCCTGAGGCCCTGGAAGAAATGTCATACCTGGCTATGGATGTCAAGGACAAGTATGGTGCTGAGGCTGCCTATATGCTCATCATGGATGCATATGACAAGGGTGATTTCGACGATGTCAGGACGAGGGTCTATGCATTCTCGGATTCAGGTTCAAGGCAGACATATTGGCTGGCGAAGAGCTTTATAGTTTTGGGTGATGCATTTGCTGACGAGGGAAATCTTTCGCAGGCCAAGGCTACTTTCGAAAGTGTTGCCGCCGGTTATAAGACTTCGTCATCGGATGATGATGTATTGGATAATGTGCGTATGCGTCTTGCGAAGCTTGATGAACTAATGGCACAGAACAACTAAAAGAGTGTTATGAAGATGAAGAAGATATTGGTATTGTCTGCTGCTTTCTGTCTGATTGTTACATCGGCCTTTTCGCAGAATCTTGACCCGACTGTCATAGTGAACAAGACATATGAAGGAAAGCTTATCGAAGTGCGTAAGCCTTCCTTTGAGATGGCTGTTCCTGATTCGGTCTCACAGTTCGCACTGGATTTTGACTATCTGGTTTTTGAGAAGCCATATAAGGGCGCTGACGGTTTTTCTCCGTATATATTCGATATGAAGCCGGTTACTGAGCCATATGAACCTAAGAGTTTTTATCTTAATGCAGGTGCCGGATATACCTTGCATCCGGAACTGGATCTGGTATGGTCTCCGTACCTTGGTGATTCGTTCAAGGTTGATGTCTATGGCATGCACAGGTCATATGTAGGAAAATATTATGATGATTGGAGCGGATATGACATGAAGTCTGTTGCCGGAATTAATGCGCGATTGGAAAGAAGGGTCTTTGCTACAGGATTCGATGTGTCATATTATGGTCTGGCATCCAAGGATTTCAGCAAGAGGCGTATGTATGACGCTTTGGATGCGAGTCTGTATCTGAAATCCAAGCCTGCTGATGAAAAGGCTTTCTTGTATGATGTCAGGGCTGCCTATCGACTGGCTGGTGACAAGTTGCATTATCTGGCTTCTGATGCAGGTGTCGGGGAACATAACCTGAATGTGGATGCCGTTGCCGGAAAGGCGTTCCGCAGGGGACATAAGGTTACTGTTGACCTGTCTTTCGAGATGGATGTCTATAATTCTTCATGGTATTCAGGCCGAGTCGGACAGGTTACGGTTGCTCCTCATTATATGTATTCCAAAGGAAGGTTCTATGTTGATGCCGGATTAAAGATTTCTAAACTTTTGAAGGATAAGGGTAATCTTTCCATGTTCACAGCTACAGGGCAACTTCTGTATCCTGATGTCAAAGCCGCTTTTGCTTTAATTCCGGATGCCATGCGTCTTTATGCGCATGTTGGTGGCGGCAATATTATCAATACATATGCGTCTCTGCTTGAGAGGAATCATCATGTGGATCCTACGTTCGGTCTTGAATCCGGGCTGATGGATGTTACGGTAGAGAGAATATCTGCTGCCATTGGTCTTGAAGGACGTATCGGAGCCCGATTTGTTTATGATCTCAGAGCAGGATATGTGAATTATGCCGAAGCTATGCTTGATGCCGTTTATCCTTCTGTCGAAGGACAGTTGTGCCTGCCAGGTGTAGGGTATTCGCCGTATAGCAAGTATTTTGCTGCATTAGATTGGAAAATGAATCTGCCGTCATGGCGCTTTGACGGAAATGTTACCTATACCCATGCATGGGGAGCGGATGAGACTTCAGGATTGTTCCTTCCGGCTGCACTTGCCGGTGATGTTGCGTTCGGGTATGACTGGCGTCAGAGAGTGTTCGCCGGTGTTGATTGTGAGTTTTCAACTGCAAGACATTCGTCGTTATATATGATTCCAGCCTATGCTGATCTTGGAGTGACTGCAGAGTATGTGGTGAACCGTATGGTTTCGGTATGGGCCCGAGGTGGAAATCTCCTGAATATGGCCATCATGCGCAATCCGTGTTATGCCGAAAAAGGTGTCAGTTGTACCGTCGGAATTTGCTTGAATTTGTGATAAATTATTATTAAATTTGTCCGTTTTAATTGAAGATAAGAAAGTAAAAAATAATGAGCGAAGAAGTAATCAATAACTCTTCTGCGGAGCAGTACTCCGCGAATAGTATCCAGGTGTTGGAAGGCCTTGAGGCCGTTAGAAAAAGACCTTCGATGTACATCGGTGATGTGGGCGAAAGAGGTCTTCATCATTTGGTTTATGAGGTGGTGGATAACAGTATCGACGAGGCTCTCGCCGGTTACTGTTCTCATATCGAAGTTACTATCAATGAGAATAATTCGATAACTGTAAAAGATAACGGTCGTGGTATTCCTACCGGAATGCATGAAAAGGAGAACAGATCGGCTCTCGAAGTCGTTCTTACTGTCCTTCATGCCGGTGGTAAGTTCAGCAAGGACAGCTACAAGGTGTCAGGCGGTCTGCATGGTGTCGGTGTATCCTGCGTGAATGCCCTTTCTGATTATCTTAAGGCTGAGATTCACCGTGAGGGAAAGGTCTTCGTACAGGAGTATTCTCAGGGTAAGCCTTACAAGCCGGTTGAGGTTGTCGGCGAAGCTGAAGATACAGGTACAATCGTTACCTTCCACCCGGATCCGGAGATTTTCCAGGTCTGCACAGTCTATAAATATGATACCCTTGCTGCTCGTCTTCGTGAGCTCGCATATCTGAACAAGGGTATTCATCTTTCTCTCACCGACAAGAGAACACTTATCAACGATGTTGATGAGAATGGTAATGAACTTGAGACAACTCACTACAGAAGCGACGTGTTCTACTCTAAGGAGGGTCTCCGTGAGTTCGTGGAGTATCTTGACGGTGGTGCAGAGAAACTTATCGAGGCTCCAATCTATCTCGAGACAGACAAGATAATTCCTATCGAGATTGCTCTTCAGTACAACACAAGTTATACTGAGAAGATATATTCTTACGTAAATAATATCAACACAATCGAGGGTGGTACCCACCTTCAGGGCTTCAAGATGGGTCTTACCAGAACCCTTAAGAACTATGCTTCTGAAGCCGGTCTTCTTTCTAAACTCAAGTTCGAACTTGCAGCTGATGACTTCCGTGAAGGACTTACTGCTGTTGTGTCTGTGAAGGTTGCTGAGCCGCAGTTTGAGGGACAGACAAAGACTAAGCTCGGTAACGGTGAGGTAGTGTCTGCTGTCTCGCAGGCTACTGCTGCTGCTCTTGAGGCGTATCTTGAGGAGAATCCAAGAGAGGCCAAGATGATTGTCGAGAAGGTTATCCTTGCTGCGACAGCCCGTCACGCTGCACGTAAGGCTCGTGAAATGGTGCAGAGAAAGACTGTAATGTCTGGTGCCGGAATGCCTGGTAAGTTAGCTGACTGCTCTTCAAGAAATCCTGAGGTATGCGAACTCTTCCTCGTCGAGGGAGACTCTGCGGGCGGTACTGCCAAGCAGGGACGTGACCGAATCACTCAGGCGATCCTTCCGCTCAGAGGTAAGATCCTCAATGTCGAGAAGGCAATGGAACATAGGGTGTTCGAGAGTGAGGAGATTCGTAATATCTACACTGCACTTGGCGTGACAGTTGGAACCGAGGAAGATAGCAAAGCATTGAACCTCAGTAAACTACGTTATCATA
>JAEIGA010009685.1_pt1 | contig 14596 bp, 8 predicted proteins | sample 9270691 | NCBI WGS metagenome assembly JAEIGA01 (sample SAMN17057246, study PRJNA624740) | gut metagenome | biome: biome; isolation source: fecal sample | host: Bos grunniens | place: China: Xizang | collected 2019 | reverse complement strand
GACAATGCCTCTCGCACTCGTAACGAAGGAAGCTAACCAGGTTCCCGGTATCGGTTGGACTTCTAACCCTGGCAATCTCAGCATGCCCGGTCAGGGTGACGGTTGCTACAACGCCGGCAGATACTACTTCCCCAGCGGTCTCTACAAGAACGACCTCGTGTTCACAATCAACGAAGGCGAAGAGGGTCACCTGGCCATCGGTATCTACAAGGCTTACGACGAGAACAACCCCGGTAGCGACTGGGTGGTTATGGACAACTGGCGTTTGACCTACTACGGTAACGGCGAAATCGATCCCGACGGCATCCGTGGCGTAGAATCAGACGAAATCAAGAAAGTATCTCCCGCAAGCAAGGGTATCTACAACATGCTCGGCCAGCGCATGAGCAAGGTTCAGAAGGGTCTGAACATCGTAGACGGCAAGAAACTCATCAAGAAGTAATCACACTTCATACAAACCTATTCAGCAGGCAGGCTCGGCAGACATGTCGGGCCTGCCTCTTTTTCCCCCTACACAAGCAAAGGAGACCACAAATAATGGTTAAGCCTTTTGCCCATAATCCTTAACCTTTCCGGCGATAATGGTTAACCTTTTTTACAATAATGCTTAACCATTCTCCACACCAGCATACAGGCATACCACAAACAACCTATAACCTCCAAATTTTCAACAAACTACGCCATCAAAGCAGCCACAGCGTTCCAAATTCAGGCTATTAAACAAAAAATAAAAGGCCACATTTGCTTTTCGAGAGGAAAAATCGTACCTTTACACGCAAATTGCACAAAAACACCCATTCCAATGCGCAAAAAGTCACTTTTCGCCCTTCTCGGACTACTACTCAATCTGCCACTGTCGGCACAAGAATCGAGCATGGTTTCCCCCGCAGAAATCAAGCCCACAGCAACACTATACGTCAATAACCGTGCGCCACTGCCGGCCAACCCATTCATCAAACTGCCACCCGCAGCCGTCACACCACGCGGATGGGTAGGCGAAATGCTGACAAGACAAAAGAACGGACTGAGCGGACAACTCGGTGAAATCAGCGACTGGCTCGATAAAAAAGGCAACGCCTGGCTCGAACCGAAAGGAGACCACGGATGGGAAGAAGTACCCTACTGGCTCCGAGGCTACGCCTGCCTCTCATACATCCTGAACGACGAAGCAATGCTCAACGAAACAAAGTTCTGGATAGAAGGCATCCTGCGCAGCGCACAGCCCGACGGATTCCTCGGTCCCATCAACGAAGACAACGGCAGAAGAGAGCTCTGGGCAAACATGCTCGCACTCCAAATCCTCCAAGACTACTACGAATGGTGCGGCGACGAACGCGTCATACCCATCCTCACCGCCTACTACAAATGGCAACTCGCCTACCCCGACGAGAAATTCCTCCGACACTACTGGGAAAACAGCCGAGGCGGCGACAACCTCCACTCCGTCATCTGGCTCTACAACAGAACAGGAGAAACCTTCCTGCTCGACCTCTGCCGCAAAATACACCGCTGCACAGCCAACTGGATGCAAGAAAGCGGATTGCCAAACTGGCACAACGTAAACGTAGCAGAATGCTTCCGCGAACCCGCAACATGGTACCTCGTCAGCGGCGACAAAGCAGCCCTCAAAGCCACATACAACAACTTCTGGCTCATCCGACGCATCTACGGACAAGTGCCCGGAGGCATGTTCGGCAGCGACGAAAACTGCCGACACGGATACATCGACCCACGACAAGGCACAGAAACCTGCGGCTTCGTAGAACAAATGCTCTCCGACCAAATACTCATGGCACAGACAGGCGACCTCCTCTGGATGGAAAACCTCGAAGACGTCGCCTTCAACGACTACCCCGCAGCACTGACAGAAGACATGAAAGCACTGCGCTACCTCACTTGCCCCAACATGGTGCAAAGCGACTCACGCAACCACAACCCCGGCGTAGACAACAGCGGACCATTCTTCAGCATGAACCCCTTCAGCAGCCGATGCTGCCAACACAACCACGCAATGGGATGGCCCTACTACGCACAAAACCTCGTCCTCGCCAGCGCCGACGGTGGAGCAGCACTACTCATCTACGGCGACTGCACCGCACGCCTCAAAGTAGCCGACGGACAAGAAATAACCATCGACGAACAAACACAATACCCCTTCAGCGAAGACATCAAAGTCAGCATCTCAGGACTCAAAAAGAAAACAACCGCCACCTTCCCCCTCTACCTCCGAATACCCACATGGACAGAGGGCGCACACATCACCATAAACGGCAAAACCATAGACTGCAAACCCAACAGCGGCCTGCTTCGCATCAACCGCCAATGGCAGAACGGCGACCAAGTCAGCCTCCATTTCCCCATGCGCCTTACTAAACGCACATGGGCACTCAACAAGAACAGCGTCTCCGTCAACTACGGACCGCTCACCATGAGCCTGAAAATAACCGAACGCTACGAGAAGAAAGACAGCCGCACAACAGCCATCGGCGATAGCCATTGGCAAGAAACAGCCGACCCCGGCAAGTGGCCAACCTACGAAATCTATGCCGACAGCCCATGGAACTACGCACTGAACAGCAATCTGAACAACATGAAAATCGAGTTCCGCCCATGGCCCGAGAACAACTACCCCTGGAGCCACGAAGGCACACCCATAACCATTAAAGCAAAAGGAGCACGCGTAGAAGGCTGGGGAATGGACGCCAGCGGACTGTGCGAGATACTGCCCGATGCCGATGCTCCCCGTGGAAAAATGGAAAACATCACACTCATTCCCATGGGAGCCGCACGCCTTCGCATCAGTGCATTCCCACCAATTAAATAATTTCACCCAGCATAAAAACTATTTTTATCAATTAACTTTAATAAAAACCCTATGAGAAAAATTCTTATCTCCGCACTTATGGCTGTAACCACCATAGTAAGTGCACAGACAGCTGACTTCTTCAAGCCCTACACGGCAACCGACTTGCGTTTGCCCTCTGTACCCTTGATTGTCAACGACCCCTATTTCTCCGTTTGGAGCCCCTACGACAAGCTCACAGACGGCACAACACGCCACTGGACAAACGACGAGAAACCCATCCTCGGCCTCATCCGTGTTGACGGTACCACTTATCGTTTCATGGGTGCACAGCAGGACTATATCCTCGCTGCCATTGCCCCCATGTCCGACGAACTGCTGTGGGAAGGCAAAGTTAATCGTGAGAAACAGAACAACGAGGACTGGACAAAGCCCTCTTTCGACGATAGTTCTTGGAAAACCGAGAAGGCTGCATGGGGCAGCGAAGGCGAGAACATCAGCAGTCGTTGGGGACGTGCAGGCAGCGACATCTACATCCGTCGCGAAGTAAAACTCAGCGATGCCGACCTCCAGGAAGACCTTTATGTTAAGTACAGCCACGACGATGTATTCGAACTCTACGTCAATGGCAAGAAAGTTGCCGATACCGGCGAGACATGGCGCAATGGTATTGTGTACCGCCTCGGTGACGATGTGAAGAAACTTCTCAAGAGTGGAAGCAACGTTATTGCCGCTCATTGCCACAACACAACTGGCGGTGCATATGCTGACTTTGGTCTGTATAAGAATGTTAAGCCTAAGGGTCAGGACGTGAAGCTTGCCGAGCAGAAGAGTGTTGATGTTCTTGCAACGAACACTTACTACACCTTCTCTTGCGGTCCTGTTGAGCTTGATCTTGTTTTCACAGCACCTATGCTGATTGATGACTATGATCTTATCTCTATGCCCATCAACTATATTTCTTATCAGGTTCGTTCTACCGACCAGCAGAAGCACGATGTTCAGGTTTACTTCAGTGCCAATCCTCTGCAGGCTGTCAACAAAGCAAGCCAGCCCACCGTTACCAGCATGGGCGCCGAGGACGGCGTTCGCTATGTTCGCACCGGTACTGTTGAGCAACCTATCCTTGCCAAGACGGGCGACCACATCTGCATTGACTGGGGTTACTTCTACATTCCTGCCATCAATGGTCAGGTTATGATGGGTATGCCTTCTGAGATTGAGAATGCTTTCATTGAGAATGGTCAGATTTTCCTCCGTCGTCAGCAGGGCGCACGCCAGCAGGGCAACCGCAGAGCAGGCTTCGGTTTTGCTCGTGAGATTGTGGCTCGCAAGGCAACTGATATGCCCACTTTGGCTTACATGCACAACTTCGGTTCTGTTGAGACTGCATCTAACTTCATGATGATGGGTTATGATGAGATTGAAGACATTGAGTATTTCTACAATCGCTATAAGGGCTATTGGGCACATGGTGGTAGCGTAAGCATCTTCCAGGCCTTCAAGTCTATGCAGAGCCGCTATGCTAACATCATGCAGCGCTGCCGTCAGTTCGACAAGATGATTTACGACGATGGCATGAAGGCTGGTGGTAAGGAATATGCTGAGCTTCTTTCTGGTTCATATCGCCACGTTATGGCTGCTCACAAGTTGTTCGAGGACAAGGACGGCAACCTGCTTTGGTTCTCTAAGGAGAATAACTCTAACGGCTGTGTGAACACTGTTGACTTGACTTATCCCGAGGCTCCTCTCTTCCTTGTTTACAATCCTGAGTTGCAGAAGGCTATGATGACTTCTATTTTCGACTATAGCCTCTCTGGCCGTTGGACAAAGCCTTTCGCTGCTCACGACCTCGGCACTTATCCTCGTGCAAATGGTCAGGTTTACGGTGGCGACATGCCTCTTGAGGAGGCTGGCAACATGATTACTTTGGCTGCTACTATCTGCATGCTCGAGGGTAACACTTCTTATGTTGAGAAGTACTTCGACATCATGACTACCTGGACTGACTACCTCGTTGAGAACGGTTTGCATCCTGCCAACCAGCTCTGTACCGACGACTTCGCAGGCCATTGGGCTGGCAACTGTAACCTCGCCATCAAGGCTATCATGGGTATTGCCGGCTATGCCGAAATCGCTAAGATGATGGGCAAGGACGACGTTTATGAAAAGTACAATGCCAAGGCTAAGGAAATGGCTGCTGCATGGGAGAAGGAGACTAAGGTGAAGGATCACTACGAACTTGCTTATGGTGCAGGCAGCAAGACCTGGAGCCAGAAGTACAACATGATCTGGGACAAGCTCTGGAAGACTAACATCATCCCCAACAATGCTATGCAGACCGAGGTGAAGTACTACCTGAAGAAGCAGAACAAGTATGGTCTTCCTCTCGACGTTCGTAAGGACTACACGAAGAGCGACTGGATTATGTGGACTGCTTCAATGGCAGACAGCGACGAGGACTTCAAGGCGTTCCTCATGCCTCTCTACAAGTACACCAACGAGACCAAGAGCCGTGTTCCTGCTTCCGACTGGTATGACACAAAGACCGGCAACATGGTTGGCTTCAAGGCACGTAGCGTTATCGGTGGTTACTGGATGAAGGTTTTGGCCGACAAGATGAAGTAACCATCCGTCCCGACGGAATAAAACAAGCCCCTTCCCTCGCAAGAGAGAAGGGGCTTATTGTTGACGTAACATCTTTATCCTCAGCCTCATTCGCCCCAATCAACATCGGCAGGAAAAACATCTACTGCCAAGTTGGGCAACAAGGCAGTAGTTATCGTCCGGAAAGGTTAAGCATTATTGGCAGAAAGGCAGTAGATGTTTTCGGGCAAGGCACGGGGAGTCTGTTTCTGCCCTATACATTATTATATTGATGCCTGTCGCCTGGGACACTAAAAGTCGAGCGACACACCGCCCATGAAGGTTGCCTTGGGCATGGGGTAGCCATACTCTATCTCGTATTGCTCTGCGAGCAGGTTCTCTCCCCTAGCCCAAATCTTGACCTGCGGGCAAAGGCGATAGGCAAGCGTCATGTGGAGCAGAGTGGCATCCTCCTTGTCGAATCGGGTATGCAAGCCCACCAGTTGCTGCAATCCTGCCGTAGCCGTGAATCGGCCATACACACAGTCGGCACCGACGTAGCCCTTGTAGTCCGGCGCACCGGCTATGGGCTTGTCCATGTGCAAGTAACTGTGGTTGGTGGAGAGGCGCCAGTGGCTGTTCACCTTCCATGCAGCCTCTGCCTCCACACCCATGTTGCGGAACTCGCCCGTATTGATGTTGCGCCTGTTCACCGTCATAATCATGTTGTCGCCATCAATAAGGAAAAGATTGACACCATAAGTAAGACGCCCGTCCGTCAAACGCTGACGCCAGCCGATTTCATAGTTGAGCATACGCTCGGCACGCAGTTCCTCGTTGGCCTTAGGATAGAGATACAACTCCATATTCGTAGGGTTACGGAATCCCTTGCTGAACATGAATTTGAATTCGCCCGTCCCGATGGGGCGCACAACAAGCCCCGCCTGCGGAATCCATTCGCCGCCGGCAGCAGAATGATGGTCGTAGCGAAGTCCCGCACTGAGCGTTACATACTTGGTCACCTCCTGACGAACATCGGCATAGGCAGCCACCTCGTTCTCATGAGCATGCCCGCTCTGCCTCATCGTTATGCGCTGACCGCTCGTAACCATAGCCCCGGTCGCCTTGTCCTCGTACCACGCACGGCCATAGATATGCTGATAGTCGATGCCGGCCGTAATGCTCGTTGTAGAAGAAGCCTGAAAATTCTGAAACAACGACACGCCCGCAACAGCATCGCGAGAACGGAAAAAATCCGTCTGCGCAGCCTTGCCTGCCACATAACCATCGTCGATACGGTGATTTCCATAGTTGTTGTAAATGCTCAAGGCACCGCTCGTCCGCTCATAACGGTTTTCAAAAACAAGATTTGCCGAGCCACGCACAATGCCCTGGTCGTTGTCGAAAATCGGCTCCACCAGCCCATCGTCCGACACCTTCACCGGATTGCTCGCATTGAAGCGCGTAATGTCTGCCATCGCACTCGCATTCCAATGGTCGGAAAGCCTGTAGCCCAGACTCACAAAACCGCCATATTGCTCAAAACCCATATTGGGCCGATGGTTGTCCGAACGCTGATATTGAGCGGCAACATTGCTCGAAAAACGTCCCACGCGCAACCGGTTGCTGCCCTCCACCTGCACCGTACCATAACTGCCCGCACCCGCATTCAGCGTCGTATGCTGCGAAAGTTTCCCGTCAGCAACAGGCTCCTGCTTGCGTGTCACAATGTTCACAACACCACCCATTGCATTGGAACCATACAGAAGACTTGCCGGACCACGAAGCACCTCCACCCTGTCGGCAATCATCGTCTGGTAACTGTCGCCTATGCCATGACCGAAAACACCCTGATACTGAGGATGACCGTCAATAAGAACCAACATCCGTCCGCTACTCGAACTGAGGCCGCGTACATTGATGCTGCCCGTGCCGCCCGTGCTTACACCGTAACCCATCACACCCCGGCTGGTAACAACAACACCAGGCACCTCCTCCATCACCGCAGGCAACACACTGGTCCGCTCGTTCATCAAGAGCCTTTCGCGGTCAATGGTGCTCACCGTCATGGGAAGATGACGGACATCTGTGGCAGAACGGCTGCCCGTAACAACCACCTCGCCAAGCTGAGTCGTGTCCCTCAGAACATCGTCCTTGTCGTTGGCCAGTGTCGTAATGGTTGCCACACCGATGGCAAGTAGTGAAAGTATAGTTCGAAATTGCATAACACAGTCTGTTTGGTTTGTTTTCAAAGCTAATATCATCGACCGTACAGAAATGAAGTGAAATCCATGTTGCACGACACTTCCGCACACTTCGCACCACAAAAGTACATAAATTAGTTCATAGATTATAGCGCGTTGTCCCTAATTATTAAGATATCTCCCCAAAAAAGATGTACTGTAAACTATTTTTCGTACCTTTGCATACACAAACGAACAGATAAAAGATATGCCACAAATTTCCGTTCGAGGCATTGAAATGCCCGAATCACCCATCCGCAAGTTGGCTCCCCTGGCCTATGCCGCCAAGGAGAAAGGAATACATGTTTACCACCTCAACATCGGTCAGCCAGACCTCCCGACACCGAAAGCGGCAATCGATGCCATAAAGAATATCGACAGGAGCATCCTCGAATACAGCCCCAGCCAAGGTTATCTCAGCTATCGCAAGAAGTTGGTCGGCTACTACAGCAAGTACAACATCAACCTCACACCTGAGGATATCATCATCACCAGCGGTGGCAGCGAGGCCGTGCTGTTCTCCTTCTTGGCATGTTTGAACCCCGGCGACGAGATAATTGTGCCGGAACCTGCATACGCAAACTACATGGCGTTTGCCATCTCGGCTGGTGCCGTCATCCGTACCATCACCACAACCATCGAAGAAGGCTTCTCCCTTCCGAAGGTCGAGAAGTTCGAGGAACTTATCAACGAAAAGACGCGTGCCATACTTATCTGTAACCCCAACAACCCGACGGGCTACCTCTACACCCGTCGCGAAATGAATCAGATACGCGACCTGGTCAAGAAGTATGACCTTTATCTGTTCAGCGACGAAGTTTATCGCGAGTTCATCTATACCGGCAGCCCTTACATCAGTGCTTGCCACCTTGAGGGGATTGAGAACAACGTTGTGCTCATCGACAGTGTGAGCAAGCGTTACAGCGAATGTGGCATACGCATCGGCGCCCTCATCACCAAGAATGAAGAGGTCCGAAAGGCAGTGATGAAGTTCTGCCAGGCACGCCTCAGCCCCCCACTCATCGGGCAGATTGCGGCAGAAGCGAGTCTCGACGAACCGGCGGAATACGGTCGAGAGGTCTATGACGAATATGTTGAAAGGCGAAAATGCCTCATCGATGGGCTGAACAGGATACCAGGCGTCTACAGTCCCATCCCGATGGGAGCGTTCTATACCGTCGCCAAATTACCTGTCGACGATGCAGAAAAGTTCTGCGAATGGTGTCTGAGCGAGTTTAATTACGAGGGCGAGACAGTCATGTTGGCACCTGCTGCCGGCTTCTACACTACACCCGGCATCGGCAAGAACGAAGTCAGATTGGCTTATGTGCTGAAGAAAGAAGACCTTGTCCGTGCTTTGTTCGTACTCAGAAAAGCACTCGAAGCATATCCCGGAAAAGTATAATGTTCACTTGGTACGTCGCTAAACGGCTCTTCTCGCAAGGCGGAAGCAACGAACGAGCATCGCGTCTTGCCACCGGCATTGCCACCTTTGGTGTTGCCATCGGCTTGGCTGTCATGCTGGTCAGTGTTGCCATTGTGCAAGGTTTCCAGCGCGAGGTGGAGAGTAAGGTGTTGGGGTTTGGTGCCCACATCAAGGTGATGAACTACAAGAGCCTTGGCCAGCAGGAGTACAGCCCCATTGTTATCGACGATTCCATCACGTCGCGTCTCTCTGCCATCCCCAATGTGGCTTCGGTTGCACGCTACTGCATCAAGCCGGGCATGCTGAAGACTGATGCGAACTTCAAGGGTATTGCCATCCAGGGCATTGGGCAGGACTACGATCGCAACTTTATTTGCAGCCACTTGGTGAAGGGCGAAATGCCTGAGTTCACAGACTCTGTCAACTCGGGCAAACTGGTTATTTCTCAGGCAATGGCTCGGGAGATGCAGATTGATGTCGGCGAAACCATCTATGCTTACTTCTTTGAACAAACGGTCAGGGCAAGGAAGTTTACTGTGGCAGGCATTTACAAGACGAATCTTACCGACTTTGACAAGAACTTTGCCTACACTGACCTCTATACTATCCACCGTCTTCTGGGCTGGGACTCGCTGCAATATGCGGGTGCGGAACTGAGGTTATGCGATTTCGAACGCCTCGACGAGACGCTGATGTCTGTGGTGAACGAGGTCAACCGCAAGCAGGATGCCTATGGCGAATACTACTCAAGCATAAGCATCCGCATGGAGCATCCGCAGATTTTCGCTTGGCTGCAACTGCTCGACATGGACGTCATCGTCATTCTCATCCTGATGACTTGTGTTTCTATCTTTACGACGATAAGTGGTTTGCTTATCATCATTTTGGAACGCACCAGTTTCATCGGCATCATGAAGGCTTTGGGAGCACGCAACAGGCAGGTGCGTCACTTGTTCCTCAACTATGCCATGCTGATTATTCTGCGAGGCATTGTGTTGGGCAACGTGCTTGCCTTCGCCATCATTCTACTGCAGAAACATACCGGCATCATCACGCTCGACCCTGAGGTTTACTATGTGGAGGCTGTTCCTGTGCTGGTGAACTGGTGGTGGGTGCTTGCCATCGACCTCGGCACGCTTGTGATAAGTGTCCTAGCTATGATTGTTCCGAGTTTCGTGGTGTCAAACATTACGCCCGCCAAGAGCATTCGCTTCGAATAGGAGCATTGCCCATTCGTCTTCCTTTTCTGTTTTCTTCAGACTAAGCCCCTGTTGCTCTGCGGCTTCTGCCAGAGCAGGAATGTCCTGCAGATAAAAGCCGCTCAGTATCATTTTTCCTTCCGGTTTCAGCGAAGCAGCGAAGCGGGGCAGGTCCTGAAGCAGGATGTTCCGGTTGATGTTGGCAATAAGGAGGTCGGCCTTCTGCTGTCCTTCGAGCACAGAACTGTCGCCGACACGGACTTCTACATTATTATATATGTGGTTCAGGAGCAGATTGTCCTTCGTATTCTCCACACTCCATTCGTCGATATCGTAGGCAAAGACACTCGATGCGCCTCGTTTAATCGCCATAATGGCTAGTATGCCTGTACCCGTTCCCGCATCGACGACGTGCTTGTCTGCCAAGTCGAGTTGGGCAAGAGTGCGCAGGATGAGCCGTGTTGTCTCGTGGCTACCGGTGCCGAAAGCCAGGCGAGGCGTGATGAGTATGTCGTACTCCACCTGCGGCACATCCGTGTGCTTGACGTCGTGGACAACTATCTCGTCGCTCACAACCACAGGCTGAAAGCCTTCTTCCTCCCAGACCTGATTCCAATCCTCGTCGGGTGCCTCTGCCAATGTGTAGGCAATGCCGACCTCGGGCATAAAGAAGTTGCGGATTGCCTCCTGCATCATCTCCTCGTTCCACATGCTTTGCTGTATGTAGGCCGTCAGCCCATCGTCGTTGACCGAAAACGCCTCGAAGCCAATCTCGGCAAGCGAAGCAGAGAAAATATCTGCAGCCATCTCGCTGAAAGGCTGCAACTTGCAAGTCACTTCGAAGTATTTCATACGCCAATCTCCTATGTTTGTCTGCCACTGACGACAAGACAGGTTCGTTGTTTGGTCATGACCCAACAATTGAATGGTCATGATGCAACGATTGAATGGTCATGACCAAACAATCAACATCCCACGTCATGTTTTCCAAGACAATCTGCCATCCCGGGCATTACATTGTGATAAGTCTGTCATTTTCTCTGCAAATGTAAGGTTTTTTTCCCATTTGGGGAAATTTCCTCCACAAAATAGGTGTTTCCCCTTCGCCCATTACATAAAAGTCTGTAACTTTGCATCAAACATTAAGAGTAGTACGCTATGAAAGCAAAGATTATTACCCTTTTGATGTCCTCACTCGTATGCCTTGCCATACAGGCTCAGGACGACGACATGTACTCCTTCTCGTCCAAGAAGAAAGCACAGAAGAACACAACCGTCTATCTGCCGGAAGAAACACAAACCGGCTACGATGACGACAGAGACCCTAATGCCGACTACCACACCGGCCAACTTCGCGACATAGACGAATACAACCGACGCGGCAGCACACAACAGGCAGAAATGCCCTCATACCAATTCAAGGGCGACACACTCCTCGTAACAACCACTCCCGCACAGGAAGAGATGGCAGACTACGACGCAGGCTATTATGCAGGATACACCGACGGCTTCCACGACGGAGACTTCTACTACACCTCCCGACTGACACGCTATCGCGGCCTGCGCATCTATGACCCCTACATCTGGGACATCACCTATGGCTGGTACTCACCATGGTACGACCCCTGGTACGGCTGGCATTCTCCCTATTACCACTACGGCTACACCGGCTGGTACAACTGGGGATGGGGATGGCCTCACTACGGATGGGACTACGGATGGCACCACCCACCACACCACGGAGGCGGACATCACGGCGGACATAAGCCAACACCGTCACGCCCACACCCAACGCCAAGCCGCAACCTCGGACAACGCTCCGCCACCTACAACGGCAGAATCACAAGCAACAGAGCCGGCAACGGCCGCGTAGGCCCCTCACGTTCCGCCACCACAACAACATCGCGCGGAACAAACAGAGGCATAAACACACAACCAACAACAAGCAACGGCACACGCAGAAGCAATTCAACCATTACAACAAACACAACGCGTGGCACACGACAAACACCATCGCGCAGCACTACAACCACATCCACAAGCAGAAGTTACAACAGCAGCCCAAGCAGAAGCAGTAGCAGTTTCAGCAATTCATCAAGCAGAAGCAGCAGTAGTTTTAGCAGCGGAAGCAGTCGAGGAGGCAGCGGCTTCAGCAGCGGTGGCAGCAGTCGAGGCGGAGGAGGCTTCAGCAGCGGTGGCGGCAGTCGCGGAGGAGGAGGCGGAGGTCGCAGATAACAGATAACAGAAGCCCCTTGAACACATTACAAAACGCTTAACCCATTATCCTAACATGAAACGCTATATCCTACTACCACTCCTTGCCATCGCATTCACAACCCAGGCACAGGACACCTACATGAACGAACGGCTCACCAACAACTCCGGTGAAGTCATCGGCACAGCACGCTACGTCGGCATGGGCGGCGCACTCGGTGCACTCGGTGCAGACATGAGCGTCATCAGCTGGAACCCTGCAGGCATCGGCCTCTACCGCAAGCACGACGTTGCCTTCACCTTTGGCGGAACATGGGGAAAGTCAAGCATCGTCGAAGAAAATCGCGGCAAAGGAACCATAGATCAAGCAGGCTTCGTCTTCAACATCAAAACCGGCAACGAAACCTGCCCCTATCTCAACCTCGCCTTCAACTATCAGAAGAAACTCAACTACAACCAAAACTTCTATGCCGACAACAACTATCTGTACGGACTAAGCCAAATGGACCAGGTGGCAGAACTCACCGATTGGGACCAAGGATGGCAAGAAAACCTTGCAGGAATGGCATTGGAAAACGGATACTTCTCAACAGGAAAAAACGCCAATGGCGAAGAATATCACTACAACAGATACTCCTCCTCTGCCAACGAATACACACATCATAGCGAAGGCTCACTGAAGGCAATCGACCTAAACATGAGCACAAACATCAAAAACCGTGCATTCATCGGTCTGACCATCGGTGTAGATAACCTGAACTACAACAGCTGGACATACTATAGGGAATACGATATGGACGGATATGCAAAGTATGACCTCAACAACGACTACCGCATCACCGGAACAGGCGTTAACGTAAAACTCGGCACCATCGTACGTCCCTTCGAGAACAAACCTTTCCGATTCGCCTTTGTGGTTGAGACACCTACCTGGTTTCGCCTTACGAACAGCACCTTATTCGACCTTTCAAGAGGTGACTACTATGGCGGAACCCGCATTGACCCTTGGGAAAGTTACCTCAAATTCAACTTGCGTTCGCCCTGGAAGGTTCGCACCGGCATCGGAAGCACCGTGGGTTCTGTACTTGCATGGGACATCGACTACGAATTCGCCGCATATGCTGGAACACATTTAGGCTATCCGAATGACGATTCCTGGGATGGGGCTGGCAACATTAAGGACGTGGCCATGAACCAATTCACCCGTGACATTCTGCGCGGAACACATACCTTGCGTGCCGGCATCGAAGTCAATGCCACCAAGAGTCTTGCATTCAGAGTCGGTTATAACCTTAGTACATCGGCTTATGAGAAGAACATTGGTTTCGATCAGTACAATCTAAACAGCGCAACGATGGACTATGCCACCAGCACAAACTATATGCGACTGGGCAATACGAACATCCTTACTTTGGGTATGGGCTATCGTTACAAGAAGTTCTACGTTGACCTTGCCTACAAGATTCGCAACCAAAAGGGCGACTTCTATGCCTTCGACACAAGTTTTGCACAAGGCGACACGCAATTCACGGCAGACAATCCTGAACTAAGCGGCTTGACTATCGACCCTGTGGGTGTTGATTTGACACGTCAGACCATCACCTGTACGCTTGGCTTCAAGTTCTGAATCACTTAACGAAGTAATACTTTCTGCCCGGACTTTATGTAGAGTCCGGGCTTTTGTTTACCCTTTTCTACCTTGATGCCTGAAAGTGTATATATGGTTTCGTCGTCCTTGTCTGAAGGATTGGCACTGGGTATTTGTCCGATGGCATCATCGTCTTCTGCCAATGTGCCGTAGATGTGGAAGGCATAGAGTGTGGGTGATTCGGCATTATTCATGCCGGCAGAGGTGCGAGGGAAGAGGAGTTTGACGTATCGGCCACGGATTGGTGTGGCGAGCGAAACGGTTTTCTTGTTGATGGAGCCTGTGTTTTTCTTGTCTGCAACCTGTGTCCAGCATGTATTCGTATCGCCTGATTTGGTGATAAGGCTGAGGTTTGGCGTTTCTTCGCTGATGTATATTTGGTAGGCATTCATGTTGGTTGCGGCGGCATCGATGCTTTTTGCGTCCCACAGGAGCAGTCGTTTGATGTCGTAGGTCTGTTCCAAATCGACTATGACG
>JAEIGA010009684.1_pt1 | contig 14596 bp, 15 predicted proteins | sample 9270691 | NCBI WGS metagenome assembly JAEIGA01 (sample SAMN17057246, study PRJNA624740) | gut metagenome | biome: biome; isolation source: fecal sample | host: Bos grunniens | place: China: Xizang | collected 2019 | reverse complement strand
GCTATACTTTGGACCTCTGATCCGATTGCGTATCCTGGCAAAGATTCTCTTGAGCCTGGATATTACCTTCTCCCTGACCCTTTTCGGGAAGAGATGAAGCGTTATTAATAAGAGTATTGTGAGTATGGTTATTATCATAAAATACGATCGTTTCAATTGTCAGTATGAGTCATCTTTATATATATGCAATAGTCTTGCCATAGAGGATCAATGTCACCTATAAAGTCGCGAATTCCTATAATGTAAGCATCAGGACAATCTACGATAGAGCACAATCTTTGTATATTTATTAAGGAACAGCAAAGATTTGAGCTTCATATTTGAAGTTTGTACTATACGATTTTAATTTTTTCCAATATTTTATTTATGTTTGAAGAATAAATTGAAAATAATCTGTTAAAATATCGTATTATGAGCTACTTACTTGTACTTCTTTTGGTTTCATTTGCAATTTCGGGTCTCGGATGGATATATTTCATCTATTTCTTCAGCATCGGTTATGGATTCGGTGTTTCAGCATTGGCCCTTACAATCGCTTTGCTTTTCAAAGATGTGCTTACGCCGCCTACTGCAATTCTTTGTGTGGTGATGTTCATTTTCGGATGCCGTCTCGGACTTTACCTGCTGACCCGTGAGAAAAGATCTCCAGAGTATAAGAAGATCCTGTATGGACCTGATGCAGCTAAAAAGAAACCTCTTCCTGTAGTCATTGTTGTATGGACATTCTGCGCAGCTCTTTATGTAGGCCAGGTAAGCCCAGTAGCATTCTATCTTGCTAATAAGGCAGCGGGAGCACCGGTTAACGAAATCTTCCCATGGATAGGAGCTGTAATGATGGCTGCCGGAGTTATCCTTGAAAGCGTTGCCGATGCACAGAAAAAGGCTGCAAAGAAGATCAACAAGCACAGATTCGTAGACACAGGAGTATATCGGCTTGTCCGCTGTCCTAACTATCTTGGAGAACTTGTCATCTGGACCGGATCCTTCCTTGTCTCTTTCGGTGCTTGTCTCACATGGTGGCAGTGGGTGATTGCCTCTATCGGTTATCTCGGAATCGTTTATGTGATGTTCAGTGGAGCGCGCAGACTTGAGCTAAGACAGAATCTTACATACGGCAAGGATCCTGAATATCAGGCATATATCAAGAAAACTCCTATCCTTCTTCCATTCGTGCCTATTTACAGCGTTGAAAGGCACAAATGGCTCCAGGCTTAAAGTCCTGTTTCAGGAGCAAAAGTGACGCATGATATTGACATATAACAAAAAAAGAGATCGTAAAGATCTCTTTTTTTTGTGGGAGCTTAGGGACTCGAACCAGCGACCCCTGGAGTGACAGGCCGGTATTCTAACCAGCTGAACTACCGCACCATTTGTTCGGACTTTATCGTGTTTTCCAAAAAGGATTGCAAAGGTATATACCTTGTCAGGTACTCATATTAAGACGGCCGTTCGTAATGGGAATGGTGAGGCTGACTCTGAGAAGAGAAGATTTGGCGTGTGCAGGCATATCGTCAGGTCCTTCCATCGTGTGTTCATAGTACGGCTCCTTTTCCTTTACGATATGATTAAGGATGGCATCCTCTGCGTCTGGCCGAAAGATTGAATGTAATCTGTCTGATCATAAGTTCAGGTCAATTTGATTTGACAGTCATCAAGGCTTTCAATGATTGCAAGTGACTCTATGTGGATGCCGGAGCTTCTTAGAAGCTTTCCACCTTCCTGGAATGCCTTTTCGATGATGAATCCCATTCCTGCCAGCTCGGCTCCGGCCTGTCTTACAAGATCAAGGATTCCTTTACCTGCATTGCCATTGGCAAGAAAGTCATCAATGAAAAGGACCTTGTCTCCAGGTTGAAGATAATCCTTGCTTACGCAGATGGTGTACGGCTGATTCTTGGTGAAGGAAAAGACCTCTGTAACAAGCATATTCTCCATTGTGCTCGGCTGCTTCTTCTTTGCGAACACAACAGGCAGCCCGAGGAGATATCCTACCATGATGGCCGGCGCGATACCGCTTGCTTCTACAGTAATGACTTTGTTGATTTCAGTACCGTCAAAACGTCTGACAAATTCTTCTGCTATAGACTTCATCAGGATAGGATCCATCTGATGGTTGATGAAGCTATCCACCTTCAATATTCCTCCAGAGAAACATTTTCCGTCTTTCAGGATCCTTTCTTTAAGCTCTTTCATAGATGATCAGGATCTTTAATACTCTATCTTATCATCCTTCTCATCCCATTTCCTGAAGGCACGAAGTGCATCAGAACGCATAAAATGTTCACATTTGATCGAACGCTCCTCATACTTCAGCTCGAGCTGGTCATATATGAATGAATCGTCGAAATTGATGGCCTTTGCATCATCCTTGGTGTTGCCGTAACAAATCCTGCTGACACCAGCCCAATATAGCGCACTCAGACACATAGGACAAGGCTCGCAGGAGCTATAGACAGTACATCCTGTCAGCTGGAACGTGCCAAGCTTTGCACAGGCATTCCTGATCGCCATCACTTCAGCGTGGGCAGTCGGGTCGGAATTCGGCACAACGCGGTTTGCTCCGGTTGCGATCACTTCTCCGTCCCTTACGATTACTGCACCGAAGGGACCTCCTCCGGTATCAATGTTTTCAACAGACAGATTTATTGCCATTTCCATAAACTTGGCATCCTCGGCCGAATAATCATTCGTCTCCGTCAGACATTTATCAACAGTACTCATAATGTTCTTCTTTTAATATCTTTGTGAATATAATGATTTTGTACGACATATTATACTACATCATATCATTTTTGGATGTAACAGGATTGCCTATGGCTGCTATGGACACGGCAACATATGTACGAATTGGATGTAGATAAAGTTAAACTTATAAACATCCCAATGAACCGGACATCTGTTGCCGCACGCGATATAGTGCCTGTATAAAACAAAATGAGACTTCGTCGCTCACGCGAGGATGCCTCATATAACCACATAATTAATAACACTAAAACTAATAACTGGTGCAAAGGTAAAGCTTTTAAGCGTATTGTCAATAGAATGACTGTTAAGATTTTGTTACACTTTCATTCGTCTCATACTAACGCAAATGAAAGCTCACCCTTACAGCAGAGATTCCCCCTGACCTTAAGCGCAGCCTGGCAATAGAAGAGCGTTCCTCTTTTAGCTTTCAGTGTTGCTGTCACTTCACAGAGATCACCAGGTTTCACCATATGCTTGAATCTTACTTTGTCAATGCCGGTATAAAGTGCGGTCCTTCCCTGAATCTCATCCTTGACAAGAAGAGCACAGCTCTGTGCCATTATCTCACAAAGGATTACTCCTGGCACTATGGGGTTCCCCGGAAAATGTCCGTTGCAGAAATATTCGTCCTCTTTTATCAGATATTTGGAATGACAAACGCCATCCGCCTCTATTTCTATCTCATCTACAAGGAGCATCGGCTCTCTATGTTGGAGATATTCCTTAAGTTCTTCCTTAGTCATAATCATAATTGCTTATTCTACAAACTTCCTGAATGCAAGACAACCGTTGTGGCCTCCGAATCCAAGAGAATCCGATAATGCAAGAGTCAGTTCCACATTTACCGGAGTATCCGGTGTGTAATCCAGATCGCATTCCGGATCAATTACATCAAGGTTTATCGTCGGAGGAACAATTCCGTTCTTCAATGCAAGAATGCTTGCCAGCGCCTCTGCCGCGCCTGCAGCTCCCAGCATGTGTCCAGTAGAGCCCTTGGTCGAACTTATGTGTGCTTTGTAAGCATCTTCTCCGAGCGCAAGCTTGAATGCAAGAGTCTCTGACACATCATTAAGAGGCGTTCCGGTTCCGTGTGCATTGATATAAACCACGTCATCAGAATTGTATCCGGACTCTTCGAGAGCTATTTTCATTGCCGCTGACTGTGTAAGACCATCAGGTCTTGGAGCTGTCACGTGATGAGCATCGCAAGTGTTTCCGTAACCTGTAATCTCTCCAAGAATTTCAGCACCGCGTGCCCTCGCGTGTTCATATTCCTCAAGCACGAGCATTGCTGCACCTTCCGACATAACAAATCCTCCGCGGTTCTTATTGAAAGGAAGAGAAGCATACTTCGGATCTTCCGATCTTGAAAGAGCCTTTGCATTAGCAAAGCCAGCAATTGCCAAAGGAACGATTGCTGCCTCGGATCCTCCAGTGATGATGGCGTCTGCATATCCGTGCTTGATTGCGCGGAATGCTTCTCCGATGGAATGTGTCGATGTCGCGCAAGCTGTCACGACAGGCAGACAAGGTCCGCAGGCATTATTTCGTATGGCCACGTTTCCTGCAGCTATGTTTGAGATCATTGTAGGGATGAAAAGGGGAGAGATCCATTTAGCTCCTTCTGTCAAAATCTTTTCTGATTCACGCATCATCGTATGGAAGCCTCCGATTCCTGAGCCTATATAAACTCCGAATCTGGATGGTTCAATGTTGCCGCCTTCATTTGAATTCAGCCCAGACTGTCTTACCGCCTGCCAGGCAGCGGCAACGGCAAATATCGTAAACCTGTCCTGCTTTCTTGCAAAACCTGGGTCGATTCCGTAATCAGCCGGATTGAAGTCTTTCACTTCCCCGGCTATCTTTACAGGGAGATCATCTGTCGGTATCGATCGGATGAAATCAATTCCGCATACTCCTGCAAGAAGATTCTCCCAATATGTGTTCACATCGTTTCCGATTGGGCTGATCACACCCATTCCGGTAATCACAACTCTTTTGGTCATATTCTATTTATTCAGCGTTAGGAGAGTCTTGCCATAGTTTCATTCATTACTTTTTCTGCACCGAGGATCAGATCTTCCACGATTGCCATTGCCGGCTCGATCCTCTTTACCATACCAGCGCATTCACCGGCCATATAGCTTCCGTTCCTGTCACCTTCCTTTACAGCCTTGCGGAGAGCACCGCTTCCGAATACAAGGATCTCCTCCTGGCTTACCGACGGATCATTTTCCATCTTTGCAAAAGTCCTCGAGAAAGGTGTCTTGAGAGAACGAACCGGGTGTCCTGATGATTTTCCTGTGACGATGGTAGATATATCAGTAGCATTCAGGATCTTGTCTTTATATTCCTGATGCACGGTGCATTCTTCTGCCGCCAGGAAGCGTGTTCCGACCTGAATCGCATCCGCGCCAAGCATGAATGCCGCTGCTGCACCACGTCCGTCGCAGATTCCTCCTGCAGCAATCACGGGTATATCCACGGCATCGGCTATCTGCGGGATAAGAGGCATCGTATGTAGTTCTCCGACGTGACCGCCTGATTCGGCTCCTTCAGCAACTATCGCATCTGCTCCTGCTGCCTGCATCTTCAGAGCAAGGGCAACTGACGCAACAACAGGGATGACCTTGATGCCGGCTTCCTTCCACATCTGCATATACTGGACCGGCGATCCAGCACCTGTGGTAAGGATCTTCACGCCTTCTTCTACCACCAGGTGTGCGATTTCCGCAGCATCCGGAGCCTGTAGCATAATATTTACTCCAAACGGCTTATCTGTAAGTTCTCTGCACTTCCTGATTTCATTCCTTACGGCTTCCACGCCGCCATTGATGCTGGATATCAATCCAAGACCCCCGGCGTTTGACACTGCCGCTGCAAGAGATGCGTCAGCTACCCAAGCCATTCCTCCCTGGAATACAGGATACTGTATTCCCAGCATTTCACAAATTCTACTTTTAATCATATAGTTTTCTTTGAAACATGATCACCATTCGACTATTACCGCTCCGGATACAAATCCTGCTCCGAACGCGCTCATAGCTATTTTGTCACCCTTCTTGAACAATCCATTCCTGTTACATTCGTCCAGAAGGATAGGGCAGCACGCACTGGAAGAGTTACCATTGTTCTCCACATTGGTCGGAAACTTCTCCTCAGGCTGCTCAAGATACTTCCGTATCGCGTTTATTATCCGGATATTTGCCTGATGAAGCAGATAATAATCTATTTCTGACGCTACTAATCCGGATCTTTTGAGTGCAGTGGTTATGTCGCTCGAAGCGGCCGTCACTGCAAACTTGAACACGTCCTGTCCCTTCATCTGCAAGGGGACATCAACCTCTTCCTTGGTTATATAAGGTGTAGGCTGAAGTGTTCTGTATTGCCAAAGCTTATCCGTAGCGCTTGAAGCGGAAAGCTTTATGCTCTTGATATTGTCACCTGGAGTAAGGACTGCAGCACCCGCTCCGTCTCCGAAAAGAACACAGGTACGTCGGTCATTCCAGTCAGTCATTCTCGTAGGCTCCTCCGCACATACTATAAGTACATTCCTGACCCTGCCTGCCTTGTAGAATGATTCAGCGATCTCAAGGGCGTGGATGAATCCTGCGCAGGCGCAGTTCACGTCTATGCAAGGACAGGTTGCACCTATGGCACCTTGAATGATGCAGCTCAGCTGTGGAGTTATATATTCATTCACCACATTTGAGCATATTATGAAGTCAAGATCCTCCGCCTTGATTCCCGCATTCATCAAAGCCTTCTCTGCAGCTTCTGCAGCAAGATCTTCGAGTCTTTCATCGGAGATGACAAAACGGCTTGAAACCCCTGTTCTTGTCTTGATCCATTCGTCGCTCGTATCTAAGAATTGCGCCAGCATATCATTGGTCACAAGCTTCTTCGGAAGCGCACTTCCTGTTCCGGAAATTTTCATTTGCGTTAAAATTGATTACCGCAAATGTGTCACTATATTTCAAATATAGAAAAGAAAGTACGGGAAACTCCTTATAATGCCGCAGGAGATGATCAAGTGTGGCGAATCAGCCTTTCTTGTGGCGAGATCCATAGCATCTCACGGTTCTCCGCAAGGAATGTCTTGAGCCGCTTGGACTGTTTACTGCCAAGGGTTCCCATTGGTGTGTCAAGTGCATTATACAGATCCTTTCCTTTCGGGAAGACGACCTCAAACCAATAAACGGAAGGTCCGACGCTTTCTCTGAAATCTACCCATCCGTTGAAGAAGATATCGTGATTACCCAGAATATGGAAGATCTTATGATTGAATAAATGTCTGTCCGGATTGTACGCAACAGCGTTGAGATAGGTCTGAAGATTGTCCCTGACATTAGTGCAGTCACCAAGAAGCACTCCGAAAGCAGCAGAGATATCATTCCTCATAGTATCATTGAACCTATCGATATTCTTATGGGTCTTGTGAGTCTGCAGCGACATAGAAGACATAGATTTCAGCAGCATCATGATATATCTGATCTTGAGCATATCTTTCTTCTTTATCAATAGACTTGGCAAATAACAGGTTAATCAATACTGATTGCTCCAGCCATATAGTACCGCGTCGATCGGGCTGGCTTTAAGTTTATCCATATAAACCTCATTTCATTCATTGTTACTTTTGGGACTGATCAGCTCAGTTCCTCTGTACTGTGAAATAACAAAAGGAAACTGATTGCCTGCTGTCAGCATTTATGACAATACTTTCCGTGAAGTTAAGAAATGCTGTTAAGCAGTATTTGTATTCTGTATCGTTCCGCATAGCGTTATGTATAAAGTCCTAAAGATACTCAAAATTTGATTATCTTTGTCGGAAATGGACAAGAAACTATGAAACTGTTTTAAAGATTGACTATACCAGCATTCCCGATGACTCATTATCTCCCGAACTGATGGTATAGTAGATAAGGCTACAAAAGAATTGCTCAAGAGAATCTGAAGATAAATATATTATAAGGTATGAACGAAATTCCAAAATGCCCGAAGTGTGGCAGCGAATACACTTATTTTGACGGATCGCTGTATGTATGTCCTGACTGCTCTTATGAGTTTGATTCAGTTGAAGAAGCAACTGAGTCGGATGATGTAGCAAGGGACAGCAATGGAGCGGAACTCTTTGACGGTGATGCCGTTACAGTCATCAAGGATCTGAAGGTAAAAGGATCGTCAATGGTCATCAAGAGAGGTACCAAGGTAAGGAGCATCCGCCTTACTGAAAATCCGGAAGAGGTTGACTGCAAGATCGAAGGCAGCAGCATCGTACTGAAAACCTGCTTCCTTAAGAAATAATTCCGGCTGTCTGATGACAGCTATGAAGTGAACAGGATAATCACACCACTTATGCCTATGTAAGCATAGACGAGGTATGTGAATATCCTGTTTGGTATTTTATGGAATGCCCAACTGCCGGCAATGACTCCAATCGCAAGACCTCCCAGCGCATAGATATAGGTCATACCGACCTCAGGAGTCAGATATCCTCTGAAGGCTCTCACAACAAGCATAATTATGTTAGTGATGACTGCGTATGTCTGTATCATTCCCATATAATGGTTCTTGTCAGGCTCCGATACGGAAAGATACAGGACCACAGGAGGACCATGCATTCCGAACAGACCGCCCATAACCCCACTGGCAGCTCCTGTACCGATCTGCCATCCTCTTGTCGGACTGATTAACTTCTGGAGCCTGTCCTTGAAAAAGCTGAAATAAAAGCTGAGCAGAATGAGCAGGTTACCGAGTGTCATCCTCATTGCAGCACCCTCGATACGGCCGAGCATACTGATGGCCAGGGTCGAGAAAATCACAAATGACGCCAGTATGGGCATCATCCTTTTCCAGTCCACATACCTGACATACTTTATCATCACCACCGTAGCTGAGGTAAGCGAAAGCAGGCCGGAAAGCGTCACAGCTTCGGCGTATGAGGACATCAGAAAGGGGAGTGCGGTCATTATGAATATGCCGAAACCGAAGCCGATGGTCCGTTGTATGAAACTCGCACCTGCAGCAAGAAGAAATATTTCAATACTGAATTCCATCGGCATCTCTGTTTATCGGCAATCGGGAAAGGGCTGTGATCAGTTCTGACCGAGAATCTTGTCAAGTCTGCTGAAGATACTCTTACGCAGCTTGCGAAGTTCTCTGACCTTCTTTCTGTTCCTTGGAGAAACAAAATTACAGGTTCCGACGAACTTCATGAACAATCTCATATAGTTCCATGCAAGGAGGAACATCAGCGGGAATGCGATGAAATATCCCAATGCCCACCAGAAGCCTGAGTATATCCACAGGAGTATTACAGGGATGAAGAGGCAGATAGGGACAGTGACCAATGCACTGACCGCTACTCTGAACGAGCTGACGAACATCTGATCCTTGATGAGTTTCTTAAGGAATATCTCAGGCAGGATGAACAGAAGAGCTGTCGGAATTATTGATACTAAGAACAGCGGAAGCAGAAGCAGGAGTCCGAGTCCACGGAGGAGAACGGCCTCAAGATTAGGATTATGCTTGAACAGCCAGTCCCTGATATTCAGCTCCTTGATGCCTGCAATGAGCTTTTCCGTATCCTTATAAATGGCATCCATCGGTTCAGGATCCTTCTCTGAGGCCTTCTGAAGGTCATTTACAAGACATTGGTCTGAAAGCAGACGTGAAGGAAGATAATTCTTCTTATATCCGTGCTCGCGTGCATATTTCTTTCCATATTCATTTTCACGGAGCCAATCGATCTGGTCATAGTGCTCGATGTCATCGATATGCAGCATCATTTCCTTGATCTTTCCGTGAACAAGTGAATTGATCTCCATCATAACTGCGCGAGGCTCCTCCTTATAACGGTCATAATAAGGTTTGAGGGAAATCGGCTTGCTGAATCTGATCAGCATTTCCGTCCTCGCGTGGAAATAATTCGAATAATGGTTGCAAGAAGGCAGAATCATCACATCCTCCTTGAAATCCATTTTTTCAGCTGCAGCAAAAGCAATTCTCAGATATCCCAGCTTGAATGTTCCGAGCCATCTCTTGTCCTGGTGGCCTCCTTCCGGATATAGCATAACTGTCTCTCCGTCCATAAGAGCCTTGCCGGCATCTTCAAAGGTCTGTGAATTCTTGCGTACATGCGACAAGCCCTCATATCCCATTCTATAGGCCGGGAGCAGTCCCATTGCCCGCAGAGCCTTGTTGAAAACCGGATTGTTGAACACATTCGCTCGCGCAAGGAAGTTCATTCTTCTGTCTGTCAATTGCAGACATACGCAAAGGGGATCGTTCAGACAATTCTGATGGTTGGACACTATTACTGTAGGTGTACCGTTTATAGGCACGTTCTCAAGACCGAGTATATGCTCCTTCTTGAAGTAAAGTCCTGAATTCACATATTGGAGATAGGCACGGAATGCCTTCAGAAATAGTGAATGTTCTCTTGGTTTGGTTTTAGTCATAAAAGGTATGGTTTTAGTACAAAAGGAGGTTATTCAGCAAATTTCTTCTGCAGATATTCCTTGAAGAAACGTCCCTGGGTCGATGGGGTGAAGTTCCAGTCATCGATCAGAGTCGGAGACCAATCGGTATCAAAGCACCACACTGTAAATGAAATGCCCTTCTCCTCGAAATATCGGGTAATATGATGTCCATATTCTTCTGTAGATATCACAGGGATATGTGCACCCTTCTCATTCTCAAGACAGAAACCGATCTCTGTACAGATGACAGGATATGTATCAGCTACATAACCGAAGTCTGCTTCCCACTGCTGCTCCCAAGGCTGCTGACGCTTCATCGGGTAAGGGTGTGAAACGTATGCGACGTTAGGACGGTCAACTGGACTTGCCGCTACAGGACGGAGGTCGTATGCCCAGTCAAAACCGGCGCAAAGACACACAGCATTCGGATTGTGGACACGGATCGTATCAATGATCTGTTCCTGAATTCCTTTCCATTCCTCCCAGGTGCACTCTCCAGTGTCTGGTCCTGTCACTGTAGGCTCGTTGAAGACCTCGTACAATGCGACAGTCGGCTCGTTGCTGTAACGCTGAGCAACAGTACGCCAGAACTTGAATGTCTCTTCAAGGTCAGTATTGTACATAGGGCTGGTGAACTTAGCATCCTTCAGATTTCCGATAGAGTGCCAGTCCATTATCACATACATTCCGTGCTGTTTTGCCCATTCGATTCCCTGATCCATCGCAGCGAAGGTGGCATCCCATCCCATTCTGTTCAAGTTGGTCGGATGCACGGCGAACCTTACTATATTCGCACCCCAGTGGGCCGCTTCCGCGAAATACCTCTCGTTCCACTGTCCGTCAGCGACAAGTTTCACAGGGTCTGAGAAGCATAGTCCGCGGAATATAATTTCATTTCCTTCGGGGTCAATGAACTTGTTTCCATCCACTTTAACCCAGGCTGACTGCTCTGGTACGGATGTGCAGGCTGCAGCAATGGCAGCAATACACAATGTCCAAAAAATCTTTTTCATAGTCATTCAGTTTATTCTGTGTTACTTTCTTACGATGATATAGGTTGTTTCAGGTGCGACAGAACCTTTAAGCATACCGTTCTCTACCTGGAATACCTTGCCGTAAACAGTATCCGCATATTCGCCAGCAGGCAGGGATGAAGGAATCTCAAGTGCATTTTCCTCGAGGGAGAAATTGATTACTGCAACACCCTTGTCGCCTCGATTGACTGCAATCACCTCACCGTCATCTGAAATTCTTACATCTTCGGTCTGGCCTTCCATTTCCTTACGGAACTTGTTGACAGCCACCACTTCAGGATGGAAGAACTCATCGTTTCCACGTGCACCGAGGAGATTATCACCGAAATAGTTCTCTCTTGTAGAATTCATCGGACGGCTGTAGAAAAGCGGCGTGCCGTTCTGACGTGCAGTAAGGAATACCCATCCTGTACGGATCTGAGCGTCGGTAAGTCCTGCGCTCTCATTTGCATTGCAATATGTATCGTGGCTCTCTACCCAAGTGGTAAGATATTCCGGTGCAGCTCTGTGGTGCCAGTCAAGAAGGTTTATGTCTTTTGCGCTGCGCTTTGCAAGAACCTCGCGAAGCACGTGACCGTATGTAGAGGCAGTCTGGCCGAAATAACCTGCATATTCCTCTTCAGGCACGTTCTTGTCCTGAAGAACCTCACCATAGACGAAAAGGCTGTCGTACGGAATGGCAAGAGACACTCCGAGAACTTCCTTTCTGCCTGTAGCGACATCCCAGAAATCATTTTCTGTCACTCCAGCCTCGGTGTCAAGCGGATCAGAGTGCACGCCGATATGCTTAGCAGTATCGTAACGGAAACCGCGTACGCCCATCTCGATGAGCTTGTTTACGAACTGCATATAATATTTCTGGAAAAGAGGATTCTCAGTGTTTACGTCAGGAAGTCCTCCAACGCCCTGATGAGTACACTGAGTACGGTCGTTATAATCATTGATGCCTTCAAGTCCGTAGGTATGGAACATCTTGTCTCTTCCGCCTACAGCTGCATAGAATTCATCTGTCACAAGATCGATGTTGAATGCCGTATGGTTAGGAAGCACATCCACAAGCACGCGGATGCCATATTTACCGGCGGAATCGAGCATTGCCTTCATTTCCTCCTCAGTTCCTACGATATTGTTTCCGACTGTCCAGTCAGTAGGCTGATAATAATGATACCAGTTTCCTTCCTTTTCATCGAGAATCTTGATGTTTCCGCCCTCAGGACTGAAGCAGGCATTGACAGGTGAAGTCTGAAGCATTGTGAAGCCGGCATCGGCAATCTGCCTCATATTCTCAGCGATTGTAGGGAAGTTCCAGCTCCAAACATGGAGAATGGTCTCGGTATTGGTCGCATTAGGATCGTGGGTCATACGGTCAACAGTCTCTGTCGCCGGATTGGAGGTGCATGCCACAAGACCGAAGCACGCGATTGCTGTAAGTATTCTGTTCATTTTCTTATGATTTAAATCTAACCTGATTTGATGGCGGATGAAGATTTGGAGCATACTGACGGTCAGTTGCACTTTTATGATTATTCTACGCTGAGGTATTCTTCAACGAAGTCGATGAGATTCTGCAGTTCATCGTTGTCAGGAGCACTTACAAGGACTGTCAGGAGATCGGCCTGACCTTGTGACGGAACCTGCACGCAGAAGAAGAAGCAGGGGAGTCCATCGTCAGTCCATACGTTGAAACCGTATGCTTCACGCTCCTGGAATCTGAAGCAGATGATCGGCTCGTCATTGACAGCAAGATCTTCCTCGCTCATCACCTCTTCGTATGTGGCGCAGGCTTCATTGTATGCGTCAGATCCTTCGGGTATGCTTCCCCAGCTGATGTCGATGCTTCTGACATCATTGCCAGCAGCACTGATGCTAAGGCTGTGGGACTTGGTGCCGTCTGCCTCGTTATATGTTTCTGATTCGGCATTCCAGATCTCAGGGATTCTGATGGTGATGCCTTCATAATGTACCTGTTTCAATGCAATTGTATCCATAATTATATAATGATTACCTATAAATATGTAAATATAGTCCTATTTTGCGATTATACAAAATCTTTATATCTGAGGAAGATATATACGGCTTTATGCGAAAAATTAAGGAGGCAGAATATAGACTTTTACATAGAAGTTATTAAATTTGCATATTTGGTAGGGAAATATCAACTTATAAAACAGAATATTATGACACTTATTGAAAGCATTATCGCACGTGCCAAATCCAACAAGCAGCGCATCGTCCTCCCAGAGTCACTCGAGGAGCGCACACTCACAGCTGCGGATATGTCACTTGCAGAAGAGATTGCAGACATCATCCTCATCGGTAATCCTGATGAAATCCACGCACTTGCAGAAAAGCTCGGACTCAAGAACATCGGCAAGGCTACCATCATCGATCCTGCGACAAGCGAGAAGACAGCTGAATATGCAGAGCTTCTCTACGAACTCCGCAAGAACAAAGGCATGACACCAGAGAAGGCTGCACAGCTCGTCATGGATCCTCTTTACTTCGGATGTCTCATCATCAAGAGCGGTGACGCAGACGGACAGATCAGCGGAGCGCTTTCAACTACTGGCGAAACTCTCAGACCAGCTCTCCAGATCATCAAGTGTTCTCCAGGCATCAGCTGTGTCAGCGGTGCGATGCTTATGATCACACAGACTCCTGAGTATGGTGAGAACGGTGTTCTTGTAGTAGGTGACGTTGCTGTAACTCCTATGCCGGATGCAGCTCAGCTTGCTCAGATTGCCGTATGTACTGCACAGACAGCAAAGAGTGTAGCAGGATTTGCAGATCCTAAGGTTGCGATGCTTTCATTCTCGACCAAGGGTTCGGCTAAGCATGAAGTTGTGGACAAGGTGGTTGAAGCTACAAGACTTGCAAAGGAGATCAATCCTGAAATCAAGATCGAAGGCGAGCTTCAGGCTGATGCAGCCCTCGTTCCTTCTGTAGGTCAGAAGAAGGCTCCAGGCTCAGAGATCGCAGGACACGCAAATGTACTTGTATTCCCTTGTCTCGAAGTAGGAAACATCGCTTACAAGCTCGTACAGAGACTTGGCAACGCAGATGCCATCGGTCCTATCCTTCAGGGTATCGCTAAGCCGGTGAACGACCTCAGCCGCGGATGCTCAGTTGACGACATCTACAAGATGGTAGCTATTACAGCTTGCCAGGCAATGGATGCAAAATAATATCGGTACCAAATATGAAGAAAAAATCGGTGAGATCGTCTGATCTCACCGATTTCATTTTATGCCTTCTGCTTTCTACGCTTCTTTGCATATCTCTTTCTTCTGTAACGTTTCTTTGCATATTTTGCAATTACGGCACCTATAAGGCCAG
>JAEIGA010009683.1_pt1 | contig 14596 bp, 14 predicted proteins | sample 9270691 | NCBI WGS metagenome assembly JAEIGA01 (sample SAMN17057246, study PRJNA624740) | gut metagenome | biome: biome; isolation source: fecal sample | host: Bos grunniens | place: China: Xizang | collected 2019 | reverse complement strand
GTCTCTGGCTATTTACCCAACACTAAATTGGGAATTGAAGGCACAAGTTTTTCTATATAAAGATACTTCAATGGGTGAATGTCGAGGGCATTGAGATGCCAGCCTTTTACCTGATTTAGATTGATGATATTCAAAGTAACAGGATGGGATACAGGAATAATCATACCATCAGACAAAAGCACATCTTCTGCTGCAGACAAAAGTTCCAGCCGTTTTTCCCCAGTGGCAAAGGCCGCTTCCTGCAAGAGCCTGTCATATTCGCTATTGTGCCACTGAGACTCGTTTAAGGTAGAGTCTGAACGAAACAGCTCCAAAAAAGCAAAGGGATCGGCAAAATCTCCAATCCAGGTGTAGCTGAACAAGTCAGCATCCCAACTGGGAATACTATCAAGATACCGTTGAATCGGTGTGACACTCATCTTAACCTGAATGCCTAACTGACTCCAACTTTGGAACAGGATTTCAGCTTGATTTTTAGCGTATTCTGTGTCGGCCACAGCAATGGTGATTTCCAAGGGGTCATCGGCAGCCATACCAGCTTCTTCCTTAGCTTGTGCAAGGAGAAGTTTTGCTTCCTCCAAATCATAGTCTGCAAGGCCAGCAGGAGCAACATAATTACCAATGGGATAAATCAAGGTGGAGGCAGGCACAAAGGTATTGCCCCGCACTGTTTCCCAAGGCACTGCAGCCAAGAGGGCATTTCGGAAGGAAGCACTGTTCCAAGGAGCCTTGTGACTTTTGAAAAACAAGTATTCCGTAGCAAATTCAGCATTAATGAGCACAGAATTGTAATCGATGATAGAACCAATGTCTGCCACAGTAAGAATCCAATCTACTTCTCCCGTATTGAAAAGATATGAATTCTCCAAGGTATTATCAGACTGTATTACAAGGATTTCCTCCAGAGCCACGTTGGCAACATCGTGATACTGAGGATTCTTCTTCATACGAAGCTGGCTCCCATCATAGGATTCCAACACAAAAGGACCGCTATAAATGTTCTGGTCTTGATGAACAGCAGAAAAGGAGTGATGGCACAAAATACTCGGCAGATGCTCCGTGGGAGCCACCAGACGCAGTGTTAACTGCAACTTCCCCTGAACAGAAATGCCTACATCAGAAGCAACTCCTGTACCAGCACGGTATTCAGAAGCTCCCTTGATGCAGTCCAGCAATGAGGCAAAGGGAGCCTCCGTGGCAGGATTCAGCAAACTGAGCCAAGAATCCTTAATGCTTTGGGCTGTAATTTCCTCACCATTGCTGAATCGTGCCCCTTCTCTTAAGGTAAAAGTCCAACGCAATCTGTCTCGAGAAATTTTGTAATCAGCAACAAGGGCTGGCACAGGTTCCAGAGACAAAGGATCATAGGAAAAAAGCCCTTCGTATAATCCTGTCAATATCTGAGCCTCAGAAGAATAATTTGCAGTATGAGGATCCAGATTATAATAATGAACAGAATCAATAATAGTAAATGGTCTTGCAAACAAGAAGGCTGAAATTAAAAAAAGGAGAAAAACAGCTATCTTATTCTTCATTAATGATTCCTAGCCTTTTCAACTGTTTCTGTTCTTCCACATAGGCAGCATATTCAGCCTTTCGTTGATTTGTCTTAACCATGGTGTTTTTTATGGAAGTAGTTTCCATCGTTAGGCCCTTAACCTTGGCCTTGTTAGGACTTTCCACCTCGTTCTTAAAAAACTTGTCATAGCCCAGTAACATCAACAACATCTGCTGACACTCTGCCAACTGCTTTGTCAGGAAGGTATAGATTTCTTCTTCTCCTTGAGCCTCCATTTTCTGATAGGTGGGACTTTCCCGAGAAGCAAGCGCTTCGTAAAGGTTCATGCGTTTTGCAATCTCCCCTAAGCTCTTATTAAAATTTACCTTCTCTGTAGTTGAAGTTTTTGTCATGGCGTCTGCCATAGGAATAGCATATTCAATTACAGGAGGTTTTAAACCAAAAGCCTTACGGAAGGCCCGCTTAAATTTTTCCCAAGGAGTATCATATTGAGTTTGAAGCAAGGCACTATTATCCCGCAACTTCATGGAAACACCTTCTAACTGAGGAGCCATTCCTGCAAGGTTACGAACAGCTTCCATAATCAAGGTCTTGGTATTGACCTGTACCTTCTTCTTGGCCTTTGTTTGCTGAGTAACCTTCAAGCGAGCCAACAAATCCTGTTGTTTTTGAATGGAGGCAATACCAATAGATTCCTGGGCAATTTCTTCTACCAACTCAGGATAAAAGGGCTGCCGTCCCATAGTGGAAGGAAAAAGCTTTTTGACCCGCTGCACCACATCAGGAATAGCTTCACCCTTTTCCCAAGCAAAGCTGGAGTGAGCAATAACATTTTTTCGCACTTCCATCTTGTACAGCTCACGTTGCAACTCAGATGAGGCTTTTAATCCATTGTTAATATCGAGAATGGCTCGTGAAGCGGCAGAAACAGCACCATTGATTGAACCTGTTGCCATGGTATCTGTTCCTTGACGAATATTCGTAAGCAAATCAGCTAAAGCCTTTGTATTAGAATGCTTACTAGTAACGGCCAAGCCTCCCCACTGGAAATAATTATTCAGTCCCAACAACTTTTTAATCCGGGGCAAGGTGAGATTTATAGCAGAAAATTTAAAATAATTGCATAAAAAGTCTAAAACACGCTCGTAATCAGAAAGACGTACACCCATTACCTGACTTCTTTTGTTTTCTGGGAATTCGCCATCTTCTGGTACTACGATATCGGAAATCTTTTTGTCTAGTTTGTAGGGATCAGGGGTAATCAAGCCTTTTTGCAATAAAAGCCCCATAACATTATTCACCGCAGAATAAAGCACACGATAATTATCTAGCATATCTGCCATCACATTAGAGTCAAACCAAGCGACTTTTTCATCTAGCGCTTCTTGCAAAGCCTTCTCAAAATTAAATTCTTCTGCCATAGCTCCATTATCGGTAATAAAAAAATTTTCTCAAGCAAAACTCATCCCAGGAAGAATTGAACAAAAAACTAGACCTGCTGTTGTCCCCGAACTTCTTGTAAAAGCTGACTATAGTACCGACTTTCGATGGCATCTTCTTGGATTCCACAGGCTGCCAGTACCTTCCGCAATGTTTTGTGGGCACCAGCTACAACTGGAGGGCTGTCACTGTCACAAAGAATTTCTAGCTCCAGAAAATTTCCCAGCTCTGGAATAGAGCACAATTCCAGCAGAACTTCATCCCATTGCCAAGCAGCCACAAGTTTTTCCTTTTTTATGGAAACGACAAATCCTGCATCTTGCAAAAAGGTTTCCAGAGGTTCACGTTTGTCCACGTGGAATTCATGTTCCTGGTTTACCTCAAAGGCAGCTTCCCTCAGCTCCTTTTGTTTGTAGGTTACAAGAATTTCTTCTTTATCAGCAGACTGAATAGCAGCTCTTTCAAAAGGCCATTGTTCAGCTTGAAAAAAATGAGGCTCGGTAAAAAGTGTTTGCTCTTCCCGAATACGGATTTGAATCTGTTTTTGGTTTTCTTTCCAGTACGTATCACTTTTGTAACAACATCTTTGAAACTGAGCATTTTGCTCCAACTGAGCTGCAAGGCTTACCACATCTTGAACATGGGCCTTTAATTCGATTTCTACCATAATTTACCAGTATATCATAAAAAATCAATAAAAATGAATTTTTTTTCTGTCTTATCATGGCAATCACTGTTGTTTTTCAGCATAATAGAGAATCAGATTTTCAGTCTTACAAGGATTTTTTTATGGTAGAACTCATTCCTATATCACAAACCGAATCGAGGGTTCATAATTCCCCAGAAACATACAGAGCCCAGCTAAAGCACTTTGGCTCAGCACTCCCCAAAAATCTCCGTCAGCTCACCAGCCAAGAAATACAGCAGCTAGAATCCCAAGGCAACACCTCAAGTGACACCTCGTGGCACAATGTATTGCTTCCTGCCCACAAGGAACTTGATTGCAGTCTGATACAACGCTGCCACTTTCACGGCCCCGTTGTACTGGGACAACTTTCACCAGCACGACTAAAATTCCACGACCTAGAATTGAAGTGTGGACTGTACAACTCATACCTAGATAGAGTTATTCTGGAAGACAATGTCTGTGTCCGCAATGTGGCCTACCTAGTGAACTATCATATTAAGTCACGAGTAATTCTTTTCAACATTAATGAGATGAGCTGCACCTATCACTCCAAATTCGGTAATGGCTGGGTAAAGGCAGGAGAAGATGAGGATGTTCGGGTAACGGTGGCAGTAGGCAATGAAAATGAAGGCCGTTCAATCCTGCCCTTTGAAGAAATCCTCCCAGCAGATGCCTACATTTGGAGCCGCTACCGTGATGATAAGCAATTAATGGCTCGACTAGTGGACTTGACGGAGGAAAAGAACAGGAAAGACCAGCCCACCTACGGACTGGTAGAAGAAGATGCAGTCGTCAAGAATACCATCCTCATCAAGGATGCAAAAATCGGTAGTCACGCCTACATCAAGGGAGCCATGAAGCTCAAGAACATAACGGTTTGTTCCAGCCAGGAAGAACCATCTCAAATCGGCGAAGGCGTGGAAATGGTCAACGGCATTATGGGTTATGGCAGCAAGGTTTTCTATCAAGCAGTGGCCGTCAGGTTCATCATTGGGCGGAACTGCCAGCTGAAATATGGAGCCAGATTGTTGAACTCCTTTTTGGGAGACAATTCCACCGTGTCCTGCTGCGAGCTTTTGAACAACCTGATTTTCCCCTTCCACGAGCAGCACCACAATTCATCCTTCCTCATTGCCACCACCATTTTGGGACAATCAAACATTGCTGCTGCTGCTACCATTGGCTCCAACCACAACTCCCGCTCTCCCGACGGAGAAATTCTTGCAGGCAGAGGATTTTGGCCTGGCTTAGCCTCGGACTTTAAGCACAACAGTCGATTTGCCTCCTTTTGTCTTGTGGCAAAGGGCTCCTATCAGCATGAGCTATGCATCAACTATCCCTTTTCCTTGGTGTCCTTAGGTGTGGTTTCCCAGGAAATCCGCATTGTGCCAGCCTACTGGTTTTTGTACAACATGTTTGCCATTGCCCGGAACAACTCCAAATTCAAAAAGCGAGACAAGCGGGGAATTAAGGCTCAGCATATCGAAACAAATCCCTTGGCTCCCGATTCAATTCAAGAAGTGCTCATTGCCTTGGACCGATTGGTGGAGCTTACGGGAAGAACCCTACGGCTTACATCTCTCCAAGCTGCAAAGGATTTTTTACATCAGAACCCAGAAGCCGACTTAGTACTGATTGACCCTCAAGTGCAAAAAAAATATGGTGGTCGCATTTACAAGGGAGCCCAGGGCTACAAGGAGTACCGAAAGATTGTAAAGTACTTTGCCCTCCAATCCCTGATGGAATATTGCCAGAGCATCCAAGAGGAAATCCTCACTACAGAAATCATTTCCAAACTACAGGAAATTCCCTTATACACGGAATGGGAAAATCTTGGAGGCCAGATTGTGCCAAAACAGCAAGTGCAGGAATTGTTCAGCTGCATCAAAACAGGGCACATTACAAGCTGGAGTCAGGCACACTACTTTTACGACCACTGTCAGAATAATTACGTCAACTGGAAGGCCCGCTACAGTCTCTATCTTTTGGAATGGCTTTACAGTAGCCCCTTGGAACATTTTACCCCAGCCATCTTTAAGGACATCCACGACGACGTGCTGATTGTATCCAATTACATGTATGAAAATTCTCGCAATACACGACAAAAGGACTTTGAAGATTATTTCCGCTCCATCACCTATTCCAACAAGGAGGAACAGGAAGCTGTTATCGGAACCTTGGAAGATACAGACTTTTTGAAGGAGCTGGAGGTGGAGACAAAGAGATTCAACCAAAAGCTGGAACTCTTGCTATCCGCCTTGGGTAAGGTGTAACAAAGAGAAGGAGTACCCATAAAGCACTATACAAAGATGAGTATCCCTAATGCCAACTTGCGAACAACCATGGACTGTGATATCATAAAAAATATGAAATCATTTGCTCCTATTGTGGCCCTTGTTGGTCTTTTATGTTGTTTGTTCGGTTGTGATACAGGAAAATCTGGCCCCTTCACCTTTACCAATACTACAACAGAAACTGTTTCTGTCTTGATTGACCAAGATGGTGTTTTGGCAAAAACATTTACTGCTGGAGAAACATACCAAGGCAAGGATTATTACACTCCACAAATCACCTTTGTAAAGGGAATTGATACAGCAGATAACAAGTCCATCATTGACAACCGATTCACCGCCAGTTCCACCAATGGCTTTGATTATAACTTCAATCAAGTTACGGGAACTGCCATAAACATCATGGTGAATCTTCCAGCTGATTTTGCAACACAGGAAACATGGCTCAAAGATGCCTATCTTGCAGAAGTAGCAGGTAAGTTAGGCGAATTCAGCACTACAACAATTACACTCAATTCCTTATCAGGAGAAGCAACAGAAAGCCAAGAGGCGGCTGCTCAAAACTATCGGCTCTACACTAATACTCCCGATTTCAGAATCTATCGAGACAAAACAGTAGACGGCAAGCAGGAAAAAGAAGATATCACCAAACTCTTTACCATTGCCGTGGGAAAAAGTGAGCTTCCACCAGAGGATGCAGAAGCAAAGCCCTCAGTTCAGTGGAATCTAGAAATCACCTATCCTAAGGTTGCCACTGTCCAGAACTAAACAGGTTCAGGATGCACATCACTTTTAGGGTTTTATGACAAGCAAACATGGCGCTGATACATTTCAGGAACATGTTTGCCTCCTTCCTCCACACTGTAGCAATACTTCATTTTTGAAACACTACTAAAAAAATACCTTGCATTTATCTTCTAAAAATGCCATAATCTTTCAACTTGTTTAGGTGAAAACAGAACGAAATCCTGGACAAGATGAATCTTCAAAATCACGAGGCGATTTATGGCAAAGCTGCGAGGTGCCTTTACTGCACTGATAACTCCCATGCTCCCTAACGGAGACATTGACTACGAGGGATTCCGCTCCCTTCTGCGATACCAGCTTGACAACGGCATTACCGGCGTTCTTCCCCTGGGAACCACAGGTGAAACTCCAACCCTTAAAGAGGTGGGAGAAGAAGACACTCTCATCGACATTGCGGTGGAGGAAGTAACAGCCTATCGAAAAAAACAGAACCGTGAGATTCCCCTCATTATTGGAGCAGGAAGCAACAATACAGATGAAGCCATCCGCTACGTAACCCGTGCACGAGATAAGGGTGCTGACTACGCATTGGTGGTTTCTCCCTATTATAACAAGCCCTCCGACGAAGGAATTTTCCGCCACTATGAGGCTATTTCCAAAATCGGTATTCCCATTATTGTATATAATATTGCAGGACGTACTGGAAAAAATATTTCCACAGCCCTCTTGCAGCGAATTGCAGAGCTGCCCAACATTGCTGGTGTAAAAGAAGCCTCTGGAGACATTAACCAGATGATGGATGTTATTTCCACCATCGCCCGCAAGAAAAAAGATTTCTGTGTCCTCAGTGGAGACGACGGCCTCACACTCCCCTTGATTGCAGCAGGAGGAGACGGCATCATCTCCGTAGTGTCCAACCTGGCTCCTGCCGAAGTTACTAAGCTTACCATGGCAGCCCTAGAAGGAGACATGGATACCGCCCGTGACATGCATTACCGCCTCATGCCCTTCTTTAAGGCAGCATTCTGTGACGGTAATCCCACTTCCATCAAATACGCCATGAACTACAAGGGACTACCCGCTGGTAGCCTCCGCTTGCCCTTGGTGGAAGCAAATGACAACGCAAAGAAAACAATCCAGGCTGCCTTGGCAGAATGTGGTCTATAAGGAGATAGAGAATGAGTGGAAATAAGATTACTGTAGGTGTACTAGGTGCCACCGGTATGGTTGGTCAGCGATATATTTACCTGCTGAAGGATCACCCTTGGTTTGAGGTAACCTACGTGGCAGCCTCTCCTCGGTCTGCAGGAAAGAAATACCGAGAGGCAGTGGCTTCTCGCTGGCTCATTGGTAGCGATATTCCTGCCAGTGTGGCCGACTTACTGGTAGAAGATGCCTCCAACGTAGAAGCTGCAAAGGGCAAGTGCCAGTTTGTATTCAGTGCCTTGGAAATGGACAAGGATGCCATTAAGGCTTTGGAAGCAGCCTATGCCGCCGCCAATATTCCTGTCGTTTCTAATGCCAGTGCCAACCGCTGGACTCCCGACGTTCCCATGTTGATTCCAGAAATCAATCCGCACCACACCGACATTATTGCTGCTCAGAAAAAACATCACGGCTGGGATAAGGGCTTTGTGGCTGTAAAGCCTAACTGTTCCCTTCAGTCCTACATGATGCCTATTTTTGCCTTACAGCAGGCAGGATATCCTGTAAAGCGAATGATTGTTACCACCTTGCAGGCCACCAGTGGTGCAGGCTATCCTGGGGTTCCTTCCTTTGATATGATTGACAACATTGTGCCCTACATTGGCGGTGAGGAAGAAAAGACAGAAAAGGAAGTTTTGAAAATCCTTGGAACCGTACAAGGAGACGAAATTGTTAACGCAGCAGGCCCCTTAGTTGCAGCTCATTGTAACCGTGTACCAGTGATTGACGGACACACCGCCTGTGTAAGCCTTGAGTTCGATCTGCCTGCTGACAAAAAACCTTCCCTGGAAGAAATCGAAAAGATTTGGACCAGCTTTACTGCCCTGCCCCAGAAGTTGCAGTTGCCCAGTGCCCCTGTTCAGCCCATCATTGTGCGGCACGAGGAAAATCGTCCTCAGCCCCGCCGTGACCGAGAAAATGACAAGGGTATGGCCGTTACCATTGGCCGCCTGAGAAGCTGCCCTGTCTTTGACATCCGCTTTGTGGCCTTGAGTCACAACACCAAGCGTGGTGCCGCCTTAGGTGGTATCCTGAACGCAGAGCTCTTGAAGGCCCAGGGCTTCTTTGACAACCTGTAATGAGGAAATTATGAGCGAAAAGACCTTTCCCCTAAAACAAGAACAGCTAGAACAACTGACTCAAAGCTACGAAACACCGTTTTACCTGTATGACGAAAAGGCCATTCGTGAGAATATGCGTCGGTTTACCAAGGCCTTCAGTATTTTCCCTTCTTTTAAGGAATACTTTGCCGTAAAGGCCTGTCCCAATCCCTACATCATGAAGATTCTGAAAAATGAAGGGTGTGGGGCAGACTGCTCCAGCCTTCCAGAATTGATTTTGGCAGAAAATGCTGGAATGCAGGGAGAGGAGGTAATGTTCACCTCCAACGAAACTCCTGCTAAGGAATACATTTACGCAAACTTAAAGGGTAATATCATCAATCTGGACGACATTACTCACATTGACTATCTGGAAAAAGCCTTAGGTGGACTGCCAGAACTTATCAGCTTCCGCTACAACCCAGGCCCCCTGAAGGAAGGAAATGCCCTCATCGGTAAGCCAGAGGAAGCAAAGTACGGTTTAACCCGAGAACAAATCTTTGAAGCCTACAAAATCTGCAAGGATCGAGGGGTAAAGCGATTTGGACTCCACACCATGGTAGCTTCTAACGAGCTGAATCCCGACTATTTTGTGGAAACAGCCCAGCTCTTGTTCACCCTAGCAGTGGAACTTAAAGAGCAGGTTGGTGTGTCCTTGGAATTCGTCAATCTTGGTGGTGGAATCGGTATTCCCTACCGACCAGAGCAGGTAGCCGTGGACTACGACTACGTGGCTCAGGGAATTAAGGCTGTGTACGATAAGCTCATTGTTCCCGCTGGTCTTGACCCACTGAAAATCTGCTGGGAATGTGGTCGCCCCATTACTGGCCCCTACGGATGGCTTGTAACACGGGCTTTGCACCAAAAGCACATCTACCGGGAATACATTGGTGTGGATGCCAGCATGGCAGACTTGATGCGTCCTGGTATGTACGGTGCCTACCATGAGGTAAGTGTCAGCGGCAAGGAAGATGTAGCTAAAACTGAAACCTACGACGTGGTAGGCTCACTGTGCGAAAACTGCGATAAGTTCGCCGTTCAGCGACAGCTTCCCAAGATTGACATTGGAGACCTGCTGATTATCCATGATGCAGGAGCCCACGGTAGAGCCATGGGATTTAACTACAATGCCAAGCTTCGTTGCGGAGAATTGCTGCTACGAGAAGATGGTTCTGTAGTACAAATCCGCCGCAAAGAAACAGTGGATGATTACTTTGTCACCTTAGATTTTAAGGGATTGCAATCATTTAAAGCATAAAAAAAAGGTACACTTCGGTTTGGAGTGTACCTTTTGCATTTAATAAAGTTTAATGCAAATTACTTGCAGCTTATTGCATCACCCCAGTTATCAGGTCGTGGGCAACGGAGCCCCGCAACGGAATAGCAGGAAGATTATCTCGGCTAAACCAGTGAAGCTCGTGGATTTCGCTTGTTTCTGGCACCAGTTCCCCACTTTCCCATTCAGCACGAAAGGCCAGCATCAACTGATCTGGGAAGGGCCAGCTTTTACTACCTACATAGCGAATATTCTTTACGGTAATACCAGCCTCTTCTTGCACCTCTCGTGCCACACATTCCTCCAAGGTTTCACCTGGTTCCATGTAGCCAGCCAAACAGGTAAAGATATCGGTATTGCGGTGCTTGTGGCGGGCAAGAAGGATTTTTCCGTCTTTTTCCACCAGTACAATCATAGCAGGAGACAGGCTGGGATAATACACATTGCCACAGGACAGACAAACTCGTGCTGTTTCGTCGGTGGAGTCGTGGAGCTGGCTACCGCACTTGCCACAGAAGCGGGAACGCTTTCACCAATTCAGTAAAGCCAAGGCACGAGCCACCAGGGGTGCCAGCTCATGCTTGGCAAAAAACACCTCACGAATAAACACCCAATGGCAGCCAGCAGGCTCCGTGGCAGTTTCTTCTAACAACATGGTGGCATAGCCCTGCTCTCGTTCTATAAACCAATCAGAAGCTAGCTGGTATTCAAGGAATTTATGATAAATCTCCACAGGGGGAGGAGAAAGAACATCCTGTTTGACCGTCAATATTTGATTAGCCCGAAAAATAAACAGGTGCTGGGCATCATCAACATGAATAGTTGTAAGCATAGACATATCTCTATGATACCACGGCTTTTCACCTCACGCAAACTTTTTTTTCAGGCACTGAGGGAAATGACGTACCTGCTACTTAAAACAATTCACTATGGGAAAGCTTTAGGTATTCTTTGTCAAATCGCTTTGTTGTGGCGATTTTATAAATCATGGGCAGCCTCATATTCTTCCATTGAGTCAAAGGTTTGTAGTGTTCCTTTGGAATATGAGTTTAGGATTTCTTGATGCTCGGCTTTCAGTTCTTCTGCCAAGGAGTAGTGTTTTTTAATGGACATTTGGGCCTCTGGATGTAATTTACAAACACTTTTCAATGCAGAAATAAGAGCCTTATCTGCATTACGTATAGTTAAACTTACTGTCATTTTACCCTCCACATTTAAAATATAAACTAATTTAAAGCTTTGTCAAGGCAAGAAAAGCTTTCGCCACTCCCGCAAGTCTTTTGGAGCCGGTTCTCGGCATCGTAGCTGTAGGTGATAGTGAGCTCATACATCTTTCGGTTAAAAATGATATTCGATACCACTTTGTTTCATGATTGCATTTGCGGTGTGCCGGGATTTTATCTTTGAATCCACAGTAAAATTCCGTTTTGTTATAGGGCTATAATAAATGGCATGGTCTCCTTTCCCATGGCGAACGAAATGGCAACCATTCTACAACAGGATTTTTCTGACTTGTTTTTCGTATTCTGCCATTATGCCAGCACCATCTCTCTACGTTCCACACTGAAGAACAAAGAGTTGGCTGCAGAAACCTTGTTCAAGGCGATTAATTCTGGGGCAGCGAACCGAACACGTTCAATCAATGCATCCAAAGAGCCTCCCTCAAGCACAAGTCCTGGAATGTCATCACTTTGGGCAATCCAGACCCCTGCCTCACTGTCCCATGTAAAATTTACCTTGTACTCCATGCTTTCATCTCCTGCTATTGCTATATCATAATTCTACACCAACACCAGTGTCGCCGCAAGTCTTCAGGAGCCGGTTCTCGGCATCGTAGGTGTAATAAACTAAATCACAATTCCATCATTATCATGTTCTTTCTTTTTAGGTTTTACAATTTTGACTTTCATTAGTTTAGCTGTGAACCACACAGAGTCTGTGGAAAAAAAAGGGTAAACCAAATCAAAGAGAGAAACAATTCCTATAAGTTTAAATGCGACATGAAAATCCTCCTCATATACAATCACATTTAAAAATAATAGGCTATAATGAAGAAAATTTGAGATAATTATCCTCCATTTCTGATTATTTTCTGCTTCCAACTTGTATCCTAAAATGATAGAACTAGGACTCCTCATCCAACAGTTAAGGGATAAAAAACAAAGGATACCTGTCAAGAATGCACAGATTAAAATAATGAAAAATATTTCTTCCGATATTTTCAGGTAAGTCCCAATTAAAATCAGTACAATAATAATTGTAAAAATTATAAATAGAGAATCAATAATAGTTGACAACAGGCTCATCTTAAGCCTCTCACTTTGGGTTAATTGCATAAAATCACCTCCAAATCTCACCAAGATTTAATAACCCTTTCAATTTTTCTCTTTATATAAGAACCTGTCTGCTTAATCACATCATACGCTTCTGTAATATTGCCCCAGACACTTACACCTATGCCTATCTGTCCCCCTATACCGATTACAAAATCTTGTTCATGCCCTGATATAGAATTGCCTTTAACATTTATTTTAGCAACAGGTACTATTTCAGTTTCCGCATCCCATGCATTTTTTACATGGTCAAAATATTTATCTGAATCACTTGCTATTGCTTTTTTTTTCAACTCCCACTCCTAGTTCACCAAAGTCTAGTAATGATACTGTTAAAGACGCCCCAACAGTATCATAAGAATTTTGACCATTTTTATCTACAATTGTTTCTAAAGTTCCCGCATCCACACAAAAAGCCGGGACAATTCGGTGTACTCGCCGGTGGACAGGTGGCCGTGGTCAGGGCATTTGATGAAAAAAAAGGACTGACTCCTTGCAGAATAGAAGTCAGTCCTAGAAGAATTGCATCTATACGGTAAAACTTATTTCAAGATAATCTCTTCCGTGGAGGTTACCCGGTCTCCTTGTCCCAGTGAGACAATGAAGCGTGCTGGACTGTCCTTGTACTCTATCCCTACAACCTTGTCACCTGCTGATGATGGGGTGAATGTATAATCCATGACAAAATCTTCTGTGTGGTAAAGTTTCACCATCGGAACAGATGAGTCAGGGATAGTGCACAGAATGAACGCTCCGAATTTCGTATCCACCGAAAACAAGTCTGTCGTTATGTCCAACCAGAGGATTTCTCCCCTCTCACCATCTATCTTCCATATCCGCTTGGTACCATCCTCCCGGTGAAGGAAAAACACCCTGTCTCCGCTTGCCGTGGCCTGCACAGACTCCACATTGTTGGCCTTATACAGCGGGATTGTCCCCCCATTGACAGATACCAGAAGACTGCCTGTTCTGTCATTGAAATCAGATATAAATGACTGTCCCTCCTGCAAGGGGGAAAACTTTTTTTCTAGATTACGGGGAGGCTTAGGAATTGGTTGCTCATAGTCTATCTTTTCCATGCGTACAATCTTGCTGCGGTCTTCCGACAAATACAACTCCCGCTCCAGATAAATATCCATCATTTCACCCATGAGGATGATAAACTTGTTTTCTGCCGCATCGTAATCCATTTCCCCGATGGCCATATAGGTATACATTTCAGGTATTTCCAAGTCAATCTCTTGAACGGCTTTCCCCTTCCCTGTATCGTACAAAGTTATAATTCCATTGTAATCATTTGAGTTAGTAAAAATGCCATCCACAAGTTTTCCCTCAGCTATGACAGCTGTTCCTGTATCGTCCGCAGTAAACTGAAAAGTTGAAATAGCGGGGAACAGACGCTCCAGTGTTCCGGCACTTCCATCGATGTAAAGAAAGTCTACTTTATAATCATCGATTGAATCTCCAACTTTAACAGAAAGAAGAAGTTTTTTTCCATCCTCACTTTGAAACAACTTACCAGTAAAGCCTTCCAGTGTAGTAAGCAGTTGCCTGTCTTGCCCATTATTTGATTTGATATAAATTGCCAAATCCCAAGGTTTCTTTGCCGACAACTTTTCCGTCTCAAAGAATTGGTTCTGTGCAAGGGGGGAGAAGGTCTCAAGGACGGTTGTCTGCCGTTTCTCTGCCTTGCAGTTGCAAAGAATCATGACTAGGCAAAGCATGGCAAGGATTCCCCTGCACTTTGATGTTTTCATGTGTTCCTCCAAGTTTCCAACACAAGCCTGTTGGATTCATTTATTCTTCTTATTTGTTTCATAAGTGTATATCTTATTGATGTCACTGGTTGCTACCACGTATTACATTTCTTCATCTCTGTTAATCCCCCTTTGTTACTTCCCGACTCACAGCACTATTGTTTTTCATCTTGTTCTGTGTATGTTGGTCAACAAGTTCAACCACGAAATCCTTATTTTCATCTACCAAGATTGCTGTC
>JAEIGA010009682.1_pt1 | contig 14597 bp, 12 predicted proteins | sample 9270691 | NCBI WGS metagenome assembly JAEIGA01 (sample SAMN17057246, study PRJNA624740) | gut metagenome | biome: biome; isolation source: fecal sample | host: Bos grunniens | place: China: Xizang | collected 2019 | reverse complement strand
GAAAGCAAATTTATTGATTGCATTGAGTCTTGTTCCTAGCCATAGGCGCAAGGCTCTTCTCTTTTTCAGTTTAGGCACAATTTAGGCACAACTTTAAAAGAAAACCCTCGTAGAATGCATCTACGAGGGTTTTTTGTGGTGCCACCGGGAATCGAACCAGGGACACAAGGATTTTCAGTCCTTTGCTCTACCAACTGAGCTATGGCACCAGATTTTCTTTAGAACTACCCTATCTTTCGATTGGGATTGCAAAGGTAGACATTATTTTTTAATCTGCAAACTTTTCTTTAAATATTTTTCAAAAATATAAACTTTGATGGAATTTTATCCAATTTACCATTCTGCAGCCTTCCAAATGGGAGTAATTTAGTATCTTCGCAACTGCATGGCGGAACTGAAAACATATATATCTGTAATTCTCCCTATCAAATTGGATTGGGAAGCCAGTTACTTTGTTCCGCATAGTATGGGAGAAGTGCAAGTCGGAGACAGGGTAAGGGTGATCTTTGCAAACAGGAAATACCTTGCTGTTGTCAGTTCTGTCGGGGTGAAGCCTGAGGTGGATGCCGGCAGGGTGATGTCCATAATAACTGTGGAACGTGAATTGCGTCGTATAAGGAAAGAGGAAATTTTACTTTGGAGATACATTGCCGAATACTATCTATGCAGTATAGGAGAGGTGTATAAGACAGCATACCCTACCGAGAAGATTTCCAGTGAAGAGAACCACCTTTCAGCACTTAGGAAAGTAGAAAACAGCCGTCTGAAGATACAGGAACAGATTCAGCTCAGGATCAACAAGATGGAAGAACGTCTGCAGAAGAAGATTTCAATATCCGAAAGTTCCAAAGATGGATCAAAAACGAAAACAAAAGCTCTTGCTGATATAGCAAAAATCCAATCTGACTTAGAGGCTGCAAGAAAAGCATTGACTCACGTCAGTCAGAAAGAGGAAAGTCAATGCATACTGTCAGAAACTTCTGCCATAGGATCTACGTTGTCATTATCAGCAACACAGGATTCCGCATACGAGCAGATTAAAAACGGATTCTCAGCAGGAAAACCGGTGCTTCTGCATGGCGTAACCGGATCCGGAAAAACTGAAATATATATAAAAGCCGCCAAGGACACTTTGAAACAAGGAAGGAACATACTTTACCTCGTTCCAGAGATTGCTCTAAGCAGGCAACTCGAAGAAAGATTGAATAAGCACTTCGGAAGTACGCTGATGACATATCATTCAGGCAAGTCCTCGACCACAAAACGAGCAATTGCTGAAAAAATTGCCTCAACAGATGACAACTATATTGTTCTGGGTACCCGTTCATCTCTCTTTTTACCTCATCATGACCTTGGTCTTATCGTCGTGGACGAAGAGCACGACAATTCATACAAGCAAGACTCACCGGCCCCCAACTATAATGGAAGGGACACCGCACTCATGCTTTCAGTTATCCATAGCAATGATTCACAAAGATGCAATGTGCTGCTTGGTTCAGCAACACCATCGCTTGAAGAAGTGTATAATTGCTCGACAGGAAAACACATTCTGGTGGAATTAAAAGAAAGGTATCACGGGTCCGGCGAATCTGAAATTGAAATAATCGATACCCGCGCTGAAAAACGTAAAAATGGAATGAGGGGCAATTTTTCACGCAAACTGATCGATAAAATCGAGCAAGCACTCAGCAAGGGAGAACAGATCATGCTCCTTCGCTCGCGACGTGCGTGGGCCCCTGTGCTTCAATGCGAAATCTGCGGAGATATGCCAAAATGTCCGCATTGCAACGTCAGTCTCAGCCTGCATAAATCACATAGAGGTCAATTCACAGCTTGTCACCATTGCGGATACAAATCGCCGTACCACGAAAAATGCAGCAAGTGCGGTGGTTCATTCAGAAGTCTTGGAGCTGGAACGCAGAAGATTGAAGAGGAGGCACGGGACATATTTCCCAATGCAGTAATTGCCCGTCTGGACAGCGATATATGCCAGAACAAGACGAAAGAAGCTCAGATAATAAAGGATTTCACAGAGGGCAGGATTCAGATTCTCATAGGTACTCAGATTGTAACTAAAGGATTTGATTTCAGCAGACTGACCCTTGTGGCAGTCATAGCCGCAGACGCTCTTCTTGGAATGCAGGATTTCAGAGCAGATGAAAAAGCATTACAGCTGCTTGAACAATTCCGCGGCAGATGTGGAAGAAGGGACAAGAAAGGACAATTGATCATTCAGACATCACAACCGGATCACCCTGTATATCAAAGCATTGCACAAAGCAGACCTACTGACTTCAACACTATTCTTCTTAATGAAAGAAAAGACTTTGGATATCCTCCATATTCTCGAATCATTGAGATTCAGGTAAAAGATATTTATGAGGACCGTGCGGAACTGATGGCGAAAAAACTGGCTGAAACAATCCGGACAGTCCTTATGTCAGATAACAGAAACACGATTACAGGACCATATCCACCAGCTGTCAGCAAGGTGGCAGACAATCATATACGCATTATTAGGGTATGTCTACGTAAGGACAAGAGTCTGCATGTTCACAAAATGGACTTAGTGAAAGCTCTCCGTATGTTTGAGAAAGAAAACAGATATATCAGACATATATCACTTAACGTCGATCCGTCATAACTCAGACCGATCTGATGATATTTATCTGTTGTTCAAGGACTTCCATCTTAATTGGCAGCCTTCCGACAACTTCTCCGTCCACTTCCACCGGTTCGGAATCCGATTCTCCTTCAGGAAGGACATAAACCTCACGGCATCGTGAAGAAAGGATCTCTTTAATGGTCAGGAATTTACCTGTAAACAGTTTGTAAACCTCTCTTGCGATAGTCCAGATGGAAATATCCGGAATGATTGTTATATCCAAAAGTCCGTCATCAATTATCGCATCAGGAGTCTGCCTCATGCCTCCTCCTGAATATTTTCCTATTCCAAAAGCCATGGAAAGATATTTTCCGGCAAACATCTCACGCCCATCACATATCACCTTTGCCCTGGTCGGAACCCTATGTCTGATACAGTATAACAAGGCACTCACATACAGTTTCTTGCCTCTATAGCCTCTTGCTTTTTTACTGTTCACAATTTCGCATACACGCGCATCAAGACCTACCCCACCTATATTGCTCATATATGAAACCGCCAATGGTTCGGATGACAAATCTGAAGCATCCAGCATACTAACCTTCACTACATCCTGAACTCCGGTCTCCCCTGCTGCTATTAACGAAACCGCTTGTTTTATGTCACGTGTTACACCTACACTCTTAACCCAATCATTGCCAGACCCGACCGGAATAACAGATATAGTAAAGTCATCAAGGCCCGCATCCGTAGTGCCAAGAGCATATTCAGCAATACCATTAAGGACATCGTGTATCGTACCATCTCCACCGACAGAGATAAACTTACGATATCCGCTCTCCGCAGCTCTTCTACTCAGTTCCGTGGCATTATATTTTCCTCCTGTAAATTCAGCCTTGTATGAAATTCCTGCATTTTCCAAACAAGCTGCGGCCATCTTCCAGACCGAACCAGCCTTTTTCGAGGCTGCAAAAACATTAACTATGGCCAACCATTTTTCAGATTTCATCTTCTATGCTCATTGAATTTATCAACAAAAGTAATAAATAAAGAAAAGGTATGAAATCTTTTTTGTATTTTTGCCAAGATTATGTCCTAATTAAAAACGATATGGGAAAAGTAATAGCAATAGCAAATCAGAAGGGCGGAGTCGGTAAAACCACCACAGCCATAAACCTTGCGGCATCGCTGGCAGTACTTGAGAAAAAAGTGCTCATAATCGACGCCGATCCGCAGGCAAACACCACATCCGGTCTTAACTTTTCCCCAGACAATGATCAGGAAAGAACTCTGTATGAGGTGATGGTGGATCAGATCGACATCAGAAACACTCTGATACAAACTGAGATAGCCAATCTTCACATGATTCCTTCCCACATCAATCTCGTGGGAGCTGAGATTCAACTGGTAAGTGCACCGGACAGAGAATCCAGAATCAAGAAGGCGTTGGATTCAATCAAGGATGAATATGACTATATCATCATTGACTGTTCGCCATCGTTGGGACTTATCACAGTAAACTCTTTGGCAGCAGCCGATTCTGTAATGATTCCTGTACAGCCTGAGTTCTTCGCCCTCGAAGGCCTTGGAAAGCTGCTTCAGACCATACGCCTTGTTCAGAATGGCATCAACCCGACTCTCAATATTGAGGGATTCGTGGTAACTATGTTTGATGGAAGAACCAAAGTACACAATCAGGTGCTTGGAGAACTTAAGGAACATTTCGGAAACATGGTATTCAACTCTATCATTCAAAGAAACATTCGTCTGAGTGAGGCCCCATCACATGGTAAGCCCATTATTCTATACGATGTAATCTGCAATGGTACAACCAATTATCTCAACCTCGCAAAAGAGGTACTGGAAAAGAACTCTTAATTAACAGTCATGAGCAAACAGCAGAGAGGACTCGGAAAAGGTCTCAGCGCCCTTCTTGGAGGTGAGGCAGACCTCAGCAACATAAGAAAGCCTGTGGGCTATGTCAACAAGGAAGTCGTTACAGCAGAGCAGCCGGTACAGGGCACTGCTGATATTCTTCGTATCCCGGTGGACATGATTGAACCAAACCCGTTCCAGCCACGTATGAGCTTCGACTCAGAGGCATTGGAGGAATTGGCTAGTTCAATCAGCACTCTCGGACTGATTCAGCCTATCACTGTCCGCCGCACATCTGATTCACGATATCAGATCATTAGCGGAGAGCGCCGTTTCAGAGCATCAAGGATGGCAGGTATGGATATGATCCCTGCCTACATTCGTAACGCCAACGATCAAGGTATGCTTGAAATGGCCATTGTCGAGAATATTCAGAGAGAGAATCTCGATCCTATTGAAATTGCAATGAGCTATCAGAGACTCATCGAAGAATGCAGTCTTACTCAGGAGCAGATGGCTATCAGGGTTGGAAAGAAACGTGCTTCCGTAACTAATTTCCTGCGTCTTCTCAAGCTCCCCGCAAAGATTCAGCATGACCTTAAAGTGGGCCTTCTTAGTGTCGGCCATGCAAAAGTTTTGCTTGGAATCGAAGACGAAACACTTCAGGAGACACTTTGCGATATGGTAATCAGAGAAGGTCTTTCTGTGAGACAGCTCGAGGATAAGATCAAGAAGCTTGATACTCCAAAGAAAGAGAACACTTCGACAGGCCAGGATCTTCCTGAGGAATATTTCAAGGTCCTTGAGATTGTCGGAAAGTATTTCGAAAACAACATTAGCCTCAAACGAGGAAACGGAGGAAAGGGAACAATGACCATCCATTTCAAGTCTGACGAAGAAGTAAAGAATTTCCTCTCAGCTCTTGAGGACTCAAAATTCGGTAAGGGACGCGAATAATGCAGAAATTGTTCAAATACATATTTGCATTCCTATTCTGTCTTGCAGGGTTCGCAATAGACAGTTCGGCTCAGTTCAAGGAAGAGGCATTTCAGCAGAGCTATGCCAGCCCGACTGATTCCACTGCCGTATCCGACACTGCAGCAAAGCTGTTTTCATTCAAGGATTGGGCTGGTGGTATGTCGCGCAAGCATACCATAAAAGTCGGAACCATGTTCGCCGGTTCCCTGTTCATGCCGGGTACTGCGCAATACTACAACAAGGATTATTGGAAAATGCCGATTTTCTATGCAGGTATGGGAGCATTCGGTGCAACCGGAGGTTACTATATGAATAAATATGTCAGGACAAAAAAGGCATATGACCTGTATCAGGCAGATAAAGAAGCATTTGAGTTGGAGTTCGGGAAGATTGAGTATCCTTTCGAAGCACCGGCTCTGGATCTTGAATCCAAAAAGAAAGGAACCTTGCTGCTTTTGGGAGCGGGTCTGTTTTATTGGGGATCGCTTCTTGATGGAGTAATCAATTATGAAAGTGAAAAAGAGCCAAACCCGGGTCGTGCAACCTTGTATTCAATCCTCTTGCCCGGACTTGGTCAAATATATAATGGTGAATACTTCAAGGTTCCGATATATTGGGGATGTCTTCTCGGATCGACTCACTTTCTCATGAATAACAACACGAACTACGTGAGATTCAAGAGAATACATAATGAAGCATCGATGGAAAACAACTCAAGTCCGATCAGTGCAGAAACAGCTAAATGGTACAGGGATGTATATAGAAGATACAGAGACTACGCAGTTGTTGCGACTGCAGCCTTCTACTTGCTTCAGGTTCTTGATGCCAACGTGTTCGCATATATGCACGACTTTGAGGTTACCGATGACATCAGTATGAATTTTGAGCCTACAATCATCGCTCCGGACAACGCTTATGCAATCAACTCGACAAACAGTTCACGACAGAATGCATTTGGTTTCAAAGTAGGCTTTACATTTTAAGAACATTTAAATGAGTTATTACAGGATGAACATATTCAGATTTATTGCAGTCGCTCTTGCGGCTGCTTTTATTGCTACAACAGCTGGTGCACAGAGTAAAAGCGACTTAAAAAAGGAAAACATGCAGCTCAAGCATGTTATAGACTCCCTCAAAGCAGAGATGGAGAAAGTGTGCGCAGAACTCAAATACACTGATAGTCTCGCTAATGAAATGCTCAATCTCTACGCAGAGAACGAAACTTCAAACGCACCACTGGCAGAAGAATATACAACTGAAACTTCAGACAGTCTGCTTAACCTCTGGTATGTTCAGAAAAAAGTAGCTCAAAGTGAGGAGGATTACTATGATATGGATTCTGTCAGATTTCAGTCCAATGTTCCAGATTCTGTATATATAGAACGTATCAAGCAGATGAACTCGTTCATTACACTCCCATATAACGACATTGTCAAAAACTATATAATAAAATACTCTGAAAAGATGCCGGGCAGTATCGGTAAGATTCTCGGACTATCAGAGTACTATATGCCGATTTTCCAAGAAATTTTCAGCCAGTACGATATGCCGGAAGAGCTTAGAGCTATGGCTGTGATCGAATCGGCAATGAATCCGCTTGCTGTATCAAGAGTCGGTGCAAAAGGCATGTGGCAGTTCATGTATTCCACAGCAAAAATTTACGGTCTTCATATAGATTCATTTGTAGATGAACGACTTGACCCTATCAAATCCGCTCATGCTGCAGCACAGTACCTTCAGGATGCATACGAGATCTTTGGAGACTGGAATCTTGCTATAGCATCTTATAATTGTGGAGCAGGAAATGTGAACAAAGCCATAAGAAGAAGTGGAGGGAAAAGGGCTTTCTGGGATATCTGGCCATATCTCCCACGCGAGACAAGGGGATATGTTCCGGCATTTGTCGGAGCCCTATACACAATGAACTACTACAAAGAACATGGCATCCGACCAGTTGCAGTTGCCACACCGGAACATGTGGATACATTCCATATCAACAAGATGCTGCATTTGAAGCAGGTCAGCGAACTTACAGGTGCACCTCTTGAAGATCTGAAGAATCTGAATCCACAGTACAGACATGAGATTATCCCGGGAAATGAGAGACAATACATCCTTCGTCTTCCATATAAATACACTAACGCCTTCCTTGAAAACGAAGACAGCCTGTACCGGCACAAGGCTGATGTATACTTCAATCCTGTGACAATAAAAAAGATTAAGGATGGCGGAGATGGAGAGCGAATTGTCTACAGAGTCAAAAGTGGTGACTATCTCGGAAAGATTGCCATCAACCATGGCACAACCGTGGCAAAGATTAAAAAGTGGAATAATCTAAAAACCAACGACATACGTGTCGGACAACGATTAATCATCTATCGTGGAGGACGTGTTCCAGCAAGCGCACAGACTACGACACAGGCCAAGCCGGCACAGAGTGCAACACAGACAAAACCGGCACAGACTATTCCTGCCGGCACAGGATACATCGAGTACACCGTAAAATCAGGTGAATCACTTTACTTGATTGCCAAGAAGTTCCCTGGAGTCAGCGCACAGAACATCATGGACTTCAATGGAATCGGTTCCAACATCAAACCAGGCATGAAACTAAAGATTCCACAACTCTAGAAATCAAAAACTGACTGAATTCTAAGCTCGGCTTTGCCGGGCTTTTTTTCTATCATGAACGGATATAAAGTAAGTCCTGCTCTAAGATATAATCTGCACCAGATGGATGGCTTCCATGAAGTCACCAATGACGTCCATACTCCCCTTCCATAAAATGCAGGGGAATTATAGGCGCCGGGAACATCTCTTTCATATGCATATATCCTGTCATCCCAATTGTCAACACAAAATATCCCCTGACGCAGATACACTGAAATTTTCTGATTCTTGCAACCTCCTTCAACATATGTCAAGGCCGCAATGCTATTGCTATGTAGGATATTGATTCTGCAAGTCATGGAAAAACAACCGGATTGCCAAAGAAGGTCTGTACGAAAATCTGTTCTGAACTTCTTTCCCCATGTCCTGATTCTTTCTGTCAACCTCACCTTGATGGACCATGGATCTGAAAAGACGTACTGCCATTGGGAATGGAACTTCAATTGTGAACTCCTTTCCTGATTACCCTTTTTAGGTACTTTATACAAGGTTACATCAACAGATGCAGAAGCATTCATACGTTGTTTCTTTACACTTCCGCTAGCAGCTGCAGTATATTCTTTATTCAAAGCCCTAAGCATTGCAGCGACACTGCCACCATCCCCCACAGGTGCAATAGTGCCCACAATTACCGATGGTCTCGACTCAATCCAATCGAACATAAGTTCACCAAAGTAATCTACTCCTCCTACACACATTGCCATATCACATGCAGTCTTCATTGCAGGAATATACGCCTGGGAAGCCAGACCCGCAAATTCAGCATAATGCGTGAGACCTGCCTGACCGTTCCTCCACCCATAGGTCAGATTACAAGCAGGCAGAATCTTTAACTTATCCGGCGATTCTTTTATGGACTTGACCCCTGGAACGGCTGCAATAAGAGAACATTCCCAATTTCCTTGTGAATACTCTGCAGACATACCTGTCATTACATTATTCCCGGTGAACGATGTAGATGGAGTCACGCCAAAACTGCGTTTCATAAATGCTGATGGAGTAGTCAATGTTGCAAAGTCAGATCCGCTCCACATCGCAAGCCCCTGCCCGAACCTTGCATTGAAATCCCCTATTGTCAAACTCAACGGATATCTGCGCATTCTGACCTGCATGCCTGCACATATGGCATCCGGTCTCACCTGTTCTGCATCCAATGACCTAGAACAGGCAATTGAGGTAGTGATATGTTCTCCGACCTTCAACTTATACCGTGATGTATATCCATATCTCAGTGAACCTGGAGAATATCTGGCAGATGTACGCATCGTAATCTCATTTGAAATACGATGACCGATATCCGGCAAAGTCTCAAGAGAAACAAAAGGCTTGATTCTATCAACGAAATCAACTCCAAAGCCATCCAGTAACGTCAGTTCCAAGAATGAGAGACATGGACCGCTGCGTTCCCGATAATCAAGCAATGAGGCTATCTGATATTTGGTAAATATACCATAAGAGCCCAACTCATCTTTATCTGCTATATTCAACAGAATCGGCCTATTCAGAATCACTGACAAGCGTTCCACATCATCCTCATCCAAATCCTCTACCTCCACTGCAAGAAGTCTTGCAATATACTCAATCCCATCCTCACCTTGCGCAAATGACGGCAACATCTGCACTATCATAATCATTACCAGAATACTCATCCGCCTCATATCAATCAAAAAGTTTAAAGTCCGGGCCAAAAATATGACGGATGTAAATAAAACTTGTTGTTTTTGTGAAAAACAACAGTAGATTTTTCTTTTTTTTATTCGTTTTGGTTATTTTTGTTCTCAATAACTATTGATTCCTATGGAAAAAATCACTTTGAAGGACAAAACCTTCAAGAAATTCATATCATATGAACAGATTTCATCTGCAATAGATGAAGTCGCAGACAAGATCAATGCAGATTTCAAGGATTGTACAGATATTCCGGTCCTTCTTTGTGTTCTCAATGGATCAATCATGTTCATGGGAGAACTTATGAAAAGGCTGGAATTCAATTGCCAGACCATCTCCATAAAGCTGACTTCGTATGAAGGCACAAGCACCACGGGAAAAGTCAAACAGGCAATGGGACTTACTGCAGACATCACAGGCCGCAGAGTCATTGTTGTGGAAGATATTGTTGATTCAGGAAATACAATAGTCGAACTTAAGCAGATCCTTAAGGACAACGGAGTAGCAGAGTCTTTCATCTGCACACTGCTTTTAAAGCCTGATGCATATAAGAAGGATATCAAGATTGACTACGTTGCAATGGAAATTCCTAACGACTTCATAGTAGGCTTTGGCCTTGATTACGACGAATTGGGACGTAACTACAAAGACATTTACACACTTGACGAATAATCACAGTAAAATGAAATATTTTATTCTTTTTGGTCCTCCAGGTGCAGGTAAAGGCACTCAGGCGACAGCAATGGTTGAAAAATACAACCTTCACCACATTTCCACAGGAGCCCTGCTCCGTAAAGAAATTGCTGCTGGTAGTGAACTTGGTCAGCTTGCAAAATCATTGATTGAAAAAGGATGTCTTGTTCCTGATGAGGTTGTCCAGGGAATGATTGAAAATGAATTCAATTCAGTAACAGGTGTGGACGGCTTTCTTCTCGATGGTTTCCCACGCACGCTCCCTCAGGCAGAAGCACTTGACCGTATTCTTGCAAAATCTGACACAGAAGTCACCGCAACAGTATCAATCATGATTCCTGATGCGTTGATCATGGAAAGAATAAAGGGACGAGCACTTAAGGAAGGTCGAGCAGACGATGCAAGCGAAGACATAATAAACAACCGCATCGTTACATATCACAACCAGACAGAACCGCTCATCGAGTATTATTCAAATTCTGGAAAGTATAACGAGATTGACGGAGTAGGATCAATTGATGAGGTTCGCGACCGTATATTCTCAATAATGGAAAAATTCTAAAAAAATGAGGAATGCATGACACATTCCTCATTTTTTGTCAGTAATCAATTTTTCAAACCATATACAGACTGACAGCCAAGTTCTGTTTCAATCTTCAAGAGTCTGTTATATTTTGCAATTCGCTCTGAACGGCTTAGAGATCCTGTCTTTATCTGACCACATCCTGTCGCCACAGCAAGATCTGCGATCGTTGTATCCTCAGTTTCTCCGGAACGGTGGGAAACGATGGCTTTATATCCATTCCTTTTAGCCATGTCAATGGCTTCCAATGTTTCAGTCAAGGTACCGATCTGATTAAGCTTTATCAGGATAGCATTACCACAACCTGTCTTGATTCCTTTGGCAAGGAAATCTACATTTGTTACAAAAAGATCATCACCAACCAGCTGACACTTGTCCTTCAAGGCCTGTGTCATGAACTCCCATCCGCTCCAGTCATTCTCTGACATTCCATCCTCTATCGAATCTATCGGATAGGCCTGTATCAATTTGTGCAAATATGAAATCTGTGCATCTCGATCCAAGACTCTGGCATTCGGACCTTCAAAGACTGTATAATCATACATTCCATTTATATAGAATTCTGAACTTGCACAATCCAAAGCTATCGTAATATCCCTGCCAGGTACATACCCAGCCTCGTTTATAGCTGTCATTATCAAGTCCAACGCCTCTTCAGTACTGTTAAGCTGAGGTGCAAAGCCGCCCTCGTCTCCAACTGCAGTACTTAAACCCATCTTCTTCAATACCTTTTTGAGAGCATGAAACACTTCATCACCATACCTCAAAGCTTCTGCAAATGACTCTGCACCTACAGGTCTGATCATAAACTCCTGAAACGCTATGGGGGAATCACTATGAGAACCTCCATTTATGATATTCATCATAGGCACAGGCATTACAGATGCATCCACACCTCCAAGATACCTGTACAATGGAAGTCCCAGGCAATTTGCTGCTGCCTTGGCAACTGCCAGAGAAACAGCAAGTATTGCATTGGCTCCGAGCCTGCTCTTGTCTGGAGTACCATCTAAAGCTATCATTTTTCTATCTATGGCAACCTGATCTTGAGCAGGCATACCAACAAGTTCAGGTGCGATGACATCATTAACATTGGAAACTGCCTTCAAAACACCTTTTCCAAAATATCTATTCTCGTCCCCATCCCTTAATTCTATCGCTTCATGCTCACCGGTAGATGCCCCTGAAGGCACTGAGGCTATACCGACAGCGCCACAATCCAGTGTTACTTCAGCCTCCACTGTTGGAGTTCCGCGCGAATCCAAAATCTCTCGCGCATATATATTCTTGATTTTCATAATTCTATTTTCTTTAAATTTGAATTACAAGATACAAATTATTTGCCGAAATACAACATTTGGAGGCATCGAAAGTAAAGTATGGTTGCAAAAAGAATTCAAAAGAATAATTATCTTTGCAGGTTCAAGTAACAATGATATTATCACGATAGTATTTATAGAAAACATATATTCTGTATTATGGCAGATTCTAATTTCATAGATTACGTAAAGGTATATTGCCGTTCTGGAAACGGTGGCGCAGGTTCCACTCATATGAGAAGGGAAAAATATGTCCCCAAAGGTGGTCCGGATGGTGGAGATGGAGGTCGCGGAGGTCATATCATACTTAGAGCAAATCCTCAATTCTGGACACTCATCCATTTGAAATACCGCAAACATATCATGGCGGAACACGGAGGTGCAGGTAGCGGCCAGCTTCAGCATGGCAAAAACGGAGAGGATATAATCCTTGATGTTCCTCTTGGCACAGTTGCGAAGGATGCAGAAACCGGAGAAATCCTTTTCGAACTTGTAGAGCCATTTGAAGAGAGAATCCTTGTTAAGGGAGGACGCGGTGGTCTTGGCAACAACAACTTCAAGACTGCAACCAATCAGACTCCACGTTACTCTCAGCCGGGAGAACCATACGAGGAAGGATGGTTCATCCTTGAGCTCAAGCTTCTCGCTGATGTCGGCCTCGTAGGTTTCCCTAATGCCGGTAAGTCGACCCTCCTCTCGACAGTTTCTGCTGCAAGACCTAAGATTGCAGATTATCCGTTTACTACCCTTGAACCAAACCTCGGTATCGTGAGCTACTACGACGACAAGTCATTCGTAATGGCAGATATCCCTGGTATCATCGAAGGTGCGCATGAGGGTAAGGGTATAGGAATGCGCTTCCTGAGACATATTGAGCGTAACTCCATCCTGCTTTTCATGGTTGCAGCAGACCAGGATGACATCCGTGAGGGATATGAGGTTCTTCTCAACGAGCTCAGAGAATATAATCCTGAACTTCTTGTCAAGGACCGTGTACTCGCCATCACCAAATCAGACATGCTTGACGAGCAGCTCAAAAACGAGATTGAAGCACAGCTTCCAGAGGATATTCCGCACGTATTCATTTCTTCATTCACTCAGGAAGGCATCAAGGAGTTGAAGGACATGCTTTGGACAGCACTTCAGACAGAAAACGCACCAGAGGAAGAGGTCACCGTTCTCTTCCCTGGAGATGACAACGAAAAACCGATCATATAATGACCTGGCAGGAAATACATCAGTTCGACCAGCTGCTGACCCTCAAAGTCAACAGCTGGAATTCTCCTATAACTGACCCAATCTGGCAGTTTTTCTCAAATATCCCGGTGTGGATTCCAATGTATGTTCTTATTGTGGCAATGCTCATTTGGAGACTTGGATGGAAGAAGGGCCTGGTGGTGGTTCTGGCAGCTGCCGCAACATTCGGATTCTGCGATCAGTTCTCCAATTTCATTAAGGATCTCGTGGGCAGACTCCGTCCGCTCAATGATGAGTTCATGCTTGCCAATGGTCTGAATGTTCTTGAGAAAGGTACACGCAGTTTCAGCTTCTTCTCAGCACATTCCGCCAATGCATTCGGACTCGCAACTAGCACATGCATAGGCCTGAGACTAGACAAGGCATGGTTCCCAACCACAGGAAAACCTGCAGTATGGGGTAAAGCATACACAGGCTGGATGTTCTTCTGGGCAGCAATGGTGGCCATCAGCCGAGCATTCGTGGGCAAACACTATATAGGTGATATCATTGTCGGAACAATGGTCGGATTCTTTGCAGGATATACCTTTATTAAACTTGCACTTTTCATAATCCGTCGATTCAATATTGATTAGAAAAATTTGGTGGTTTCAAAAAAATATCTCATATTTGCACTCGCAAAAATGACGGGGGTATAGCTCAGTTGGCTAGAGCACCTGCTTTGCAAGCAGGGGGTCGTCGGTTCGACTCCGACTATCTCCACAAACTACACTGAAAATCAGTTAGTTACAAATTTTACGCAGAAATTTACGCATAAAAATCGTGAGTTTCTGCGTAATTTCTTTTATTATACCTCTATATATTATAATTGCATAAAGAAAGCAGCCTACACCGAAATTTTCAGTGTAGGCTGCCGATTCATGAATATTCTTCAGTAAATCTTAATAAACTTTTAGCCGAGGCGTGCCATCGCCAGCATCTCTCCGGACTTTTCGCCCGTTGCTGTGTT
>JAEIGA010009681.1_pt1 | contig 14597 bp, 10 predicted proteins | sample 9270691 | NCBI WGS metagenome assembly JAEIGA01 (sample SAMN17057246, study PRJNA624740) | gut metagenome | biome: biome; isolation source: fecal sample | host: Bos grunniens | place: China: Xizang | collected 2019 | reverse complement strand
GTTGACACAACAACCTACCCTACAACAATATTTAGTGGACAATCAAGGCTGCATCAATTTCCCAGTGCTAGGCAAACTACACTTAGGAGGACTAACCAAACACGAAATAGAAAGTATGATTCGGGAAAGGCTGAAACCTTATCTCCGGGAAGTTCCGATTGTGACTGTACGGATGGTGAACTATAAGATTTCCGTCTTGGGTGAAGTGGCTACTCCCGGTACGTTTACCATAAGTAACGAAAAGGTAAATGTACTGGAAGCACTGGCCATGGCGGGAGACATGACTATTTGGGGCCTTAGAGACAATGTCAAGCTGGTTCGGGAAAAGGAAAATGGAGAGAAGGAAATCATCCTTTTGAATCTGAACCAGGCAGATATCGTAAACAATCCCTACTATGACCTGCAACAGAACGATATCCTTTATGTAAGTCCCAACAAAACCAAAGCCAAGAATTCAGATATAGGACAAAGTACATCGTTATGGGTAAGTGCTACCTCTATCCTTGTATCAATAGCCAGTTTATTAGTAACAGTCTTCAAATAAATATCCATGACAGAAATGAAACTTAAGAACCAACAGGAAGAAAACATCAACCTATATGCAATCTTCTTCAAGTATTGGGTATATGCTCCTTGGTTTGTCATCAGTGTGCTTATGTGTTTAGGCATTGCTACCCTTTATCTCCGTTATCAGATTCCGGTTTATGATATTCAATCGGCTGTACTAATCAAGGAGGAAGACAATCAGGCTAACCGAAACAACAATGCCTTGACGGCCATTCAGGATTTGGGCATGATAAGCATGACCAATAATTTCGACAACGAACTGCAGATTCTGAAATCGCAAACGCTTATCAGAAAAGTGGTAAACAAACTGGGGTTATACGTTTCACACAGTGAGAAACGTACCTTCAGGTATGACATTCCACTCTATCAGAATGAACCTGTCAAAGTATATATGGGTCCCGAAGAAGCGGACAAACTGGAAGCTCCAGTCCTCCTTCAACTGGATTATGTGCCTGACCGTCCCTTGAAAATGAAAATGGAATATACCTATCAAGGAAAGAAGAAAACCACGGAACAGGTATTCGAGCAATTACCCGTAGCCTTTCCTTCCGAAGTGGGTGTCATCACCTTTACCCTCCATAGGAAAGAGGCCATGGAACTGGTAGCTCAAATTTCCAGTCCTAATGGATGTGCAGCTATCTATGCCGAAAATTTGAGCGTAGAAGCTATTTCGAAGACAACCACCATTGCAAAAATACAAGTCAAGAACACCGTCAAGCAGAGAGGGGTTGACTTTATCTACCAATTGGTAGAAAGTTATAACGAGGATGCCAATGAAGAGAAAAACGAAGTGGCACAGAAGACGGCTGGTTTCATAGAAGAAAGAATTGCGATTATCGACAAGGAATTGGGAAGCACCGAAGACCAGATGGCTAATTTCAAACAAAGTGCCCGTCTGACCGATTTGACCAACGATGCACAAATGGCTTTGCAAGAGACATCCCGATATGAACAACAACTGACAGAAAACCGTACCCAAATGAGCCTCATCAAGGATTTGACCAATTACATCAGTCAGCCCAACCATCAGCATGAGGTAATTCCAGCCAATGTAGGTATTCAGGATGCCAATCTGTCTCATGTCATCAACCAATACAATACCATGGTGATTGAACAGAAACGTTTATTACGCACCTCTTCTGAAAACAATCCGGCTGTCATCAACCTGAATCTGGGCATCGAAGCCATGCGATCGACAATACAAACCACGGTGAACAGTGTACTTCGTGGACTGGAAATGACCGAGAAGAACCTGGAACGGGAAGCACGTAAGCATGAAGGGCGTATCAGCAATGCACCTACACAGGAAAAGGAGTATATGAGCATTGCGCGCCAGCAAGAAATCAAAGCGAACCTCTATACCATGCTGTTACAGAAAAGGGAAGAAAATGCCATTACACTAGCATCGACAGCCAGCAATGGACGAATCATAGAAATCCCTATGGCCGGTAAATCGCCAGTATCGCCTAAAAAGAACGTATACTTGTTGGCTGCATTGATTATCGGAATCGCCTTTCCCGTTTGTATCATCTATCTCATGGATCTAATGAAATACAAAATAGAAAACCGAAAAGATGTAGAAAAACTCTGCAACCTTCCGATTCTGGCTGAGCTACCTTTGGGAAATATACAAGAGAGTGTACGAGGAGCAATCGTTGTCCATGAGAACAAGAACAACCTCATGGAAGAAGCCTTCCGTAGCCTCCGTACCAATCTGCTGTTTATGCTGAAACCAGAGGAAAAGATCATCATGATCACTTCTTCCCAACCGTCCGACGGGAAATCATTTGTAGCTGGTAATTTGGCTGTTAGCTTGGCTTATCTAGGCAAAAAAGTCATGATTATCGGACTAGATATACGGAAATCCGGATTGGACAAGGTATTTGGACTCAACAGTCATAGCCCAGGAATCACCAACTACCTGACCCAAACCGAACATACCGATTTTTCCGAATGGATTCTTGCTTCGGGAATCAGCCCCAACCTGGATATTTTTCCTCGAGGAAACATTCCTCCGAATCCGACGGAGCTGGTATCACGTTCCACTTTGGATAAACTCATCCTGCAATTGAAAGAAAAATACGATTATGTGATACTGGACACGGCTCCCATCGCCATGGTGACTGACACTTCCATCATCAGTCGCGTAGCAGACCTATGTGTCTATGTCTGTAGGGCTGACCATACTCCTAAAGCGGCCTTCCAATTCGTCAATACCTTGAAAGAACAAGCAAGTTTCTGTCCGATTGCTATCGTTATTAATGGTATAGACCTGCAAAAGAAGAAAAACAAACTGAACTACAGTTACGGATATAAATATGGATATGGACATACCTATGGTTATGGGTATGGATATGGAAAAGAATCAGGGTTACACTAGCTAGTGTAACCCTGATTCTTCTTTCGTTTCCATTCTCCCAACAACATTCCAGGCAAGGAAGTAACAATTCCCATGCATCGGGCAAACTGTTTCTTGGGACTCCGGAAAATGCGATACACAAATTCCAAGTGCATACGAATTACCCAATCCGGAGCACGCTGTTCGATTCCACTATAAAAATTAAAGGCAGCTCCTACCCCTATCATTACTCCATGTTGCAAATAAGGTTTCAGCCTCATCATGAAGTAATCTTGCTTGGGAGCACCTAGGGCAATCCAAATAATGGAAGCCCCATCGGCTTCTATCATACGGGCAATGGCCGAATAATCGAATTCTTCGACAGACAAGAAAGGAAGTTCATAAAACGTCATCCCAACTACAGCAGGGTTCAGTTGAGCAAGCTTGGCACGTAAGGCTTCCAACGTACGAGTATCGGTACCTAAAAAAATCATCCGATATTTGGCCTGGCTGATGACATCCTTGAAAATCATCGGTCCACAATACTGGGACCGCTGGATACCATAAATCCATTTTAGATACAAGGGTACCCAACCGCTGTCGCAAATTGCAAACATACCGTCATTGACTGTCTTCCGGTATTCCGGATTCCGCTGTACATGGTTTACTACTACCCCGTCGGCCACACAAATATAATCCGGCTTACCCAAGGCGATTTGAGAGTCAATACGCTTCCATACGAGTTCTTTACTGAATTCATACGTGATGTCAAAGAATTTCTCCATAAAAAGACTAGTTTAGTATCTCAGAAAGGATATCCATAAACTTCTTTTCGAAAGCTTCAACAGTATATCTTTCTTTGTACCTTAAACGGCCTTTTTCTCCCATTTGTTTACATAATTCCTTATCTATCAACAGCTTTTCAATAGAATTAACCAATGCATCCACATTCTTTCGCGGAGAGATCCAACCAGTTTCTCCGTCGATGACCATAGAGGGAATGGCTCCTTCATCTGTCGAGACAACAGGAAGTCCGTACTGCATGGCTTCCAAAATAGTCAGCGGAAAGCAATCCTCAAATGTAGGTTGGACAAAAATGGTTGCCTCCTGAAAATAACGTTCTTTATCCTTACCAAATTGTGGCCCGACATAAAAAATACAATCTTCCAACTGCCTATCCAACACTTCCAGTTGGAACCGTTCCCGATTGATTTCCTTGCTTTCTCCTCCCACAAAATGACACACAAACCGATGACCTTTCTCTTTCAGTTGCTTACAAGCATCCAGTAAAACATAAACACCCTTACTTTCCACCAAATTAGAAAGAAATAATAAGTGAGGAAGTGCAGGTTGAGTCTTCTGCTTCATACATTCCACTTCCGGAACTCCATTGGGACATATCCAAACATTCTTTTCAGGAACCACTTCCATAACATCCGGATAAAGTTCCCAAGAAAGAAGGATAACATCCACATTCTGATAGACCCACGGAAGCAAACAACTGTAAGGAAAACGATGTACCACCCGAAGCATACCCTTATTGTGCTGATGAACCACCACCTTCTTACAGAACAACTTACAAAGAAGGACAAAGGGCGCGTCTTTCAAAAAACCGATACCCTGACAAGTAATTGCCAAGTAACACAAATCGAACCGATGCATGAGCAATTGCCACAAGACTTTGCCATAGGTTCCGGCAAAGCGAATCATTTTCCAGATACTCCGTTTCCCTATTTCATTCATCTTCCGGGAAGTGGACAGATTAATGAAAGTAGTCTGATACTGTTCCTGGAGTTGGACACTTTCCTGCAAATAACGGCTTACCATAGCCGATCCATGTATCGGAGGAGGCAATGGAGTGATGAAAAGAATACGTGGCTTATCCATGAGACAATTGCCTTAAATGTGTAATCAAGCGCTGTATGCAATCCTGATAGGATATTTTCATCTGATTCTCCTTCAGACCATTGACTTCACGAACCTTTGGCAACTGGAGTACATCCCGCATCCGTTGGGCCAATTCTCCGACATCCATAGGCTGAAAAGTATAACCGTTGACTCCTTCCTGAATCAAACAAGAAGAACCGGCATTTCGGGAAACCAAGGCATAACAGCCTGCCAACAAGGCTTCGTTCGTCACAGCACCAAATGCTTCTCTATAACTAGCCAACACAAATACATCGGCTAACAAGTACCACGCATACAAAGCATTTCCTTCCAATCGTCCAGTGAACAAGACATCGATGTTCAAGTTGTAGGCCAAACTTCTCAAAGAAACCATTTCCGGACCATCTCCTACAACAACCAAACGATTCTCTTGCGGATTCAAATAGGCAAAGGCACGAAGAATGGTCTTGACATTCTTCAATGCAACCAAACGTCCTACAAATAGAAATACACGCTTTCCATTCAACTGATGTTTTGAACGGAGCATAAGACTTCTGTCCAAAGCCTCCATATACAAATCACGAACTACCATATCCTTTTGTATTATTGGGAAAAAAAATCCTTTCTGATAATGAATTTTGTACCATTCTTCCACTCTAGGCTCTACCACGATAATATCATCTACTTTAGGAGCAATCCATTTCCGAGCCATGCGATGTATCCAAGAATGATCATTCCGTTGGGAAACCATATCGTAACTATCATCGCAAAGAGCGACTACCTTATATTTCTTTCGCTTGATCCAACGATGAATCAGTACACACATTGTACTCCAACCAAATTCATCTGTCAACACCACATCCGGTGCATATCGGTCCAAACAGGTCCAATATCCCCTACTAAAAGAACGTCCACCCAAAGCAAACATCTCTTTCAGATAGATTGGACGGAAAGTGAAACGAGAATAGATTCTCTGATAATCGAACGTCTGATCACGAAGATTCCAAAATTTCAAGCAGACTTGTGTGTTGAAAGCAGCATACAAGTCGTTGAAGAAATCGATGCGATAAGGCGCAATCGTGGGATGAAAGACCAAGAGTTTTCTCATATCCGTTAAATGATAAAATAGACAGGTAAAGGATAAACCAACGCCTCCAGTACAGGTATGTAGCTGAAGATGTTGTGTGAAAATTGATAATAGAAATACACCATCATCAAAACAACAATGGATAACTGAGGAACCGTTTTCTGAAAGAACCTATTCTCATGCAAGAAGATAAGGAACAGTGCATTCTGAAAGGCATAGATATAGAAGAAATACCTCATCAGCAAATAATACATTTCCCCTACATGACAGACTATCATCATCAAAAGAAGCAATAGATTCAAATTGATAACTACAAATAGTACTGATGATTCCAATTTCCGATAGAGATAGACAATCATTCCTCCCAACAATAGCAACAAGGCTATCATGGAGGACTGCAAGCCTACCTCGGTCTGCCATGAATCAGTTGCCAGCAAACGTTCATAATCTGTAGCTCTCGCAAATATATATCCGATGAAAGGAAGGTGAGCCAAATAGCCACCTACATAGAAAAAGAATACAGCAGCCAGTCCAATCATAACCAACAATGTGAGCATGGTTCTTCCTTTCATTTTCCGTTGGATAACAGGCAACAAGCCAACTCCTAATATCGGCAAACAAGAGGTATGTATACCTACGGCCAATAAAGCCAACCACCAGGAGCGTTTCTCACAGAAGTACCACCGGACCAAGAAAGCAAGGGTAATAGACTGAGCCAATCCTTGACGCAACATATTGCCAATGGCTGCAAACTCCTGAAAGAAGAAAGCCATAAAGAATAAGGACACAATGACATTGTTGATGCTGGTATGCAAGTATTCCGCTATTTTTAATAGGCCGTAGGACAGAAACAAATAATTGGCAGTGGCTATACTTATGACAAACCAATTCCAATTTCCAAAGAACAAATAGTAGGCTAGATACGTGTAACCATAATACACCGGCTCCTTTCCGAACAGCATAATGTACGAAAAGAAATTGTATTTTGGAACTTCAGCAAACAAGCGGCTATATTCCAGAAAATCTCCCAAGCGTTCTTTGGTCACAGCCAAACAGCCTAAATATAGAGCAAGCATTACGGCCAATCCCCAGAATCGCTTGATAGCGGTTTCTTCTTGATGACTCACATACAAGGCATAAGCCAAAATTCCAAAGAGCGGACACCATACGAACAACAGACTGAACAACAGCATATCCTCTCCTATTTGATTTTCTCTAAAAAGGAGATGGCATCTCTTCGACAGGCATGGATTCTTTCTTCCACCTCATCATAAGAGATAGGATCATCCAATGTTCTTTTCAAATGATAGAAATCATCGGACGAAACAAAGAAACGGTGTTTCAACTGCAATGCCGACAACAGAGTATGGATTCTATCGCTACCCCCACTTACATTGTTGAGTACCACAAACTTCTTCCGAAACAAGATAGCGAAGACCATACAATGGTATGAATTAGTGATAATGTAGGTTGCATTCCGGATTTCATTCAACCATTCCTCGACCGACAGATGAAAGAAGAAATTGGTTCCCTTCGTCAAAGCCAGATACCCCAAACGTGTCCAATACAAATCCCGATAATTCATACCTTGGCTTTCAGCCCATTGGGAAATCTTCATACATTGTTCCAGATTCTCCTCTCCCAATATATACGACACGACTTTCCCACCAGCATCCTTCGGACGTTCCCACAAAAAGACAGCCTGATAATAATCTGAATCATATAATAGGGTCGGGTCGATAACCAACTGGGCAGGAACACCAAACACTTGGTTACAAATGGTAACTCCCGACTGTTCCCGCACAGAAATAGCATCGAATTCCTTTAACAGCAATTTCACTTGACTTAATTCCAATTCCTGACTCTCCCAATGAGATAAGCCAAATGAAGCCGCATACGCATATTTACGGATGTTTCCTTTCCGGATAAAATCCAAGAAATAATTATAACCCATGATTTCCCAACGCCATACCTGGTCGCTTCCTACAATAACAGCATCCAATTTCTCATTCGATTCAAATTTTTCCAAGGATCGCTGAGTGATATAACGTTTTGTCTTAGGTATCAACCACTGCCGGTTGAAACGGGCAAACTTCAACCAAGAAATATAATACTTATACGAAAAGCGATGATAAAGCTGACGAAGAATTCCTTGATACCTCGGCAACCGATCAATAATCAGGACCTCATGTCCCAATTCCTCCAATTTACTCATCAGCGCATAACATTGCAATACAGCCCCATAGTTTTGCGCCCAATGAAACGTCAAAATACCTATTCTCATGTTCCTATCATTTTATAGATGCGATTCAACAGCCGCACCCAAATCTTTCTTTTCCGTTTGTGTATATCGGATACGCATTTCATCCCTTCTTCAGGAAAACGTCTCCAAAACTCCTTCCTTAATTCCGTGAGTGGTGCACTACATTCCAAGGAGGGATTTCCTAGAAACGCTTGTGCATAAGTTGCTTCTTTCTGAAAAACACTTAAAGACTGATAGAAGTTCATTCCAGCAGGAGAATTAACCAATACAAGCCCTGTTCCCCAATTATCGTCCATCAATGGATGAACCCGTTCAATTCCCCAAAAATCCCCCAATGTGAAATCACTATGACTTCTACCTTTTTTGGCCAGACAAGCGTAACACGAAGGACGGAGATACAGATTATCCAAATACCCTTGGGAATATAGATTTGAAGCAGCCTTACCTATATATAAAGTATTCTTGCCTGTACGAATATCCATTCCATACTGCTTCCACCCCCGACTTTTATCACGCATGGACAAATGGGTTATCCGTTCCTTCTGTGGATTGATGCTTTCCAAATAAATTCTCCAAACAAGCGGACTAGGAACACCATGACAAACTACATCGACCGTCAATAACCTTTCATAATCGATACGCAAGAAATGTTTCAATCCCGCTACCTGACAAGGAGTTCCAGAAAATAGTACCCAACGGTTTTGTTTTAGAAAACAGCGTACATGATGGTATACATCCCCTATCAAGCTCTGTACATATTTAGCTCCCCGAAAGGCAGCAATCCCTTCCAGTTGTTCCGTCCACGAATGGACCACTTGCCAATCCTCATTGAAAGAAGCTCCAAAAACCACTCCTCTTTTTCGAATGATTTCTTCTGCCAGTACAGAAAATACCCCTCCGGAAGAACTATTCAAACGGACGGTTTCATCTCCATGCTGAGCAGCATAAACCTTCAACGGATATGAAATATCAGCCGGATGAAGTACTGGACATACCTTCTCGCAAGCTCCACAATCAATACACTGACTCAAATGGATATTCGGATAAAGAAAGCCTTCTTCATCCGGCACCATCTGAATACATTTTCTCGGACATACCGCCCAACAGGCATGGCATCCCGTGCAATTTTTCTTATCCTTAATTTCGAGCATAAACCAATGAACGTAGTTTTCTAAATGGAGCGAGAAAGAGATTTCTTTCCGTATGATTCATGGAATAATGAAAAAAGAGTGGAAGGTATACCAGTGTATACACCCCAATAGCTAAACCTAACTGAAACCAATTCTCCCATACAATATCACCTAAAAGCCATAAAGCGGATACACCTAAAACCAAAGGAACTACAGACATCCGTCCTATCTCTTTCCAAAAAAGAAGTAAATCCAATCCTTGCCGACGATGATAATAAACATTCATAATCAGTCCTTGTCCGACCAATAAGGCCGCACTAATGGCTATGGCACACCCCAAGCCTCCATATCGCTTAGCCAAAACAAATTGGAAATACAAACTGACGAATGCAATCACCAGATATAGCAAAGATCTGAATTTCATCCGATTCCTTGCCTGAAGAATGGTAATACCCAAATTCTGTATCATTGGAATGGTGAGAGAGACAAAAAACAAAATACTCATCCAATATGCACTCTCATAATCAACTCCTGCCCATAAACGGATAAAAGGACGACCAAACACCACAAATCCAGACAAAATAAAAGCCATGACAATGTATTGGATACGTCCGGTACGGATAAATAAATCCGAGATTTCCTTTGAGTCCGACTGGCTTGTCACCATAGCTGTGACTTTGGGCAAGAACACACCACTAATGGAAGTAGAAAAGGACATATACAGCACACTCAACTGAATGGCTACGGCAAAGACCGCAATGGCCGCTGTCCCTCCATACATACCTAAAACAAACTGACCGGTATTCCAATAAATGCGATCCATAATCACACTCAGAAATATCCAGAAAGAATACACCGAAATCTCTTTCAGCAGATTCCAACGGAAACGACGGAAATGCAGCTGGATACCCAGTTTGTATCTACAATAAAAGAAATGAATAACCAGCGTAAGAATATTGAAGACCGTCTGTACCACCACCATGGCCACTGCCTTAAATCCCAACTTCAGCAACACAATCATCACAACCAAATTCAGCAAGATACGGACAATCTGAAGCACCTTGGGAAAAACAAAGCGCTCGTAAGCCAATAAGATGGAACCGAAGATACTCATCGGAAACGTAAAGGCTACATTGAAGATGAGAAAAAGAATCATCAACCGTGCCTTTTCCAATTCATCAATCGTCATGGAATGCCCGAACCATTGCTCAAAAGAATGAAAGAACACTCCTCCTACCAATAAGGCCAAGAACCCAATACAAGCATACAACAGCAAAAACATACCAAACATCTCGTATTGTTCCTGCTGCTTTCTTTCTGTCCGGAATTTGGCCGTATAGCGAACCACCGCATTACCCAATCCCAAATCAAGAATGGTAAGATAGGATATCACAGAAGCCACCAGTGAGTAAAGTCCATATTCGTTTTGACCTAGCATCCGGAGCATATAAGGAGTATATAGCAATCCTACCCCTATATTGAGGATAATAACTACATAATTCAAGACAGCTCCCGCCTTCAATTGACTCATGTCTATTCTGTTTTTTTTGTTTCTACCCAATAGGACTTTTTACGAATGATTCTGCTGAACCAGACATTCAACAAAGTCCAAAGTATCACATCGTAAATAAACACCCAATAAGCCAAGACACCTACATGTACCAATAATACAGTAAAGGCTATGAAAGCTATCGAAATAAGTTCGATGAAAATCAATGCTTTACGAGGGGTAAAACCCATATTCAAGATTTTATGATGAAAATGACAACGATCTGGTTTAAATGGATGTACCCGACGTTTCAAACGACTCAAGATAACCCGGAACACATCTAGACAAGGAACCAACAAGACACTGAAAGCAATCACCAATGGCCAACCATCGACCACCGATTCGGTCCGTCCCATACTGACAATATACTTGACAGCCAACAAGCTGATAATGAATCCCAAGGTCAAACTACCAGTATCGCCCATAAAAATCTTATGCCCCCTTTCTGCATTCCCGAATACATTGTAGATGAAAAAAGGAATGAGTACACCCACACAGACAAATGCCAGCATCGTATATATCCACCAACCATTAATAGCCAAAGTCACTCCAAAGATTGACAAGGCAACCATGCATAGACCGGATGCTAACCCGTCTATACCGTCTATCAAATTAATGGCATTGATTATAAATACGGTCAACAGCATGGTAAAAAGTACACCTACCAAAGCAGGAATTTCATACCAACCGAACAAACCATAGAAATTATGTATATACAAGCCCGATAAAGGTAAGAAAGCAGCAGCCAAAATCTGTACCAGGAACTTGCGATTGTAGCGTACACCAATCAAGTCATCGCAAACACCTACTATGTACAACAACATCAACCCCACCAACAAACAAAGCATTTCATTGAGAAGATTGCGTCCTAAACCTATAGCATATCCATTATGCAGTTCAAACAAACTGATACTGCACATGACCAAGACTATAACCGGAAAGAAAGTTACACCCCCTAATCGGGAAATGGGGCGACAATGTACCTTACGTACATCCGGCATATCAAACAAACGCTTCCGATGAGAGATGACCAATATACGGGGAATGATAAACAATCCCAGCATGGTCGCCAAAATAAAACCTAATACAATTTGGAATACATGCTCCATAGATTTTTCTATTTAAAAACATATCTATAAACATCGGAGCATGGAAAAGGTTTAAAAAGAAAAGCTTCCGATATCGGAAGCTTTCTCTATTTTATCAATTAAATAATTTGATACCTATGAAATAAGTTCGTGGCTGAGTCGGTCCGTAGAAGTAACCCGAGTCACGGTAGGTACCCTTATCCAAGTCCTTCTGGAAGGCATTGAAGATATTCTGTACGCCTCCATTAACCTGAATCTTCAAGTGTTCGTTCAATACGAAGGTATAATTGAGTTTGGTATTGAAATCGAAGAAATCCGGAGTGTGCACCAATTCATCCTTTTTAATATAGGTATAAGGGAAACCGGTAGGTATTTCATCGGTCGGTGCAAAATGAGGCACATGCATGCGTCCCGTATAGACACCCGACAACGAGAAATCGAAGTTCTTGAACGGAGCAGCGGTAAAGGTGAAATAACCATAACAGTTCGGTGTTCGTGGCATATTCTTGGTACCGGCTACCGATTCATCCTCACTCCAAAAAGTCATCTCGTCATAGCGGCTACGCTGTACGGTGAAGCCTACCTGCAAAGAAGCATCCTTACCATGGGCAATTTTTCCATCAAGATTAACCCCATACACCTTGGCACCACTACCGTTACGACGTTCCTGAAGAGTATTGCCTTGAGCATCGACACCTACATTCTGCAAATAGAACACATCCTTGAGAGCAGTATAGAAACCTTCAATCAAGAGGTTGGTCTGGAAATGACCGATCTGACCGCTCAAATCCACTGACCCACTAAAGCTATTCGACTTTTCCGGTTTCAAGCCGTCTGCCAAATGAATGAGGACTCCTTCACCACCTACAGCCGTAATATGCAAATCTTCATCGTAGGCTTGTGGAGCGCGAAAACCAGTCGACCAAGTCAAACGCCCCTGCAAGGCATCACTAGGCTTATAAAGCAAGTTCACACGAGGACTGAAAATCAGGTTTTCAATTAAGTTGTGGTCGTCCAGACGGAAACCGGCCAAGAGGGTGAAATCATTCATCTTCCATTCGTTCTGGAAGAAAGCACTGGCAATTCTCACCTTCTGTTCAAGATCACGGTTATAACCCGCCATGATATCATGCATATTGTTGTGAGAATATTCCAAACCAGCAGTAAAAGTAGCCGGAGAGAAAAGCACCTTATCAAAATTACCCACATACATACCCCCACCTACAAAGGTCAAATCCTGGGTCTTACCATAGGCATTCGGGTCTTGCTGAGCACCGTAATAACTGTTACGGTCTACATGTTGGGCGGATGTATAGAAAGACAGTTTATGCTTGTATTCCTTCCAAAAGAGGTCGTATGTCAAGCCACCACTATTGATAACATGCTTGGTCTGTTCGGTGATATCCGTTTCAAACGGTTCCAAGTCAAACTTGTTACCTCCACGACGGAATTCGTTGGTAGTATGGTATTCGATGCTCAATCGGCCGAACTGAGTAGGACGATAGTAAGCACGAAGACCGAAGGTATTCATATTGAGTTTACCAATTTCGGAGAAACTGTCACCATCCACATCGTACGGATTGCGATTGCGATATGACTGATACACGGCAATACCATAGACATTATCCTTCGACACCAAGGATGCATTAGCACCCATATATTGTTCCCAAGAACCTCCGTTGAAATTCGACATGGTAGAAGACACTTGGAAAGAATTGTTGATAGGATCTTTGGTAATAATATTAATGGTGCCACCAACGGCATTGGCCCCAAACAAAGCAGAGCCACCGCCACGTACCACCTCGATACGTTCAATCATATTGGTAGGAATCTGCTCTAAACCATAGACACCCGAAAGGGCACTAATGATAGGACGGCTATTGATGAGAATCTGCGAATAGGGACCTTCCAAGCCATTGATACGAACCTGAGGGAAGGCACAGTTCTGACAACTGTTTTCCACACGCAAGCCTGACTGGAAGTTCAATGATTTGGCCAAGTCCGTAGAATTGACGGTATCGAATAATTTGGCACTCATCACGTTCACCACTACCGGAGCCATTTTGCGGCTAACTTCATTACGGTTGGCAGATACTACCACCTCTTCCGTCATAAATGTTTCTTCCTCCAAAGCAATATGTACATCGGTGGTATATTCCTTACTTACAGTCACTTTCTTTTCCTGAGTAGTATAACCCAAAAGTTGGACACGCAAGGTATAAGTACCTGCCGGAACATCCTTAAAACGAAAATGTCCGGTTTCATCCGATACGGCACCTGCGCCGGTTTCTACAATCAAAATAGCCGCATACGGCAAATGTTCTTCTGAATATTTCTCTATTACGTGACCTCTAATGGTATTACCGTGCTTTACCGGATTATTCTCACCGGCATACACGTTGAGCATTGTGCCCATTACCATGAGCACAAGCCACAAAATATTTTTTTTCATGAATGTTTTTTAAATGGTTTTTTATTGCGTTTTCTTTGTTTGTCGATGAATCAGCAATAAAAAGGCGGGGCACGCAAGGAGATGCAATGTGAATGAATGTCCGACAGCGTTCTGGACGCACGTTCACATTCGAGTGTATCAAAGACAGCAAGAGAAACCTCAGACAAGGTTACGAAGACAGGTTCTGTTCCTGCCCATTCGGACACTTGAGCCAACGTAAGAATCTGACTTTGACT
>JAEIGA010009679.1_pt1 | contig 14599 bp, 16 predicted proteins | sample 9270691 | NCBI WGS metagenome assembly JAEIGA01 (sample SAMN17057246, study PRJNA624740) | gut metagenome | biome: biome; isolation source: fecal sample | host: Bos grunniens | place: China: Xizang | collected 2019 | reverse complement strand
TCTCGGGTGCCTTTGTGCCAACGATAATATGTCCGCAGTTGCGGCACTCCCAAACCTTTACCTCGCTCTTTGCAAACACCTCTGCCATTTCAATATTCTTAAGAAGCGCGCGGTATCTTTCCTCGTGGTGTCTCTCAATTGCCGCCACAAGACGGAACTTAGCCGCAAGCTCCGAGAAGCCCTCCTCCTCGGCGGTCTTTGCAAAGCCATCGTACATATCGGTCCACTCGTAGTTTTCACCCTCTGCCGCGTGAAGAAGATTCTCCGCGGTGTCTCCAATGCCGCCCAGCTCCTTGAACCACATCTTTGCGTGCTCCTTTTCATTGTCCGCGGTCTTGAGGAAAAGCGCAGCTATCTGCTCATAGCCCTCTTTCTTTGCCTTTGACGCAAAATATGTATATTTGTTTCTTGCCTGGGATTCGCCCGCGAAAGCGGCTTCAAGATTCTTCTCGGTCTGTGTTCCTGCGTATTTGTTGCTCATTTTATTTTCCTCCAATATAAAAATTCAGTGACGCATATCACCACTTTAAGTATATAATACCATATTTATTAAAATTTGTCTATGTTTTTTTGAATTTTATTTAAAAATACCGTCGGGTTTCCCGACGGTATTTTTAACTATTAGTCAGTGATGTAAGGAAGCAATGCTACCTGACGAGCACGCTTAATAGCTGTATTGAGCTCACGCTGGTGTACGGCGCATGCACCGGAAATTCTTCTGGGAAGAATCTTACCGCGCTCGCTGATGAACTTTCTGAGCTTTGCGGAATCCTTGTAGTCAATGTAGGAAACCTTATCTGCACAGAAGATACATACCTTTTTTCTCTTTGCACGCATAGCGGGGCGTGCAGGACGAGTGTTCTCTGTTCTATCCATCTTATGAAATCCTCCAATTAAATTTTGTTGACGGCTTTCCTTTTATCAGAAAGGAAGATCGTCGTCTGTCTTTATCTCCTCAAACTTGGGGGCTGTGCCCGAAGGTGTGGAGAATGCGGGAGCAGGCCCACCAAATCCCTCTCCGTCGTCTCCGCCAAAGGAGCCTGCGGACTCGGATCTGCTATCTACGAACATTACCTCATCGGCAACGATGTCCGTTCTGTAATGCTTCGTGTTCTGCTGGTCTGTCCATGTGCTGTTCTGTATAGTGCCTACAACACAAATAGAAGAACCTTTTCTGAAGTAACGGGAAACGAACTCAGCGGTCGTTCTCCATGCGGTTACGTTGAAAAAGTCTGTCTCGGTCTGCTGTGCGGAGTTCTTGTTATATCTGCGATTCACAGCGATGCTAAAGGAAACAACAGCGATGCCGCTCTGTGTCTGCTTGAGCTCAGGATCCGCAGTCAATCTTCCGCCAAGAATAACCTTATTAAAATTAAAATTAGCCATAATAATCTCCATTCCGCCGCTCGCGGCGACATAAATATGGTTAATAAATTTTGCCATTCGGGCAAAACTCGCGCGTGAAAAAGCTTATCTGCATATAAAAGCGGAAGTAACTTTCACGCCGACCTCTTACGCTCAAATGTGGAATTATTCAGCGTCGGTCGTCTCGGTAGCCTCTTCTGTAGCTTCAACAGGAGCAACTTCTTCAGCTTCTTCTGCAGGAGCAGCTTCTTCCTTAACGGTAGGAACAGGCTCAAAGTCAAGTTTAACCGTCATGGAACGCATGATAGACTCGTCAATGTTAAAAAGACGGTCAAGCTCTGCCAAGAAAGAAGGAGCAGATTTGTGTGTAACAACGGTGTAGTAGCCTTCAGGCATATCGTTGATAGGATAAGCAAGACGACGCTTGCCCCACTGAGCGACCTCGATGATCTCTCCGTTGGAAGCTATCAAGCCTGTGAACTTCTCTACTGTTGCTGCAGTAGCCTCTTCACCGTTAGATACGTCGGTGATGAACAGAGTTTCATAAGAATTGATTACGTTTTCCATTTTTTATACCTCCCTATGGACTTTATATCGACCGCACTGTGTCTTTTGTGCGGTAGAGAGACGGTTTTTGCATCTAAAACCGTACCATCGTAGAATTATATCATAAAAAAGAGTTTTTGTCAATAGTATAAATGAATTTTTTGTAAAAATTTATTTTAAAAAAAGCTGGTTATGAATATTTCAAGTCCAATGGCTATCAATATGGTTCCGCCAAGTATTCCCGCCTTCCCCGCGAGCTTCGTTCCTGCCTTTTGTCCAATAAAAAGTCCAAACATACATATTATAAACGTCACAATGGCGATAACAACTGCGGAAACGAGCGCCGCAAACCATTCGTATTCCGCTATGGTAAAGCCCACGGATAATGCATCAATAGACGTGGCTACTCCCTGAACAAGAAGAGCGCCGAGTCCTATTTTATTGCACTCTACCTCTCCATCTTTGTTCTTGATGCCCTCGTAAAGCATCTTGCCTCCTATAAAGCACAGTAGTACCAAGGCTATCCACGGTATGCATTTTTCAAACCATACAAAGTGCTGAACTATCGTATGTATACACACCCAGCCAAGCATTGGCATAAGTGCCTGAAAGAAAGCAAAAAGACCTGCCACACCGCACATTTTTCGAGTCTTCATGCAAGGCTCGTTAAGCCCGTTGGCAAGTGATACCGAGAAGGCATCCATAGCAAGTCCAACTCCAAGTAGTATGCTTTCTGCAAAAAACACGAAATTAAACATTTTAATCCTCTTTATTTCAACGAAATTCGGGTAAGCCACGCCTATCCCTAAAACAAATCAATATACTCGTAATTCTAACATTTTGAGCCTGTTTTGTCAATAGGTTAACCATGAAATTTTTTATTTTTGCTCTATTGACTTAATTTCAATAATATGATACAATAAATTCAGTAAACATTTTATCAAAAAAATGCGAAAGGACAGAAATTTTATGGATTTCACTGTTGAGCTTTTGAAATATCCAACCGAAGAGGATTGGATGCTATGTAAGCTCTGTACCCTCAATACTGTTGGAAAGACCAGCACAAAGCTCCCCACAGCCGAGTGGAGACACAAGCTTCTCCTATCCGAGCACAGCCCTATCCGCACGCTTAATTTCTGCATAAAGATGACTCTCCCCTATTACGTATCGGTGCATTTCTGCCGCCACTTCATTGGAGTTACACACTTTGTTCAAAGCCAGAGAAACGATCGCCAGGAAAACTACGACAGAACAAAGGCTCCACAGGACTCTCCTGTCTCTCACATGATGTACATAAACGCGCAGGAGCTTATGTTTATGGCTCGCCGCCGTCTCTGTATGCAGGCAGATCCCTTTACCCGAAATGTAATGAATGAGATATGCCGACTGGTCGAGGAGCAGTGCCCCGAGTTTGTGGGTACACTTGAGCCTATGTGCTCCTACCGAGGCGGAAGATGCACGGAATTCAACCCTTGCGGACTTTATAAAAAATATCTTACGGGAAAAGACGAATAACAGACTATAAGCGGTGTGCATTTCTGCACACCGCTTTATTGGTCAACAGTTACCTGTCATTATCTCAATTATCTTTTTGTCCGTTTCCTTCATACCGTCGTGACCGAGAACGGATATGTTGCGTATAGTATTTTCAACGCCGTTGCTTACAAGTCCTTCTCCGCTAAAGAATTGGCAACCCTCGCAATACATTTCGTAACCCATAATTCCCGCGTCTACTGCCATAGCTATCTTTGCCGCACACGACGCCTTAGCGCCGTCACAGATTATACCGCTTGATATAGCGAGAGAATTCACGATGGTATGATTTATAACAGACAGATCGCGTGTCATAAGATATGCTATACCCGCTCCCGCTCCCGCACCTGCGCTTACCGCGCCACAGTACGCCGAAAGACGTCCTATTCCATTTTTGAGATGAAGCGTCACAAGATTTGAAATCACGAGAGCTCTGTAGAGTTCCTCTTTTGTTTTGGAGTAATGCTCTGCGTATATTATAACTGGCAGGCTCGCCGTCATACCCTGATTTCCGCTGCCCGAATTGATGACAACGGGCATATCGCAGCCGCCCATTCTCGCGTCCGAGCCCGCTGCCGCCGCCGCGCAAGCAAGAGTTCTTACATCTTGATTTCTGTGAGACAATATCTGTCCTATGCGCGCGCCGTAATTGTTTTTAAGTCCCTCGTTAGAAATCGCGGAGTTGTACTCTATCTGACGTGAAATACATTCATTTACTTCAGAAAGCTCCACCCTATTCGCAAACTCAAATATATCGCATATTTTAAGAAGCTCGTATCCTACATTATCTTTATTCTGCTCAGAATCAGATTTCTCAACGTACACGCATTTTCCGTTTTGAATTATCTCCACCACGTTGGTGTGCTCATCCTCAATATGCACAGACGCCCACTTGTCACCCTTGCGGGCAGTCACGATAAGATCAAGCACGTGATCGGTATCAAGGCTTGTGACACTAAAGCTTACTTCTTTCATTTTATCAGCGAGCTGGATCTCCTGCTGTGGCGTCACGCCCGAGATAACCTCAAGACCGCGCTCTGCGTCTCCATAAAATATTCCGACCGCCGCGGCAGTCTCAAGTCCTACAAGACCGTTACTGTGAGGGACGGCCACGCTTTTTACGTTCTTGATAATATTTCCACTCGCCTGTATTGTGACCTCGCTCGGCATATCCCCGAGCACCTCTCTTGCACGGGCGGCACAAAAAGCCACCGCAATGGGCTCGGTACAGCCCATTGCGGGAACAAGCTCTCTTTTCAATATTTCAACGTACGCTTTATATACAGTGTTATCCATTCTGTTCCTCTTTTGATGATTATAAGAATATTATACTTAATTTTTCATACCTTGTCAATACAAAAACAGTCACGTTTTTTAGAACGTGACTGCTTTTGTGTTTTGGTTATTTTATAGCTGTTTTATCCTTCTGGATAACGTCGTGCGCTCCGCCCTCTACGATACTTGTCGCAGAAACGAGCGTCAACGTCGCCTTTTCCTGAAGCTCGGGAATAGTCAACGCTCCGCAGTTGCACATAGTGGATTTGACCTTGGCAAGTGACATCGCCACATTGTCCTTGAGCGTTCCCGCATAAGGAACGTAAGAATCAACTCCCTCCTCAAAGGAAAGCTTTTTATCTCCGCCGAGGTCGTATCTCTGCCAGTTTCTCGCACGTGCCGAGCCCTCGCCCCAGTATTCCTTATAATAGGTTCCGCCAATGCTGACCTTGTTGGAGGGAGATTCGTCAAATCTTGCGAAATATCTTCCAAGCATTACAAAATCCGCACCCATAGCAAGAGCCAAGGTTATATGGTGGTCATAAACTATGCCGCCGTCCGAGCATACGGGAACGTAGATACCTGTTTCCTCGAAGTATCTGTCTCTTTCCGCGCAAACGTCAATAAGAGACGTTGCCTGACCGCGTCCGATTCCCTTTGTTTCGCGGGTGATACATATAGAACCACCGCCGATGCCGACCTTGATGAAGTCCGCTCCGCACTCAGCCAAGAATCTGAATCCTGCCGCGTCTACCACGTTACCTGCACCAACCTTTACACTGTCGCCGTAGTGCTCGCGTATCCACGCGATAGTTCTCTGCTGCCACTCGGAAAATCCTTCCGAGGAGTCGATACAGAGCACGTCCGCTCCCGCCTCGATGAGCGCGGGAACTCTCTCTGCGTAGTCTCTTGTATTGATGCCTGCTCCTACTACGTATCTCTTCTGAGAGTCAAGGAGCTCATTGGGATTCTGCTTGTGAGAGTCGTAGTCCTTACGGAATACAAAATATCGGAGCTTCTGGTTTTCGTCTATTATAGGCAGAGAATTCAATTTATGATCCCAGATTATATCGTTTGCTTCCTTGAGGGTAGTTCCCTCCTTTGCGCATATGAGCTTATCAAAGGGAGTCATAAACTCTGACACCTTGGTTTCACGAGCCATACGGCTTACACGGTAGTCACGTCCCGTAACTATTCCGAGCAGCTTTCCCTCCGACGTGCCGTCCTCTGTGACCGCAACGGTAGAATGTCCCGTTTTTTCCTTAAGTGCGATTATATCGGCAAGAGTTGCATCGGGGCTGATATTGGAATCACTTGTAACAAAGCCTGCCTTATGATTCTTTGCGCGTCTTACCATATCGGCCTCATCCTCAATACTCTGAGAGCCGTAGATGAAGGAAACTCCTCCCTCGGTCGCGAGCGCAACGGCGAGTCTGTCTCCCGATACCGACTGCATTATCGCCGACACCATAGGAATATTCATCATTATAGCAGAAGCCTCACCCTTTTTATATTTGACGAGTGGGGTTTTGAGACTTACGTTTGTGGGAATACACTCGCTGGACGAATATCCGGGAATAAGCAGATATTCGTTGAAAGTATGTGAGGGCTCACTTATAAACTTTGCCATATTTTTTCTCCTTCTCTGAATCTTGATAACTTATCAGTTGTAAATGGGGTACTTTTCACAGAGTGCGATGACTTCTCTGGTTATCTGCTCCTTATTTGCTTCAAAATCAGTAGCAACCAGCTTCATCCACTTTGCTATCATTTTCATTTCATCCTTGCCAAAGCCTCTGGTGGTAACCGCGGGAGTTCCTACGCGGATTCCGCTTGTTACAAAGGGCTTTTCGGGATCGTTTGGGATAGCGTTCTTGTTCGCGGTTATATGTACCTCGTCAAGTCTGTGCTCCATCTCCTTGCCCGTTACACCAAAGGGACGAAGGTCTATGAGCATAAGGTGGTTATCAGTGTCGCCCGATACAATATTAAAGCCCTCTTCCTTAAGAGCTTGACAGAGCACCTTGGCATTATCAATAATGTTCTTCTGATACTGCTTGAACTCGTCGGTCATAGCCTCGCCGAGAGCCACTGCCTTAGCGGCGATTATATGCATAAGAGGTCCACCCTGAGTTCCCGGGAATACTGCCTTGTCTATCTGCTTTGCAAGCTCCTCACGGCAGAGTATCATTCCTCCGCGAGGACCGCGAAGAGTTTTATGCGTGGTAGTAGTAACCACATCTGCGTAAGGAACAGGACTTGGATGGAGTCCTGCGGCAACAAGACCCGCGATATGAGCCATATCCACCATATAATATGCCCCGACCTCATCGCATATCTCGCGTATCTTAGCAAAGTCAATAGTTCTCGAATATGCGCTCGCTCCCGCGATTATCATTTTGGGCTTACATTCAAGCGCTATTCTTCTTATTTCATCATAATCAAGCATTGCCGTTTCATCGGAAACGCTGTAAGGAACGATATTGAAATACTTTCCCGAAATATTTACGGGCGAGCCGTGAGACAAATGTCCTCCGTGAGCGAGATTGAGTCCCATAACGGTGTCCCCATGCTCCAAAAGTGCAAAAAATACCGCAAGATTCGCAGAAGCTCCGCTATGAGGCTGTACGTTGGCATGCTCAGCTCCAAAAAGCTTTTTTGCACGCTCGCGTGCAATGTCCTCTACGACATCGACACACTGACATCCGCCATAGTAACGCTTACTGGGAAATCCCTCGGCATATTTATTGGTAAGCACCGTACCTGCGGCAAGAAGAACCGCCTTTGATACAATGTTCTCCGATGCTATAAGCTCAATGTTGTGCTGCTGACGCGCCAACTCAAGTGAGCAGGCATCTGACACCTCTTTGTCATAGTTTACAAGCTCATCAAAAAAATTCATTTTTCGTTCCTTTCTGACTTATTCTAAATTAAATATTATTAAATCTCATTATACTATATCGGGAGCTAATTGTCAAGCGGGTATTTGGATTTTAACAAATTTTGTCATATTGTAACGAATAAGAATAAAATTTATATTAATTCTCTATTTTTTCTTACAAACACAAGCGATAAAAGTCATAAAACATCCTCAATCCATATAAAAATTTATATGAACGACTCTTATTGGAGACACATTGATGAAAAACAGATTTTTGCTTTATGCCATATTATATTTTTTTATATCTACGGCTATCTTGGTTCTTCTTTGCTTTGTATTCGGGATATTTGACACAGATGAAGGTTCAACACAGACAAGTGCAACTCCGACTCGCTATACGACGGTCATTATTGACGCGGGACATGGCGGGGAGGACGGAGGAGCCTCATCTGCGTCAGGTCTTGTGGAAAAGGATGTCAACCTCGAAATATCCAAAATGATAGCGGATATGCTCCGAGCAAGCGGAGTAAACGTAGTAATGACACGCGAGGACGACCGACTGCTCTACGACAGAAACGTGAACTATCAAGGCCGCAAGAAAAAGCTCGACCTTGCCGCACGTCTAACCATTGCGGAAAATACTCCCGATAGCATTTTCGTGAGCATCCACATGAACTCCTTTACAATCCCCAAATATTCGGGACTTCAGGTATGGTATTCGCAAAACAATCCCGACTCCATGGTGCTCGCGGAAATAATACGTACCTTCAATCAGGATAAGCTTCAAAATAACAACACCAGAAAAACAAAGGCGGCAACAAGCTCTATATTTCTTCTTGACAAAGCAACCTGCCCAGCGGTGCTTATTGAGTGCGGATTCCTCTCAAACGCAGAAGAGGCGGCGAGATTTGAAAGCACGGAATATAAACAACAGGTTGCCTTCGTAATCTTTTGCTCGATAATGGAATTTTTGGGTAGCGACGATTAAAAACAAGCAAAAGCCTTGCTCATTTTTTGTTTATGTCAAAGAGATTCCAAGGATACACGTCGGGTGGAAGGCTGTTGTAGCATATCTTGCTTTTTGTTACAGGGTGAGTAAATTCAACTCTTTGCGACCAAAGCGCGCAGGTAGTCTTATTGTCTCGGCTGCCGTACTTTCCGTCACCCACAAGAGACATTTTTCTTGACGCGAATTGAACTCTTATCTGATGAGTGCGTCCCGTTATGAGCTCAACCTCGACCAGCGAGATTTTTTGTCCATCGGCACTCTCTGCCGTATCAAGCAGTCGGTAATATGCCAACGCCTCTTTAACGCCCTGACGCTTTTTGTCACACACAAAGGACTTGTTTTTACGTCGGTCGTGGTACAGAAGATCGCGTAGCTCCCCCTCTCTCTCCTCGGGTACGCCGTGTACGACGGCAAGGTAAGTCTTTTTATAATCGCCCGATGAAACAAGAGCCGAAAGCTTACCCGTCATATCCTCGCGCTTTGAATATATCATTACGCCGCCCGTAGCGGTATCAAGGCGGTGGACAAGCCCAACGTACGACTCCTCACCCTTCTCCGCCCTGTACCACAACAAAAGCGTTATCATATCCTCTTTCCCACTACTGCTCACCTGCGACTCTACCCCTACGGGCTTTTCGCAGGCTATCAGATATTTATCTTCAAATAATATTCTCATAATAATTCTCCGTAGAATTCATTATAAAGATATTATATCACTTTATTCTCAAAAAAACAAGGCCTTTCAATTTTGTCGTAGGCAAGGCGCACCGGAAAAAGCAAGGCGAAGGCGTAGTTTGCTACGTATAGCCGCTTTCGAGGAGCAACGCAGCATATGGCAAAAGTCAAAGGTCGCGGAAATAGATAAGGGGTGCGTGTCCCGCACCCCTTATCTATGTCTCAGCGAAGAATTAGTCAGCGTATACGCTTACCTGCTTCTTTCCGCCTGCCTTATGCTCAAACTTTACCTTACCGTTGATAAGAGCAAAAAGAGTATCATCCTTACCGATACCAACGTTGTTACCGGGATGGATAGCTGTTCCTCTCTGTCTTACCAAAATATTGCCGGCAAGAACTGCCTGACCGTCAGCTCTCTTAACGCCGAGGCGCTTGGATTCGCTATCACGGCCGTTCTTGGTAGAACCGACACCCTTCTTATGAGCAAAGAACTGTAAACTAAGCTTTACCATTATCTTTACCTCCTAGTAATTGATCTTGTTGCACTACGTGCGTGTTGTTGTGTACGACTCAATCGTCGTAGGGTCTGTCTTGGATCGCAACATCTAAATAGTCGTAGTATTCCTCAATCAGATCCTCGATCTGCTTGTAATATGCCAAGAAAATTCCCGACACCGCATATCTTTTGAGCTCGTCCTCCTCAAACTCGGGAAGCGCGGCTCTTGACCTGACGCGAATATTAGTTGTTTTTTCATCAATATCATAATCAATGGAGGATGCGTACGCAACCTCTACGGTATTGATTATAAGCATTGTCATAGCGGAAAGTGCCGCGCAAAGCACGTCGTCTCCCTCTTCACCAAATCCTGTGTGACCCTGCTCCTCAAATCCGTAAAAAACTCCGTCACTGCGAAAAAATACTATTTTCGTCATAACGTTCAACCAACGATAGATGTGATCTGGATCTTTGTGTAAGGCTGTCTGTGACCGATCTTCTTCTTCGAATCCTTCTTCGCCTTGTACTTAAGGACATAGATCTTCTTGCCCTTACCGTTCTTTACAACAGTACCTTTAACAACAGCACCCTCAACTGTGGGAGTACCTGCCTTAAAGCCTGCCTCAGTCGACAAAGCAACTACCTTGTCAAATGCGATCTCGTCGCCTTCATTGCAGTCAAGCTTTTCAACAAAGATAATATCCTGCTCTGTTACCTTATACTGCTTTCCGCCGGTTTCGATTATTGCAAACACGAAAAGCACCTCTCTTTCATTAAGTCTCGCTATGATGGCGGAGCCTTTTGAGCACACTTAAAAAAGCCATTTTTATGCGGCATATAATTATAACATTAAGAAAACAGTTTGTCAAGTCTTTTTTTGAATATTTTTAAGGTTTTTTGCATATTTTATCAAAAAGTCCAAAAAGAGCGTCTTTTGGCTTGACACCGCATCGGGATTCTATTATAATTATTTATATATCTCGCATTTCAAACGGTGTTATTATGAAAAAGATTGAATTAAAGAAAATATATCTTGACGTAAAACGACCTATGCTTGATAAAAGCATCGACGCTTTTATGTCAAGCTCTCATCCTAGCAGAGCAGACGTCAGCAGAGCTTGCTCAACAAGTCTTTCTACCTCGGGAAAGGTCGCAGCGGCACTTATTCAAGGAAACTTTATGTCAGAGCGACTTTACGCTCGTAAAAATGAGAAAAAGCCCTGCTTACACCTTTCTCTGAATGAGGAGCTCGGTGTTATGGTCATAAATCTGTCCTCTGAGATATATGCCATCAACATACTCGGCGGTAATCTTTCAAGCTTGTTTCACGATTCTTACTCGGCTTCAGACGACATATCGCTTGAGGACGATCTTCTGACTTTTTTCTCTCGTTTGGGCATTAGGGCAAAAAGATCGGGGGTACGATTCAACACGATATGCGTTCTTGTTTCCGACGATGCCAAATATGCGCAACACCGCATCCCCGCCATTGATGATTCCGAAAGAATATCGCGCGTTATCTTCTCTGTGTTCGGCAAGCTTCCCATCTCATTTGTAACTGTATCACAGGCAATATCGGGAGCTATAAAGTACGGTATTATGCCGAACACCGACGAATTTAAGGGAGCCTCATATATCTTTGCGGGCAGTCGTCTCTTTGCGTGTCACGTTTTTCCTGACGGCAAACCCTGGCTTTGTAATCTTAAGGACCTGATTGTAGAAAATGATACGACATTAGGCAAACAGATATGTGTAATCTCACAAAAATATATGACGGACGAGCTGGCCGTTCGACTGACGAACTTCATGAGCTGTGCCTTCGGTTCTCAAACCGTCATACTCGAATCCGACAGGTTTTCCTTCACCGAGGAGATGCTTCACAAAATTGCCAAGTCCTATGCCAAAGCAGATGCGCTTATGCCGAGGATAATAGCAAAAAAGGGCCTGCCCTCAATAAGCGTTCAGGGTGCGGCTATAACGGCTATTTCTAAGCTCATCAAATCCTATCTCGTTGCAAGTAATGAAAAATAGAAATACAGGAGAGCAAGCTTTTGGTTGCTCTCCTGTATTTCTATTACGGTTAAATTATGCCCTGGAAGAAAGGTCCTCTTTAACCTTGGATGCCTTACCTACTCTGCCACGGAGGTAGTAGAGCTTAGCACGACGAACCTTACCCTTGCGGATAACGTCAACTGCTACTACGTTGGGAGAGTGGAGGGGGAACGTCTTTTCAACGCCACAGCCGTAAGCGATTCTTCTTACTGTGAAAGTAGAAGATATGCCGCCCTCGTGCTTTGCGATAACAGTACCCTCGTACATCTGAATTCTTTCTCTCGTACCCTCTACGATCTTGTTGTGTACACGTACGGTGTCACCGATATTGAACTGGGGTACCTCTGTTTTGAGTTGCTCGTTTGTAAAAGCCTTAATAAGATCCATAAAGCCCTCCTTAAAATCCGGATGTTCATGCGAGCATTGCAGCGGACCACCCTTGTACTATTGTGTTTTCACACGCAAAGATGATTATATCATATTTATTCTTTTTTTGCAAGAGTCAAGCAAAAAAAGTTATGAATAATTTGTAAATTATTTCAATTTATGCTTATCTCGACCTTTGAGTGATAAAAGCACGTCTCTACAGCCGAGAAAAATGTCCTTTCCGCTAATGACCAGGCTCGCAGCGAGAATGGCGCAGGATATCAATATTCCTCTCACTTCTCCGCCCCACACAGTCATTATTACGGCTATTGCCGTGATTAACAGAGTGTTTATAATGAGCTTGACGGGATACATATTGAACGGTATAAATTTTCTCATCGTCAAAGCTCTTATCAAAAATACTATAAAATAGCTCACGTAGGTAGCCACCGACGCTCCTATCGCTCCACATTCGGGTATCAATATTATATTGAGCGCTATATTTACGGCGGCGCCTACGAATGATGTCCAGAAAGACATTCCTGTCTTTTTTACGGTAAAATAAGCGCTTCCGAGGAATGTATCAAGTGCCGTAAACACTGTGGCCGCCGAAAGTATAGGAATATACACCCAAGCGCCAAAATATTCCTGCGCAAAGAGTATCTTGGCAAATATCTGTGCTCCGACAGCCAATATTCCTCCGCCCACAAACATCACCGCTATATAATATTTAAACACCTCGGAATAAAAGCTTGCGCATTTATCTTTGTCCTCGGATTCAGATATTGCGGAAAGCTTCCATGCATCATTGAAAATTATCACAACGTAGGTGAGCAGAGTGGGAATCTTATACGCCGCGGCGTAAAGTCCGTTCATTTCGTCCGAGCACATATACGCCACCATATATCTGTCCGACACGCCCGTTATCCACCAGAATACCGTTGAGGGTATAAGCGGGAGACAGAACTTAAGCAGCTCCTTCATAACTCCGCGGTCTATCTTTGATGAAACGAACGCACGGTAAAGCTTTGCCACAAAGAACAAAAATATTGCAGACAGAATATCCGCAAGCACGACGGACAGCACGTAACCCACAATGCCCATATCAAATCCTACGAGGAATATGATATTGAGCACCACAGTGAGCATCGTGTTCAGCACTCCCTGCCCCGCAAAGAGCTTGGTCTTGCCGATGGCACACACGTACTGCGAGCAGACGGAGTGTATATTCGACGCCAAAACGTATGCGACTATGAGCCAAATATAACTATCAAAATAGTCAAATAGGCTCAATATCGGAGAGAGCGCCAGAAAGGCAACACTTCCAATGATCATCAAAAGCGCTCCGTTTGTAAAGAAGGACTCCTTATCCACGTTTTTTGATGCCGCACCTCTGAATATCCCCTCACTCACTCCAAGGCAGGTTATAGGTATGAGCAAATTACACAGATTTGTGATAAGGTCTGCTGTACTGTACTCCGCGCTTGAAAGGTAGGAGGTATAGAAAGGAAGCATAAGAATGACGATAAGCTTTGAAACAAACTTACCGACAGTAAATATCAAGGTGTTTGAAAACAGCTTGGTGTATTTGCTCTGCATCTTTTGCTCCTTTCACGGTTTTGTTACTTAGCGGGGTCAATCTGACCCCGCTTGAGCTTTATATTATATCAATCGCAATTTTCCCAGTTGTGATAAACTTCCATAACGTCGTCGTCTTCCTCAAGCTTTTCAATAAGAAGTCCCATAAACTTGAGATCATCCTCATTGTCAAGGGTAACGCTCGTGGTAGGCACCTTGGTCTTTTCGGCGGATTCCATTGTGTATCCCGCCTCCTTGAGTGCGTCCGCGATAGCATATACATCCTCGGGAACGGTATATATCTCAAATACTCCGTCCTCACCCGAGAAGTCCTCTGCTCCCGCCTCGAGCGATGTTTCCATAAGCTTGTCCTCGTCTATCTTACCGTCCTCGTCCACAATAACGATAACGCCCTTCTCCTCAAACATAAAGCTTACGCATCCAGTCTGTCCCATATTTCCGTGGTACTTTGAGAAATAGGAGCGGATATTGCCCGCAGTTCTGTTTCTGTTATCCGTGGTAGCCTCAACGATGACAGCAACGCCTGCCGGACCGTAGCCCTCGTAAACTACCTCCTCATAGGACTCACCCGTGCCTCCGAGAGCCTTCTTACTGGTTCTCTCAATGTTATCGTTAGGCACGTTGTTAGCCTTTGCCTTCTGAATAAGGTCACGGAGCTTGGAGTTGGAGGTCGGGTCTCCACCGCCCTCTTTAACAGCTATCGTAATTTCCTTACCGATCTTCGTGAACACTTTGGCTCTCGCGGAGTCGGTCTTTTCCTTTTTGTGCTTGATGTTAGCCCATTTGCTATGTCCTGACATAT
>JAEIGA010009678.1_pt1 | contig 14600 bp, 18 predicted proteins | sample 9270691 | NCBI WGS metagenome assembly JAEIGA01 (sample SAMN17057246, study PRJNA624740) | gut metagenome | biome: biome; isolation source: fecal sample | host: Bos grunniens | place: China: Xizang | collected 2019 | reverse complement strand
TGGCTATAATACTTAGGTATTTTAGTAAATATATAGGAGGTGTATTATGAAGAAAAGATTAGCTAGCATTTTAGCTGCTGTAGCTTTACTTGCTACTACTGCTGCAAGCATGGGATGCTTATGGATTTTAAGCGATGAACCAAGTTCTTGCGGTATATTCAATGATTAATAAAAAAAAGAAAGCAAACAATGCTTTCTTTTTTTATTTTTTAATTATAAGTGTCTGAATATATAAATTATCCATCTCTTCTTGTGAATCTTCTAGCCATTTATTCTTTGATATTATGTTTTTGGCGAAATATAATCCGTTACCTCTATTTTCTCCTTTTGAACTTACTCCTTTTAAATTTCTTTCTGTTGCAGGGATTGTATTTTGGTAGCTGTTAGAGATTACAATTTTTATTATATCTTTGATTTCATATATTTCTATCATTATATATTTTTCTTTTGTTTCCACAGCCGCTTCTATAGCATTATCAAAATATATTCCAACCAATTTACATAAATCTTTTATTTGATTTTCCTGTAACTTTTTATACCAACTGTTTTTCTTTAAGCTGACATCAACTGATAAGTTAATATTATTTTTTTGAGCTATTGCTGATTTATAATATAGCAATCCTTTTAATCCACCATTTGGTATATTTTTAAGATTAGAAATAACAGTATCTTTTACACTAAGGGTATCTGCTAATATTTCGTCAATCTTTGCATTTACTTTTTTATCTTTTGAAATAGTTCTTAAAACTGCCAACTGATTTTTATATTCATGTCGATTTAATTGTTCCTTATCTATCCATTCCTCAAAGTTTTGAACATAACTAAATAAATTATCATACTCTTCACTTAATGTTTTATATTCATTTCTACTGTCTATATAGATATACGTTATTATAGAAAAGATAATTAATATTACTAAATTAGTAATATATGGGCCTTCATTGATATTGTTATTAGCTATATTATAAACTATAAAGTAAAATCCTATTATTAGCAGTACTAGGAATGATATGTTAATCCATAGTTTTTTATCGTTTAAACTAAAATAAAATTTCTTAATCTTATTTCTAACCACTTTTATATTAATTATACCTACACTTGCAATACTAATTAATAAATTTGCAATGATTGATAATACAAAGCTACTTCTGATTGCATCCTGAGTATAAAATATCCTTAATACAGATGTTACTCCTATATCTGCAATTGTCATAATTGCCATAAATATGGCACATAGAATAGCTGATTGGCTCAACTGAATATTGAATACTTTCTTATATACAACTATATTAAATAAGAAGACAGCAATTGAGTATGCCGCTTGGTATTCTGTCTTATGCGAAAATACAGAAATAAACCAAAGAAGTAATATGTATAAGAATGCAGTCATTGTGTAAGCTACTTTTCTTTTCGTTATAGCTTTTATTATAAAATAACCAGTTAAGTACATTATGATGTAGCATATTGATTTGTTAAGAATTTCTAACACTTGAAAGTGCTCCTTTCCTTAATTCGTTAGCTGATGCATAAGTTTTTTGTCCTGATTTTAATGTTATGGATGTTTCTTTTAAATCAACCTTTTGAATATAATCTGTATTAATTATTGTACCTCTTGATATTCTTTCAAATCTTTCATCTAATATAGTCATTAATTTACTTATAGTACCTTGATATGGTACTGATGTTTTGTTTGATAAATTAATTATACATCTTTTACTATCTTGTTCTTTATCTATAGATACTATTTGAGCAAAGTCAAAACAATATACAACATTCTTATATGTATATCTTAATGTTTTAGGTCTATTATCATAATGTTTCATACATATCTCTAATGCTTCTTTAATACGGTCTTTACACTTATCTAATTTATTGATGAAGTCCACTAATAATAGTCTTTTACCTAGTGCCTCATATTTATATTCATTATATGATGTTACAATCATAATCATTGATGTCCAGTCATCATATTCTTCTCTAATTATTCTTGCAGCATCAAGGCCTGAGCCTTCTGGAGTTTTTATATCTAATAGATATACTTTAAAATCTTCTGTTGTCTTTGCATATTTATAAAATTCATCTGAGTAACCAGAGAATATCTTTATTTGATATTCATGGTCATAGTTCATCATAAATTTTTCTACTTCATTTTTATATTCTGTTGCGAGTACTTTTTCATCCTCACATATTACAAAACTTAACATTTTATTTGCCTCTTTTCTGTCTGAATTCTAAGTTTCAGTTTTCATTTTATACCTTTTATGAATAAAATAAAAGAACGTTTTATCTTTTTCCGTTCTTTTTTTTCTTATTTTTTTGTTTTTTATCTTCTTTTGTAAACAGCGAAGTTACAATTGGTTTATTTGGATTTAAGTGAAGTTTTTCTTTAAATGTTTTTCTAATAGATTCACTCTTATCTGAAATAATTGATGTATGGAAAACAAACCATACTACAAGAACAAATATTATAATATAAATTATTCTACCAATCATTTGATCCTCTAGTGTATAAAAGATTGATGCTGCAGCAAATAATAAGTTTATACCATATATTATTAATACTGTTGTTCTTTGTGAAAAATTCATTCCCAATAACTGATGATGTAAATGTTCTTTGTCTGCTTGGAATGGAGGTTGACCTTTTAGTAACCTTCTAATAATAGCAAATAATGTATCTAATATCGGTATTCCCAGTATTGATAATGGTATAAAAAATGAAATTAATGCTGGTCCTTTAAATTCAAGTAATGTAATTACCGCGATTATGAATCCCATAAATGTTGCACAGTCTCCTGCGAAAATTTTAGCTGGATTAAAGTTATGAAGTAAAAATCCTAATGTTGAGCCCAGCATTATTAAACTTAACATCATAACTAAGCTTCCATATCTTCCTTGATAAAAAGCAATGGTAGCAATCGTTATATAGAAAATACTACATATTCCACTACTTAGTCCATCAAGTCCATCAATTAAATTGATTATGTTTGTACAAGCTACTATAAATAATATTGTAATTGGATAAGCTAATATTCCAAAATTTAATGTATATCCAAAGGCATTTATTTGGTCTAATAGAATTCCACCATAAAATACAATAACCGAAGCTGCTATTATATGACCTATCATTTTATGGGATGCTTTTATTGGTTTTATATCGTCCATAATTCCAGTTAAAATCATAATAAAACTTCCAATTAATATTGCATTCATCCTTACACTTTGTTCTCCAAACAGCATATATCCTATAAGAAAAGCTAGGAAAATACCTACTGCTCCAAGTTTTGGTGTTGCTACTTTGTGGATATGCCTATTTCCTTCATCTGCTCTAGGGACATCCATAGCACCTATATGTGCTGCTATTTTTTTCATTACTTCCATAATTAACGCTGAACAAATAAATGTTACTAAAACAATTTTGCTAGCATCGAGTAATAATTTTACTTCCATTGTCTCACTTCTTTCTAATAAGATTATATCTTAGTTTGATTATAAATAGCAAATAAAAAGACCTATTATTGGTCTTCTTCTAAGTATTTTAATTCTTCTAATAGTATACCTGTTCCTTCAATGGTACATGTTAAGGGATTTTCTGCAATTAAGATTCTAACCTTCAGCCTTTCTTCAAAAAGTTCTATTAGACCATTAAGTAGCGAACCACCACCAGTTAATAAAATTCCTTTTTCCACAATATCTGCGGATAATTCTGGAGGTATAGACTCCAAGACATTTATTGTTGCTTCTATAATTTTATTTATACTTCGCTCTAAAGAATCTTTTAAGTCACTTTTTGTGATTTTTAATTTATCTGGCAATCCTGTAACAAGGTTTTTTCCTTTTATTTCAGTTAATGCCTCTTTATATTTATATACATCAAGGAAATCTTCTTTTAGCATTTTAGCCGTTTTTGTTCCTATTAATATTTTATATTTTTCTTTTATATATTTTATAATATCTTCTTCAAAAGTATTACTTGCAGTCTTTATGGATATAGATTTAACAACTCCATTTAGCGATAGTACAGCTATGTCCGTTGTCCCTCCACCTATATCAACTACCATATTGGCTACTGGTTTAGTAATGTCTAGACCTGCACCTATGGCTGCAAGTTTTGGTTCTTCTTCAATATATGTTTTTCTTGCTCCTAGTCTTTCTATAACTTCTTTTATTTTTTCTCTATCAACTTTTGTAATAGTTGATGGGCAACTTATTAGCACTCTTGGTCTAACAACAGAATATTTCAGTTTTATTTTTTTTATAAATTCCTTTAACATTATTTCTGTCATATCAACATCAGTCATGATACCTTCTTGTAGTGGACTTACTATTGATATTTCTTTGGGTTCTTTTCCTAGCATTTCAAGTGCTTCTTTCCCCACTGCTAGTACTTTATTTTTTTCTATTGCGACTACTGTAGGCTCATTTAGAATAATTCCTCTTTTTTTTATATAAAATAATGTATTTGTGGTTCCTAAATCAATACCTATGTCATTATTAAACATGGTTTAATTCTTCTTACTTACTTCTTTATCTAAATAATTAATTGGATTGACATTATAACCACTAATATACATTTCAAAATGAAGGTGATTACCTATATCTTTATCCATTTCATTTGTTCCACTTATACCTATGACTTGTCCTTGTGATACAGAATCTCCCTTAGTTACTTTTACTTCTCCTAAACTTTGGTAAATTGATATGTAATCATTATCATGAGTAATTTCTACTATTTTTCCTAATACAGCATCTTCTTTAACGTTTGTTACTGTTCCATCAAGAACCGAAATAACATTAAATTCATTTTCGTATACAAAGTCAATACCAGAATTTTGTATATATGTATTCTCATGATAATGAAGAGAATTTTCTTGTTCTTCCGCAGTTGACTTATAATCATAATATGATTTACCTATTTTTACTGATTGATCTGTATAAGGATAAATTACTTTATGAGTTGTATTTATTACTGCTTGGTCTTGAGAGATTATTGTATTTGATACATAATTCAATTTTCTAAGTTCCTTTTCTTTGTTGGGATTTAATATTACTGCCGATAATATTAAGACAATATTTACTGCAATTATTGATGATACTACTACATATTTTTTTAGTTTTAATCTTTTCATTTTTCCACCTCATTATAAGTTTTGGCAAAAAAAAAGAATTTATACTTCTTTTAAATTAATTTAATTGAAGTAAATAAATCCCAGAAAAAATTAGTTGATAAGTATATTAGTGATGCTGCTAGTAAAAAGTAAAATACTCTTGCTTGATAATATCTATTTTTTTTAAATATTTGATTGATATTAATACATTCTAATGACCAAATTACAAGAATTGTCATAGCTATATATAATATTAGTTTGCCAGCCATTAGTTATTTTCCTCATATGCAATAATTTTATTTACACGACGTATGTGTTTCTCTTCTATAGAAGATTCTGTTGTGATAAATGTTTTTACAACTTCTAAGGCTTCTTGTTCTGATAGTTTTTCACTGAAGGCAACAATGTTTGAATTATTGTCAATTCTAGTTACTGCAGCTTCTTCTTTGTTTGATACTTTTGCGCATCTAACTCCTTTTACTTTATTACATGCTATACTGATTCCAATTCCAGAACCACAAATTGCAACTCCGAAATCAACATTTTTATTTACCACAGCTTCTCCTAGTGCAAATGCATAATCAGGATAGTCAGTTGATACTTCACTATCCGTTCCAAAATCTACAACTTCATATTCGTTAACTAATACATTCTTTAAATATTCTTTTAATTTGTAACCTCTATGGTCACTTGCTATGCCTATTTTCATTTTTTCTTCTCCTTTTTAATTTTTGTAATTGTATTTCTCCGCCTACACGTTGACTTAGATGTGAATAATGAATTCCTGTATTATCATGGTCTGTGTCCATCATAATTTTATAATTTAACGATTCCAATTCTCTAATTGTCGTAGGTAAATCATATCCATGTCCTGTTTCAACTTTTAATGTTTTACTAAGTACATATGTTTCTCCTGATGTTACATTTCTTATTAATGGTCTATAGTTTATATAAAGACTACCGGGATATATAATTCCTGCAGAAAAGTCGCATGTTATATAGTCTCTTGCTCTTTGTTCTCTAATTCTTGGATAAATTACTATAAAATCTCCTGGACTATAATAATCGCTTATATATTCTTGCTCTTCTTCCATTATTTTATATGTTATCTCAGCAATAGATAAACCTTCATATCTTTCTACTATATCTTTATAAAAAGCAGTGGTCTTCATTGACTCAAGATATGAGTAATACTGGTCTAGTTCTTCCTTGCTACCGCTTTCTACTATTTCTTCTAATGTCTTTTCTTCTAGTTCTTTCATACCTTATCCCTCATATTTATTATATCATATCTGTTCTATTAAGTTTATTTATTTCCACAAAAATTGGGGATAATTTTTTAAAAAGAAAAACTGCTTATTCAGCAGTTTCGTTTGTTGATGTAAATCCATATTTTTTGTTGAATTTATCTACGCGACCAGCACGAGATGCTCTACTTTGTTTTCCTGTATAGAAAGGATGACATTTAGAACAAACTTCAACATTAATTTCTGGTTTTGATGATTTTACTTTAAAAGTTTCTCCACATGCACATGTAACTGTACATTCCATTGTTTCTGGATGTATATCTTTCTTCATATTTTCTTCTCCTTCCGCCATGACTTATAAAGTCATAGTAATTCAAATGCGTTATTAGTATAGCAAGTATTTTATGATTTTTCAAGTTTTTTTGCTATTTTATCTATTATTTTACTTGATATTGCTTGATATCCTTTATAATTTGGGTAAAAAGAGGATGGATTTGATAAAAATATATTTTTATTTTCAGAAATTATTGAACTTGATATGTATGTTACATCTTTATTACTTTTATATATTTTATTTAAATCACTTATTGCTTTTTTATATATTATATTATCGGTATTGATTTCATAGTAGCCTATAACATATATTTCTCCAAAATATGTTTTTCTTATTTCTTTTATAAAGTCATTAAATAGCTCTTCTATTTCATCTATTATTTTCTCTAACTCTTTGTATGATAAATTGTCAAAAAATTTTGTTTTATATAGCAAATCATTTAGTCCAATCGATAATACAAGGTAATCTGTTTCGTGTAATATGTCTTTTATATTTGTTTTTTTGTTTTGCAAACTCACTTTTTGGTTTTTTAAAAGGTTATTATAGAGCTTTTCTATAGTCATATCTTCTTCAGTCAATATTTCATTGAACTCTTTTAACTTATTTATATTTGTTAGATAGTCTTTTACATAGTCATTATAACTATAAGTTTTTTTACCATAGCAATCAATTCCTAATGAAAAACCATCTCCCATGGTAGTGTACGTTATATTATTATAGTTGGTTTTATTATAGATTAGGTATACTAGAGGTATCATTAATATTAGAATGAACATCTTTGTTTTTCTAGAAACTTTCATTTTACCTCCAAAAAAAAGAAATATAATTAATTATATTTCTTTAATTTCAATTTTAGCACCTACTTCAGTAAGTTTTTCTACTATATGTTCATATCCTCTTAGAATGTGTTCTACATTAGTAATAGTTGTTTTACCTTCTGCAAGTAATGCTGCTGCTACCATTGCTGCTCCTGCACGTAAATCGGTTGCTACCACTTCTGTTCCAACTAATTTATGAGGACCAAGAATTGTAGCAGTTTGATTTTTTACAGTTATATCTGAACCCAAACTATTTAAATATGGGATATGCATAAATCTATTTTCCCAAATTGTTTCTGTAACTTTTGATTTACCATTACTTTGGGTAAGTATAACTGTAAATGGTTGTTGTAAGTCAGTTGCGAATCCAGGGTATACTGCTGTTTTCAGTGATGTAGCTTTATATTTTTCTGGCTTTCTTACAACAACATAGTCAGCTCCTACTTCTAAGTCTACTCCTATTTCCTCTAATTTAGATAATAATGCGTCTACGTGTTCTGGAATTATATTATCAACTTTAATCGGATCTCCGCATAGTGCACCAATAATAATATAGGTACCCGCTTCAATTCTATCAGGAATCACTTCATGGAAACATTTACCTAAGTAATCTACACCAACAATTTTAATTGTTGATGTTCCAGCTCCTGTAATTTTAGCTCCCATATTATTTAGGAAGGTTGCTACATTTACAATTTCTGGTTCTTTAGCTGCGTTATCAATAACTGTTGTACCTTTTGCTCGTACAGCAGCTAACATAATGTTGATAGTAGCACCTACTGATGCAAAATCTAAATATATATTAGCTCCTTTTAATTCATCTGCTTCAACTACATATTTATTTCCTTCATTTGTTACTTTTGCTCCTAAGGCTTCAAATCCTTTTAAATGTAGGTCGATTGGTCTTGCGCCAATTGAACAACCTCCAGGGAAATACATTGATGCCTTTTTGTATTTTCCTAATAAAGCTCCCATAAAATAATATGATGCTCTAAGTTTTTTTGAAAATTTTTCTTCTATTTCTATGTTTTCCATAGTACTTGGATTAATTACAATACTTTCACTGGCTCTTTTTACATCAACATTTAGTGCTTGTAGAATATCGCACAAAGCCTCTGTATCTGTAATTTCCGGTATATTACAAATTGTTGCTTCTTCGTCAGTTAAAATTGCTGCTGGGATTAAAGCAACAGTTGCATTTTTTGCCCCACTGATTCTGATGGTACCACTTAATTTGTTAGCACCACAGATTTCCATAATTTTCATGTTTTTATACCTCCACTCTATTTTATAAGCGAGTGCCGAATAGAGTAACTAGTTCTGCAATTCTTTCTTTCATTGCTTGTTCTCCGCTTCCAATTACCTTACGTGGATCATACACGTCTTTATCATTTTCTAATTTTTCTCTTACTGCGTTACTCCACACTGCTTGTAAATCAGTATTTATATTTATTTTTGAAATTCCGCAACTTATTGCTTTCGCAATCTTATCAGCTGGAATTCCTGTTCCACCATGTAATACAAGTGGGATTGGTAAATTATTATTAATAATTTCCATTGTTTCAAAATCTAGGTTTGGTTCACCTTTATAGAATCCATGAACACTTCCTAATGCTGGCGCTAATGAATCTATTCCTGTATTTTCATATAGTACTATACAATCTTCCAAAGTGGCATTTGTTGATGTCGCTGTAATATTGTCTTCTGTACCACCAATGTGTCCAACTTCAGCTTCAACACTTACACCTTTTGAATGGGCATAGTCAACTACTTCCTTTGTTATTCTAATATTTTCATTTAACTCGTGACGTGAAGCATCAATCATTACAGATGTAAATCCTGCATCGATTGCTTTAACACAAGAGTCTTTTGAAGTACCATGATCTAAGTGAATACATACTGGTGTTTCTACATTCAATGATTTTACTAATTCTTTAACCATTGCAGATACTACATTGTATCCTCCCATATATTTTGCTGCACCTTCACTAACACCTAAAATTACTGGTATATTCAATTCTTTGCATTTTTCTAAAATATATTTTGTCCACTCTAAATTATTAATATTAAATTGTGGAACTGCATAATGTTCTTTTTTTGCTTTATTTAACATTTCTACGAAATTTACTAACATTTCTTATCACCCAACTTAATCGTATTGCTAAACTAGTTGTTTTGTCAATTAAATAGCCTTTTTTTATGTAAAGAGAACGTAAAGGTTTCAGTATATTTTATTCTTGTATATTTTAAAAGTACTTATCAATAATCTCTTTTATAAATGATGTGTATTCGATGTCATCATTATTTTTTTCTTCTACTTCCAATAAACAAAGCGGAGGAAATAGTACACACCAGAAATTTTCTCCTGTTCCTTCGCCCAACTTTATTACTATAGATTCGTAGTTACCTTCTTCATAAGTTATGCCTTTATACTCTTTTTCTGGAAAATAATTTACTCCATAGTTTATTTCATAATCTGCTTTTATATTTTGATTTTCTAATAATTTATTTATTTTATTATTTATATTTGGTAGTTTGTTGTTTATGTTTTTTCTTACTTCTTCTATAGTCGTTGAAGAACGACTTATATTTATAATATCTTGAGATATATTTTTTATTATTTCTTTCTTCAGTTCTTGGTCTTCTTCACTATTACTATTTGCAATTATACGAAATCGAATTGCTTGGTCGGGTATAAGTAGATTATTTCGCGGGCAATTAATTAACAGTATAAGGATTATTGCAATAATTATTATTTTCTTCATAAAAAAACCTCACTTTCATATTAATAGTGAGGTATACTGATTTTTTTTATTCAAGATTTTTAAAAATAAATAACATTCTGTCTTTTCCTGATAAGTCTTTTTTTACTTCCACTGTTATATTTTCTAAATATTTATGTGCAAGTTCTGTTATATCTTGAGCTTGTTGATAACCTATCTCGAAAGCAATTAAACATCTTTCTTTCATGTGAAGTGATGCATTTGCTAATATTTTTTTATAACAGTCAAGCCCATCTTCACCTGCATAAAGGGCAAGATGTGGTTCGTTACTCTTTACTATTTCTTCTATTTCTTCGTTTGTTTTAATATAAGGTGGATTACTTATAATAACATCATATTTTTTTTCCACTTTTTCAAACATATCGCTGTTGATTAAATTTGCAGTTGATGCATGTTGTACACAGTTTTTGTAGGTAACTGATAATGCTTTGGGGCTAATATCAATTAAATCCACAGAATTTGTGGAAACTTTTTTTTCTAGAGTTAATCCGATTACTCCGCTCCCACATCCTAAATCAATTATATCCACAGGTTCTGTGAAAAACTTCTTGATGTATCCAATTGTATTTTCGACTAGTTCTTCTGTTTCAAACCTTGGAATAAGTACATTTTCATTTATATCGTATTTTTCACCGTAGAAGTTAACATTTCCTATTACATATTGAATAGGTTTTCCATCTCTTACAGCTTGACATTCTTGTTTATATAAAGTTGCTTTTTCCTCTGTTACCACATCATCTAAATGATTCAATAGTTCTAGCGGATTAAGTTCTAGAAGCTCTGCGAGTAACATTTTTGCTAAATCTGAATGACATTGACTTTTTCCATATACTAATAAGTCTTCTACTCGCATATTTTCAACTCCTACTCTTCTTCTCCTTGAAGTTTTCTTTTTTGGTCTTCTTGAACTAATGCATTAACAACATCATCTAGGGCCCCATCCATAATTCTATCTAAGTTATTTGTTGTAAAACCAATTCTATGGTCTGTTACACGGTTTTGTGGATAGTTATAAGTTCTGATTTTTTCAGCTCTATCTCCTGTTCCAATTTTACTACGACGTGCTGCTCCAGCTTCTTCTAATTGTTTTTGTAATTCAAGTTCATAAAGTCTTGTTTTTAATACTTTTAACGCTTGTTCTTTATTTTGGATTTGACTACGTTCATTTTGACATGTAACAACTGTATTTGTTGGTAAGTGTGTAATTCTTACTGCAGAATCTGTTGTATTAACACCTTGTCCTCCACATCCACTTGAACGGTAAATATCGATTCTCAAATCATTTGGATTAATTTGGATGTCGATATCATCATCAGCTTCTGGCATTACTAGTACTGTTGCTGTTGATGTTTGAAGTCTTCCGTTTGCTTCAGTTACAGGAACTCTTTGAACTCTATGTGAACCGCTTTCATACTTTAATAGTGAATATGCATTCTTTCCTTTAATGATAAATTCTATTTGGCTGAATCCACCTGCAGTACCATCAACTGAGTTATATACTTGATATGAGAAACCTTGTTTTTCTGCATATCTTGTGTACATTCTGAATAAGTCTCCAGCAAAGATATTTGCTTCATCTCCTCCAGCTGCACCACGGATTTCTACAACAACGTTTTTATCATCATTAGGATCTTTTGGAATTAATAATATTTCTAATTCTCCATCTAATTGTACTTTTTCATCTTCTAATGCTTTTAATTCTTCTTTAGCCATTTCTCCTAAATCAGGATCTTTAGTCATTTCTTTTGTGTTTTCGATATCTTCTAATACTTTTTTATATCTTTTATAGCAATTAACGATATCTTCTAATGACGCCATTTCTTTTGAGTATTCACGTGTTTTTTTTACATCACTTAATACTTCTGGTTTTGTTAATTCTTGTTCTAGTTGATTATACTTTTCTAATGTAGCTTCTAATCTTTCTATCATAATTTCACCCTTTCTCGGTAATCAGTTGTATTATATCATATTTTTTTTAAGAAAAAAACTAGATTATTGTTCTAGTTCTAATTCGTCTTCATCGATTACTACTAAGTCTTTTAATTCTTCGTTAGTGTCTTCGTCGTAGTCTTCGTCATCTGTATCATCGTAGCTATCTTCTAGTAAATCATCATCTTGTTCCTCTTCTTGTTCTTCTTCCATTTCTTCTTCATCATCTTCATCAGCTATTTTTACAACTTTGTCTGATGTGTGACGACTTCTCAAATCCCATGTTCCATCTTCTAATAAGATAAATCTTTTATCTGTTGCTAAAGAGGTATAGTAATCTCCAATCTTTTTTTCGAATGTACTAGCTGGTAATTCTAATAATTCAATAATTTTTTTGAAAAGATCTGCTGTGTTTTTTGATTTTTTACTTTCTTCTAATATTAAACTTGTTATATCCTTATTTGATAGTAATTCTAAATCTTCTTTTGACATTTTCTTAAGACTCATATTGACCTCCTATATTCAAAACATTATATGTTTAATAAATAAAGTTTGTTAGCACTATAAAAGCGCCAACAAACTTATAACATAGTTTTTATATAAATACAACTATTTTTTACATTTTTTCTGGAACTTTTAAACCAAGTACATCTAAAAGCAACATATTTATATCATATACAAGTTTAGTTAATACTAACCAAGATTCTTGTAGTTGTTGATTTTCCTCTGCTAACACCTTATTTTCAGCATAGAATTTGTTGTATAAAGATGTAAGTTTATATAAATATTCTGCAATATCATTTAATGATTTTGCTTCTTTAGATTTTAATAATACGTTTGGTAATGCAAGAATTGTTAATGCAATATCCTTTTCAGTCTCACTATTTAGTAAATGCATTTGTTCTTGTTTTAATCCTTCTGCTTTTTTAAGAAGTGATTTCATTCTTATTGTCGAATACAATAAATATGAACCTGTTTTTCCTTCTAAATCAGCAAATTTTTCTATTTCAAATATATAATCTGTTGCTCTATATGGTAGTGAATCAGCATATTTTAATGCTGCTATTGCAACTGTTTCAGATATTTCTTCTTTTTCTTCTTCAGTTACGTTTAGAGCTATTCTCTTAATCGTTTCTTCTTTTACTAATGAAATTAAGTTCTTTAAAGACATTACTCCACCATCTCTTGTTTTAAATGGTTTTCCGTCTTTTCCGTTCATTGTTCCAAATGGAATATGTTCAAGAACTACATCTTCTCTTACTAAATTTACCTTTTTAGCAGCACGGAATACTTGTTCAAAATGAAGTGCTTGTCTATTATCTGTTACATACCACATTTCATCAGGATTATATTCTTTAACCCTTTGTAATATTGTTGCTAAATCTGTTGTTTGATAAGATAATGTTCCATTTGATTTTAAGAATAATAGCGGTGGCATTGGTGCATTGTCTGTTTCTTCTTTTACTTCAACGATTTTTGCACCTTCACTCTCTTCTAAAACTCCTGATTTTTCAAATATTTCGTTTAATTCTTCAAAATACTCTACTGCATCACTTTCTCCTAGCCATAAATCGTAGAATACGTTTAATGTATCATAAACTTCTTTTATATCAGCTTTTGAAATTTCAATTACTTTTTTCCATACATCATAGTATCCTTTTGTTTTGCTTTGAATTTTAGCAGTTACATCTCTTGCTTCTTCTAGATATGCTTCATCTTCTTTTGACTTGTTTGATGCATATGGATAAATTTCTTCTAGATCTTCATTTGTAATTGGTAATTCTACATCACTAAAGTCACCTGTGTAAGTTTCGTCAAAGAATGGTAAATTAGGATATCTCTTTTTAATTTCTAATACAACTAATCCTAATGGTCTACCATAGTCTCCTAAGTGGGCATCCCCTAATACTTCATGACCTAATACTCTTGCTAATCTTTTTAATGCTTCACCAATATTAGCACTTCTTAAGTGTCCTACATGAAGAGCTTTAGCAACATTTGCTCCTCCGAAATCAATTATTATTTTCTTTGGATCTTCTTTATCGATATTTAAATTTATATCTTTTGAAATTTTATTTAACACTTCTACTAAGTATTCGTCAGTTAATGTAATATTGATAAATCCTGGTCCAGCAATATTAACATTTGTAAATCTGTTATCTTGTTCTAATACTTTTACTATGTCTTCAGCAATCATTCTTGGATTCTTTCCATATTTTTTTGCAAGTGGCATAGCATCATTCAATTGATATTGTCCTAAATCTTTTCTACCAGATGGTTGAAGAATAAGATTTTCTACTTCATAACCAGCTTGGTTAACTAATTTTTTTAATTCATTTGTTATATTTTTTATAATACTCATATTATTTCACCTCTATTTTATA
>JAEIGA010009677.1_pt1 | contig 14600 bp, 13 predicted proteins | sample 9270691 | NCBI WGS metagenome assembly JAEIGA01 (sample SAMN17057246, study PRJNA624740) | gut metagenome | biome: biome; isolation source: fecal sample | host: Bos grunniens | place: China: Xizang | collected 2019 | reverse complement strand
TATGCAGATTTGCGTAACTTGGTAAATGAGTACCATGACGGAATCTTGTTGTTTGATGTGTCGTTGCGCGAGGTTTGGGATAGAGCAAATCAAGATGTAGAGGGATTGCAAGCTTATTTCAAGGCGAATAAAAAACAATATACTTGGGACGAACCTCGCTACAAGGGAAATATTATCTATGCAAAGAATGAGGATGTAGCAAAGGTAGCGAAGCAAATAGTTAAGAAGGCTCATAAGGATTCTGTAATGAGTTATTTGAATCAACGCGTGAATGTGGATAGTGTAATGTATGTTCGTGTAGAGCGTGGCGTATGGAAGAAAGGAGCTAATGGCGTTGTGGATCAAAAGGGTTTTAAACTGAAGGATGCAGAATATACACCATCAGAGGACTATCCTGTTGTTTTGCTTGATGGTAAGGTAATCAAAGGTCCAGAAGAATACACAGATGAGCGCGCAAAAGTAACAACGGATTACCAAGATTATTTGGAGAAAGAGTGGGTGGCAAGGTTACGTGAGAAATATCCAGTAGAGATAAACCAAGTTGTTTGGGAGATGATCAAACAATAAGGGCTAAGAAATACAAGTGAAGCTGCGGATAGGCATATTGGTATTGGTGGCGATGGTGCTGGTGAATATATTGGTGCATCGTTATGTGTGTCGTTGGGATATGACAGATGATCAACGTTATACCATTTCTATGCCTACTAAACAGCTACTTGGGACTCTGAAGGCTCCTCTGAAGGTAAGCATTCTATTAGACGGCGAGTTGAATGCTGGTTTTACAAGGCTGAAAAAAGCGACCCATGAACTTCTAGATGAGTTGGCTATCTATGTCTCTAGTGAAATACAAACTATTACTATAGATGCTACAACTATTGCAGGGTTAGATCCCGTTGTAGTGCATGAACGAACCCACAAGGGAAAGATGGCGCAAACAACCCTATATCCGTATGTGGTTGTTGAGTATGAGGGAAAGAAGCGCGTGGTAAATCTATTGCAAAACCAACGAGGTTTAAGCGGAGAGGAGAACTTGAATAAGAGTATTGAAAGCTTGGAATATAATATCTTGGAGGCGATTCGTAGTCTAGTTCAAGTGGAAGTGGAGAAGGTGGCTTTTTTAGAGGGGCATGGTGAGTTGGATGAGCGTGATGTGTATGATTTAACCCAATTGTTGGCACAATATTATCAGGTAGATCGTGGTTGTCTAGGGAATGAAGTTGGGGTGTTGGATGAATACGCAGCTGTGATTATAGCAGATCCTCAACTCGTTTTCTCAGACGAGGATAAATATATATTGGATCAGTATATCATGCAGGGCGGTCGTGTGTTGTGGGTGGTGAATGGTGTTAAGTTTTCGTCCGACTTTTTGTCTTCTCAAGGCACGACTCCAATCGTGGCGCTAGACTTGAATTTGAATGATATGTTTTTTCGTTACGGAGTGCGTATCCATCATGGTCTTATTCAGGATCTACAATGTTTGCCCGTTCCTGTTGATATGTCAACGAATGCGCAGCAGCCCAATTGGCAGCCTATGCCATGGACTTATGCTCCGTTATTGCTTACATCTCAGCAGTCGCCTATAACTCGCAATGTTGCACAATTGTGTGCTACTATGGTAAGTGCAGTAGAAATAGTTGGCGGCGATGATGGAATTCGTAAGGAGATCTTGTTGGCGAGTTCTTCTGCTAGTAAGATTACCGCGGTACCTGCTCAAGTGGATCTGAGTATGGGTGTGGATGACGATCAGTCTTATCAGTATGCATATATTCCTGTGGCGGTAAGTCTGGAGGGTGAGTTTGAGTCTTTATATGCTCATCTTGGTGCTCCCGAAACTGTAGTCAATGACAGAGCCTTCTTAAAGAAAAGCGTCTTTACGCGTCAAGTGGTAGTAGCGGCTGGTAGTGCGATTCGTAATGAGTGGCACCACAGTCAACCTCTTCCGTTGGGTTATGATCGATATACTAAAACTCAGTTTGGTAATAGAGATTTTATGTTGAATGCAGTATTGTATTTGACCGATGATGAGGGTTGGTTGCAATTGCGTCAAAAAGAGATAACGCTGCGGTTGATAAATGATCAACGTGCGCAAATGGGGCGTGTAACAGCACAAATGGTTAGTTTGGCTGTACCTGTGGCTATTTTATTCCTTTTTGGAGGGATTTTTTTGATATTGAAGAGAAGAAAATACGTAATTAAATAGTGGAAAAATGAAAATGCTGCGTATCTTTATTATACTAAGTTGTCTTGTTGTAACAACACTCCAAGCTCAACAATTGTCTTGCCCTGTGGATACTATAGATGGTAAGCCTTATTACAAATACACGGTGGAAAAAGGTGTGGGTTTGTATCGTGTGAGCAAAATATTTGGTGTTGCTCAAGAACAAATTTTAAAGGCCAATCCTTCTATTAACAGTTTGGGACTGGTTTATGGGAATACGATTTTGATTCCAATCTCTACTAGTAGTTCACAGGAGAAGGTTGCACATAAACAGAAAAGGCAATCTATTAGTAATGTGTTGGAAGAGCAAAAACCTGTTAATGTAGAAATAGAAGAAGTGGATAGTGTACAACAAATAGAGGATACGTTGCGCATTGCGATAATGTTGCCGTTGCACGCTAATGCTATCAAACGAAATGCGACAATGGAGCGATTTGTGGAGTTTTATATGGGATCTTTGATAGCGATTAATGAGAATCAAAATGGAGGTCAAAAAATAGAATTATACACATATGATGTGGAAAAGACCTCGGAGAAAACGAAAGAGATATTATGCGATACGACATGGCATAAGGTAGATGCTGTCATAGGTCCAGCTTATATGCAGCAAGTGCAAGAAGCGATCTCTTTTACGCGACGTGATAGTACTTGGTTGTTGGTGCCTTTTGTTTCTACATTGACAGACGAACATTCCCATCCATATGTGTTTCAGTTTAACCCATCTTCTCAAGCTGAATCTATGGTCTTGGCTGAATATTTAGCATCGCAAGAAGATACTGTCAATTGTGTACTCATTCAACCTAGAGAGGGCGAGACAGTACCTGCTAGCGTTCAGGATGTCCATGCGGCTTTGCAACAATATAATATACCAACTACTACCACCACGATTAGAGATATCCTAGTAGATTCGCTTTCTATGGCATTGATGGAGGATAGAGAAAATATCATTATCTTCAATACCGAGAAATATAGCAATCTTAGTGCATTGATGCCCCATTTATTATCCTTGGTGGGTATGTATAAAATAACATTGTATTCCCGTTACTCATGGCAGAGTGAGAATATCTTGCTGCCACAAATCTATACATCTGTTTTTCACGGAGACTCTATATCTTCGGAACAATATGATATGATGTATGAAGAGTATTTTGAAACATTGCCTTCATCGCAATATCCACGCTATGATTTGTTGGGCTACGATTTGACAAAACATTTTCTAAAACTTATTCAAAATCCCGACACTAATACATTGCAAGAGCCATGGGATGGCGTACAGTCTTCTATTCAATATATGCCTAGTTCTACTCATCAGGGATATGAAAATAAAAAAATAAGCGTGATAAGAAAATGATGCCTTTCCGTAGATACATATTGTTGGTATTGCTCTTGGTGCTGGGTAGTGGAATATCTGCACAAAAGAGACTCAATAATCCTGAAATATATTTGGGAGTACATGGGGGAATTAAAGCTTCTACGGTATTGTTTAGTCCGACAATACATTCGGTGGACATTCTTCATTCGCCATTGACGGGTAATGGGGGATTGGTATTTAGATATGCAGAACATAGGATTTGCGCTTTACAAATAGAGTGTAATTATATGCAGCATGGTTGGGCGGAAGTTTATGGAGTAGCAGGAGAATCTCAGACCATCTATTCAAGGCATTTGCACTATATAGAACTTCCATTTATGATGCATTTGGGATTTGGAAAGAAGAAATTTAGAGCCCTATTTAATTTTGGTCCACAAATAGGATATTGTTTGGCAGATAATAAGAAAGTGATAAATCCTGGTTCTTACCAATTTGTTCAGCAGCAACATGAACCTATTGCAAATAGATTCGATTGGGGAGCCGTGGCTGGATTAGGCTGTTTCTATAAGAGTGATAAAATAGGTGTGTTTCAATTAGAAGCTAGATTTAATTTTAGTTTAGGAGGAGTTTTTGAAGTAGGACAACTTAAGTCACTTAAAATGGCCAATCCCATGGGCTTATCTATTAACTTGGGATATTTATGGGAATTTAAAAAAGATAAAAAAGAATTATAAACACGCATATATATTATGTCAACTATCATTTCATTAGCAAACCAAAAAGGAGGAGTTGGTAAAACGACTACTTCTATAAATCTTGCAGCAGCGTTAGCTGCAGAAGGCAAACACGTCTTATTGGTTGATGCCGACCCTCAAGCCAATACGTCATCAGGATTGGGCATTGAAATCAAGGATCTTAAGCACACTATTTATGAGTGTTTAATAGAGAATATTGACCCACAGCAGGCAATCATTCACACAGATATTGATCGTTTGGATGTCATCCCATCCCATATTAATCTTGTAGGTGCTGAGATTGAGATGTTAGATAAGAGTAATCGTGAGAATCTGATGAGACAAATTCTTGCTCCATTGAAAAACGAGTATGACTATATTCTTATAGATTGTTCTCCTTCTTTAGGTCTAATAACAATCAATGCTCTTACGGCTAGCGATAGTGTGATCATTCCTGTACAGTGTGAATTTTTTGCACTTGAGGGAATAGCAAAGCTGTTAAATACAATAAAGATTATTAAGTCCAATCTTAATCCTGCTTTACGTATTGAGGGATTTTTGCTTACCATGTATGATGCTCGCCTTCGTTTGTCAGCCCAAGTGCATGATGAGGTTCGACGCCATTTTGGTGATCTAGTATTCAATACTGTTATTGCACGTAATGTACGATTGAGTGAGGCTCCTAGTCATGGACTCTCCGTGTTACAGTACGATAAAAATAGCAAAGGAGCAAAGAATTATATCAATCTAGCAAAAGAACTTATAAGGAGGAATAAGGCATGAAAAAATCACTTGGATTAGGAAGGGGGTTGGATGCTCTCATTGATACGACTCATGTATCTACTGCAGGATCTTCATCTATAAGTGAGATTCCATTGGATCATATATACGCAAATCCAGATCAACCACGACACGATTTTGATGAAGATGCGTTGGAAGAGTTGGCGCAATCTATTAAGGAGCATGGTGTGATTTCTCCTATTACGTTACGCAAGAATGCAAACAATAATTACATGATTATTGCAGGTGAACGTCGTTATCGAGCGTCTAAAATGGCAGGGTTAACAACTATACCTGCGTATGTAAGGACAGCTAAGGATGAGCAAGTGATGGAATGGGCGCTGATAGAGAATATTCAGCGTGAGGATTTGAACGCCATTGAGATAGCTTTGGCATATCAAAAACTTATGGATGATCATCAACTTACACAAGAGAAGATGGCCGATAGAGTCGGAAAGAAACGTGCTACGGTTACCAATTATCTTAGACTACTGAAATTGCCTGCCGAAATTCAGATAGGAATTAAGGAGAAAAAGATAGATATGGGTCATGCGAGGGCCATACTAGGGTTGTCTTCTCCAGAAGAGCAATTGAATGTCTACAAAAAGATTTTGCATAATGGTCTCTCTGTGCGTAAAGTAGAAGAATTAGTAACCAATTCCAAAAATGCGCCAAAGTTAGAGAGAAGTTCAACTAATAAGTATGAGTCTCAACGCATACTTTTAGAAGAAAAGTTGGGTAAGAAAGTAAAAATATCTTCTAAGCAATTGACGATTTCGTTTAAAAATGAAGACGAATTGAATCAAATATTATCGTTGTTGTGCTAAGAAACAATAGTGTACATATTGTATGGATATTAGCGTTATGGCTCATGGCGTCCAATGTTTCGGCAGGTGTAGTAGATTCTACTACTCCTATGGATAGTGTAGCACAGCAACGAGAAATCAATCGGATGTTTTGGAAACCTGATCCTGTGAAAGCAGTTTGGTTAGGCTTGATTTTTCCAGGTGCAGGGCAGATATATAATCGTAGTTATTGGAAACTACCGATTGTATATGGCGGTTTGATGGGATGTGTTTATGCGATCAATTATACAAATGATCAATATGTGTCCTACAAAGAAGCGTATCGAGATATATACTATGATATACGCAATTCTTCTATTTCCAATGACCCGACTAAGAGCTATATAGCTATTTTGCCTGAAGGTTATACCATCCAGCGGATGGGAGGTGCTTCGGCTTATGAAAAGCGTCTGCATGATTGGCAGAATACGACTCGCCGATATAGAGATCTCTCAATAGCAGTTTCGGTTATAGTTTATGCCCTTACTCTAGTGGATGCTTATGTTGATGCTCAACTTTTTGACTTTGATATCTCCACGGACTTGTCGCTCAATGTCTCTCCCCAAATATATTATAATGAAATGCAGAATCAACGAAGTGCTGAAGTAAAATTAGCATTGTCCTTTTAAATTAGTAAGACATGATGAAGAGTCTATTACTCATATTACTTTCTTTGATGTGTGATACAGTATTGCCAGTTTCTGTCAGTCGTGATTCTGCGATAGTGCAAGATACTTGTTATACAGAAGTTGCACTTTTAGATACAGTGTCTTTTATGCGAGTTGAACAGACTCCAGACTCTGTGTTTGTACAACGTTTGCAACAATTACCCTATGTGGTAGAACTGCCCTATAATCAGATTGTGCGTCGTTTCATATTACGATATTTATATCATAGTCCAAAACAGGTGGCAGGTCTTTTGCAAAAGGAACAATATTATATGCCACTATTTCAGGATATTTTATCACAGTATGATTTACCATTGGAGTTGGCATATCTTCCAGTTATAGAGTCTGCGCTTAATCCAAATGCTCGTTCACATATGGGGGCCGTAGGTTTGTGGCAGTTTATGCCTGCCACTGGCAAGAAGTATGGATTAGAGATAAACTCGTTGGTAGACGAAAGACGTGATCCCATCAAATCTACCCATGCTGCGGCAAAATTTATGAATGCGTTGTATGATGTGTTCAAAGATTGGAACTTGGTGATAGCAGCCTATAACTGTGGTCCTGGAAATGTAAATAAAGCCATTTATAGAGCAGGAGGTAAGCGCGATTTTTGGAGCATTTATCCTTTCTTACCTAAAGAAACAAGAGCCTATTTGCCATTATACATAGCTGCGGTATATTCAATGAATTTTGCTGGTTATCATGGTATATCAGCAAAAGAAGAACCATTGTTTGTCGTGGATTCTCTTCCTGCGGATTCAATTTTGTTTCCTGGTTTGGAAAATCTTGCGCAGAACGCAATTATGCCTACCGACACCATCCAAACTAAAGAAAGGCTTCATCTCCTTCAGATAGCAGAATGTATTGATGTTCCTCTTCCTTTGCTCCGTCAACTTAATCCTCAATACGCGCGCGACATAGTGCCAGGCAATAGAGAATATTCTATTTGTTTGCCAATAGATAAGGCGGGTGCTTTTTTGGCACATATGGACACCATCTTGGCGCATAGAGCAAATGAGTTGGTGCATAATCGTCGCGCGGAGATTGATTTGCTGCAAAAAACGTCTGTGAACGGAGCTTATACAGTCAATGGTGTGACCTACTACAAGATAAAAGAAGGAGATACATTGGGTGGTATAGCTGCAAAATTTAGAGTGTCAGTCAAGCAATTGAAAGCGTGGAATAATCTTTCTTCTGATATGATCAGGGCGGGTAAAACACTCAAGGTATTAGCGCGCTAAAGAAAATAGAATATGGCTGGAAAAATCTATTATTCAATTTCAGAAGTGAGCCAAATGACTCAATTGCCAATATCTACTCTGCGATATTGGGAGGAGCAGTTTGCTCAACTTCAACCTTTTAAGAATGATAAAGGGAAACGTTTTTATACGGAGCAAGATATTGAACTCGTTAAGCAGATTAAGTTTATTCGTGATGATTTACATATAACACGAATTGAGGCTATTCAAACAGAGTTGAAGCAGGGGAGCAAAAAAACAGATTCTCGTCAGCGAGCAACAGAAATTCTACTGAAAATTCGTCAACAGTTGGAAGAAATACGAAGTTTAATATAAATAATGAGAGGGAGCAATATGGCATTGCTTCCTCTCTTTTCTTTTGTATCCCTCCGGTAAATATTCGGAGTGGTATCGGAGTGATAACGGTCTTACAAGGGTAATCCTATGGTAATCCTATGGTAATCCTATGGTCTAAACCCGTTATGAACCCGTCAAGAACCCGTAGAAGATAGAGTAAAGGCTAGTTAAAAAATATCCTCTATCTCCAAAGTTGGGATGGATGAGTTGCCCGGAATCTCTCTCTCAGATGGTGTGCTGCCTTCGGAAACTAGCTCATTGCGATATTCCGTTGGACGATATAATACTTGGATGTTCTCCGCAATAATCTCCGTTTTGCGACGAACTTGTCCGTCTTTTTCCCAAGTTCGGGTTTGCAGTTTGCCCTCTACGTACAATTTCATACCTTTGCGCACATATTTTTCTGCCCATTCTGCAAGATTTCGCCACAAAACAATAGGATGCCACTCCGTACGATCAGGAACTTGTGTTCCATTTTGCATGGTATATCCTCTCTCTGTGGTGGCAAGGTTGAAATTAGCAATAGCTGTTCCGCGTTCTAGATAACGTACTTCAGGATCAGCTCCCACATTGCCTACTAAAATAACTTTGTTTACTGATGACATGGTGTGTAAGGGTTAAAAGTTGTTAGTGAAATAAGTACTATTTGTGTATAAATTGTTGAAATCGCAGCAAAATTACAAAAAAGTTTTGGACAATCCAAAAAAAAATAGTAATTTTGCAACATATTTAACATAAAAATCATGAGATATACCATTTTGAAACCCCTCTTGGCACTTCTTTTCGCTACTTTTGCAGTTGTAACATATGCTGCTGGTCAAGAAATGCAGGTGAGATGCATCGCATTTTACAATCTAGAAAACTTGTTTGATACTATTCATGATGAAGGCAAGAATGATTATGAATATTTGCCTGATGGTGGTATGAAATGGACAAGTTTTAAGTATGAACAAAAATTGGAGAAAATGGCATATGCAATTTCTCAACTAGGCACAGACGAAGATCCTCGTGGCGCAGCTTGTATAGGTGTATCGGAAGTTGAAAACATAGGTTGTCTCTACGATTTGTGCCGTGTACTCAAGGAGAAATATAGTCGTGTTTATGAGCCAATTTTATTGGAGGGTCCCGATCGCCGTGGTGTGGATGTGGGATTTTTGTATAATCCCGCCATGTTTAAGCCAGTATCGACCAAAGGCTTTGAGCTTAATGCGCATTATGCCGATGGTGGTGTGGTTAAAAGTCGTTTGCAACTCTGGATATCAGGCTATATGTTGGATGATAACCGTAAGATAGTGCGCGATAAGTTGCATATAAGTGTAAATCACTGGCCAAGCCGTTATGGTGGTGAGGAAAGTAGTCGTGCTACTCGTGACACAGCTGCTATGTTGTGTAAAAAAGTATGTGATAGTATCTATTTAAAAGAGCCCAATGCCAAAATAGTGGTAATGGGAGACTTGAATGATGACCCATTTAATCATAGTTGTGCTGTGGTGATGGGAGCAAAGAAGACACGAGAGGAAGTGGGTAAGCAGGGCTTCTTTAATACGATGTGGCAGAAGTTAGATCGTGGAATAGGTAGTCTGTGCTATCAAGGTAGTTGGAATTTGTTTGACCAAATATTTATTTCTGAACCATTGATGAATAGCCAATTGGAAGAAGGTAAATGGGTATATTGGAAATCGCAGATTTTTAATAAGGATTTTCTTACAGTACAAGAGGGAAAAGATAAAGGTACACCATTGCGCACCGTGAAGAGTGGAGTATGGCAGAATGGTTATGCGGATCACTATCCTACAATGATCTACCTTATCAAATCAAAACAATCAGAATAACGATTTATTACTTATCTTTCTATACAGATATGCAAGGTTTACGTAAAACGACTATTGTTCGCATGCGCAATTATGGTCGCATAATACAAGATATGGTTCAACTAGCAGTAGAAGAACATGATGTAGACAAAAAGCAAGCAATGATTGTATATATTGCACAATGTATGCGTCAGAAAAATGCTGCATGGAATAGAGAACAAGAGTCTGGAGTAGATCGTCTCAAGGATGATATTACAGTTTTGTCGCATGGGCAGTTATCTTGTGAATTTGAGGCATTCAATGAGACGATGGAGAAACTTGCACAGCGTCCTGTGACAGTACCAGATAGAGCCGTTAAGAAGAAAAAGAAGTAACCTAATAATCAAACTCCATGAAACACTTCGGATTACTATGTGCATTATTGTTATCATGCACCCTTTTTGCACAGCAGGCATACAATATTGCTGCACCTTATGATCCTGCTACGGTTAAATTAGCAGAGGATCAACAGGGAGAAGTCATCAAGTTTATGATGACAGGATCAACTAGATACCCCGGAACGGATCGTGAAATACTAGTTTATATCCCTCAGCAATATCGTGATACGGCTCCAGCATGTCTTTTGGTGTGTATGGATGGTATACTCTATGATGCGACAACCGTTCTTGATAACCTTATAGCTTCAGGTGAAATGCCTGTGACAATAGGAGTATTTATCAATCCTGGTGTTGTGTATGACGAAGATAGAAATGTCGTTCGTTATAATCGTTGCAAAGAGTTTGACTCGACCGATGATACTTTTGTGGAATTTATAGAGCAAGAGGTACTCCCTCAAGTTCGCGCACTCAAGACTAAAGATGGTCAAGCTATTAATATTTCTTCCGATCCTAATGATTGTGCTATTACAGGTGCAAGTAGTGGCGGTATAGCAGCTTTTACAGCGGCATGGAATCGTCCAGACATGTTCTCTCGCGTATATACAACTGTTGGCACTTTTGTGGCTATGCGTGGCGGTCATGAGTATCCCGCTATTGTGCGCAAAACAGAGCCTAAACCGTTAAGAATCTATCTACAAGATGGATGGTACGATGTATGGAATCCGATCTTTGGGGAATGGTTTGAGTATAATCTTCTTATGGAGTCAGCTTTAAATTTTGCTGGTTATGAGGCGTTCCATCTTTGGAATAGAGGTAATCATAGTATCAAATATGGCACGCTCGCTTTCCCTGATGCTATGCGATGGTTGTGGAAAGGATACCCTGTTCGCGTAAACAAAGGAACTTCCAATAATGGTATGTTACAAGAGATTCTAGATCCCGAAAGCGATTGGAAGGAGGTAGTAATGCCATTTGCTATTGATGGATGTTTGTTCCCCACTTCTGATGGTGCGGTTGTATTGGCTGATCGTCCTAATATATACAAGGTATATGTAGATGGGAAATACGAGCGAGTGGGAAATTTGAAGGCAGATGAAGCTTTTCTTGGTGATGGTTTGAGAGCTCGTGAAACGTCCCTATATAAAAATGGCAAAAAGGTAGCAGACAAATTGTATGGTCTTCAGTCAGTGGTAGAGTTGGCAGATGGCAAATTTGTAGCATTGTGTAAGCATTCAAAATCTACTAAAGACGTATGGGTCGTGAATGAAGGATTCGGTGCATTGGCCGTTGCTCCTGATTATCGTCTCTGCGTGACGGGAGAGAAATGCACACATCACTTGATTAGTACCATAATAAATAAAAATGGGGAGATGCTATATAGTGAACCATTCTATCATCTTCATGATTTGAGCAATGGTGTTGAAAAACCTACAAGAGGTCTGGCTTTTGATGTGAATGGAAATCTGTATGTAGCAACCCCTCTGGGTGTACAGGTGGTAGACCACAATGGTCGAGTACGTGCAATATTATCTCTGCCTGCTGGCAGCGTAGATGCGTTAGCTTTTAGTGGAAAGAATCTGTTTGTTCGCTGTGGTACAAAACTCTTTGTTCGCAGGATGAAAATAGAAGGACATAGCCCTAAACAGGGGCCTATATCCTATAAATCACAAGGGCAAGGATAGTTTTAGGATAATTCGCTAACTAGAATGTCATCTGAATGATTGGCATCTATCATTTGTTGATAGCGTTGCCAAAATGCTTGCATTTCTGTGGGGGTGTGTAGAAGAAATTCTTCCGTTCCTTGAGCTGAAATACGTCCTATAACCATTTCTACAGTAATAGATTTCGTATCTAATGCAGGAACAAAGGCTTGCTCCTCTTCATCTTCTATATATACTCGACGGACTATATTTGTTTCTTCTAGTCGAGATAACAATTGTTGTACTAATCGGATTGGTAATTTGTTCTCAGCAGCCAATTCTTGCGCAGTTTGAGGTGCTTCCCCTGCTTCAAATCGGCGGATAATGATAGACAATAAATATAGCATAACGTAGTCCTTGTACCTGCGAGACATGGCTTTAAGGTCTTTTTCGTAGGCAAATAGGTCATTGTTCTGAATAGCAAATGCTAATTCTGCACCAACCAACAGCAACCAACATGTTATGTGTAACCAAATTAACACCAATGGAATAGCGGAAAAAGCACCATACACAATACTCATGCGTGTAAAGAGTACAACAAGATACATACTCAAGGCTTGTACTAGTTGATAAAGCAATCCCATAAGTATGCCGGGAATAATCGCAGAAGAGAATTTTACTTTTGTATTAGGTATAGCAACGAATATCCATGTGAATACACCAGCAGTAGCGACAAACGGTATAAAACGCAACATGAACTTACGAATAGGTTCTATAGCATCTAAAACGGATGCCAATATTTCGGTTGAATTTAAGAAGATGGATATACCCGATGTTACAACTACCAATACAGGGACAAGCAAGAGAGTTATTAGATAATTAGTTAGGCGTCTAGTAAAAGAGCGAGTTTTCTTGACATTCCAAATGCTATTGAAAGAGTTTTCTAGCATATTAAAGAATGCATATACTGCCCATATTAGGACAATTAAGCCAATTCCTAGGAAGAGTCCTTCTCGCGCAGTCTCTAAATATCGTTCGATCCAATCGATAAGGACGGGAGCAATATTAGCTTCATCTAGAAAACTTCCTGAAAGTATTTCTTGTATCACTCCCTCAAAACCAAATCCTCTTGCAATAGCATATATCAATGCCATCATAGGTATAAAGGCGAATAATAGCGAAAAGGACAAGGAGTTAGCTCGCACTACAAGCACTTGATCTTTGAAACCTCGGGCTACTAGAATAATTGTCTGTAGTGTACGATACCATAGGCGTTTTTTAGGACTATGGATAGCTGTGTGAGGCTGACGCCACAGATCGTATTGGATAAATTCTCGTATTTGTTGTAAACGCTTATTCACAGAGTACTTCGATTGCTTTTTTAGTTATATCATCATCTCGCTCAAAAAGCGGATAGAATCCTTCGTCATTCAAAATATTACGCACGATATATGCATTCACTATACGCACGAGCAGAGGACGTGAGATGGCCAATTGCTTCTCGTTAGGCTCTACACCTTTTTCTTTGGCAAATTCCACGAACTCTGGTACCCAGTTGGCTTTGAGCAGATGTTTTTCGAGTGATTGCCAATCTTTGTACTTGCTCAGTTCAGTACGATGTTTGTTGGTGTACTGATATGCGAATTGGTAGGTGTAAGCACGATTCGAAACGATATTGAAATATGGCGTGTAGAGTGTTGTATCACGACCTACAAATACGTCAGGCATGATGCCTCCGCCCCCCATTACTTTGCGACCTTGTTTGGTGTAATATACGGTGGAATCGGAAAAATGTACACTATCTGCAGAGAAAAATTCTCCACTCTCATAGCGGTCAAGCAAATCTTGCGCATAATCTTCTTGTTCGCCTAGTTTATATGGTTTTTGTATGCAACGCCCCGACGGAGTGTAGTAGCGAGCAACGGTTAATCGCATCGCACTGCCGTCTGCAAAAGGAATCTGTTGTTGCACTAGACCTTTGCCAAATGAGCGGCGACCAATGATAGTGGCACGATCGTTATCTTGCATTGCGCCTGCGAAAATTTCGCTTGCAGAAGCTGAGAAATTATCAATTAATACCACAAATTTCTCTCGTTGGAATCGACCAGAACCAGTAGCTTTGGCTTCATAACGAGGATAAGCTCGACCCTCGGAATACACAATCATATTGCCGCGGCTTAAGAACTCATTTGCCATTTTTATAGCCTGGTCCATATAGCCGCCAGAGTTTTCGCGCAGGTCAATGATGTAACTAGTAGCACCTTGTCCCTTGAGTGTTGCTAGGGCAGAGATAAACTCATCATATGTCTTCTCTGCAAAACGGATTACGCGTACAAAACCAATCTTCTCGCCTTTTGCCTCGATGATAAACTTAGCATCAACGGAGTGTACTGGAATATCTCCACGAACAATCGTAAATTCTAGTACCTCATCTGTGCCACTACGTGCAATGCCTATTTTAACTTCGGTTCCTTTTGGCCCACGGAGTGCATGCATCACTTTTTCGTTGGTAATGGTTTTGCCCGTGAAATTGGAGTCGTTGACTAGTACGATCTTATCTCCAGCTAAGACACCCACACCCTCGCATGGACCACCCGAGATGACAGATACAACTTGCACG
>JAEIGA010009676.1_pt1 | contig 14600 bp, 11 predicted proteins | sample 9270691 | NCBI WGS metagenome assembly JAEIGA01 (sample SAMN17057246, study PRJNA624740) | gut metagenome | biome: biome; isolation source: fecal sample | host: Bos grunniens | place: China: Xizang | collected 2019 | reverse complement strand
TCTCTCTTCCGCGACCTCATCGCCAATAGCCAATATCCAATAGGCGGAACGCCGTCCAATAGCCCTTTAGGGCGTCCACTCCTTGGCGTCATCCTCGCCATCGGTCACTCCGCCCACGACACCTACCACATGCTTCATGCCAATGGGGTTGCCTTAGCAACGAAAGGTTTTGCGATGGGCGTGCGCGCGGAGCACCCACAGGCACTGATCAACAAACTGATGTACCACGATCCATCGCCCGAACTCATTCGTTTGGTGGGCAATGCCTCGTATTCATTGGTGACACAGGTACAAGGTCGTGGTGTATATTCCTTCTGCATGTGTCCTGGTGGACATATCGTCCCTGCGGGCAGTGCATTGAATAGTTGTGTGGTCAATGGTATGTCAGCCAGCCACCGCAACTCTCCATATGCCAACTCAGGTATGGTCGTCGAGATTCGCCCCGAAGACCTCGCCTCTACACCATACACTCTACACCCTACACCAGTTCTTGCTGGATTAATGTTCCAGCAAGAGCTCGAACGCCTCGCCTTTGAGCACGGTGGAGAGCCTTCTCTGGCTCCTGCCCAACGTCTACGCGATTTTGTAGAAGGCAAAGCCAGCAAGTCGTTGCCTGCATGTAGTTATCTGCCAGGCATGGTGTCCAGTCGCCTTGACCAATGGCTACCCGAACATATCGGCAAACGCCTGCAACAGGGCTTTTGCGATTTCGACCGCAAGTATCGTGGTTTCTTGACCAACGAAGCGGTTATCCTTGGTGTCGAAAGCCGCAGCAGTAGTGCTGTACGTTTGCCCCGTGATCTCGAGACCCTGCAATCCATCTCTACTCCTCACCTCTATCCTTGTGGCGAGGGTGCAGGCTACGCAGGCGGCATCACTTCCTCCGCACTGGACGGCATCAATGTCGCACTCAAAATCGCCGAGCAATTTACTTCTAAACACTAAAAAAGCACTTTTGTCAAGGTTCTTTGCCCTTGTCATCTCCCTCCCTATAGTTCCATATAAAAGACTAGGCGCATGCTTTGTCCGTGCTGATTCTTATAGAGAGGAAATGTATTCATGCTACCAAAAGCCAATGATCCAGATACTGCATTTTTTTACCCAACATTTGCGTATGTCAAAAAAAAAGAGTAATTTTGCACGCAAAATTGCTAAAACGAAAATAATATAAGTATGAAGATAGATTGGAAGAAGATTTTGCCATACGCAGTGGCAATCGTGGCATTTGTGGCAGTAGCAATGATTTATTGTGCCCCTCTGCTGGAAGGCAAGGTACTGATGCAAGGTGACGTCAACAACTGGAAAGGTGCAGCACAAGAGGCGCGCGCGTACTACGATGCCAATGGCACCCGCACATGGTGGACTAATTCCATGTTTGGCGGTATGCCTACATACCAAATCACAGGTAGTTTGCCATCGGGTGAAATGCGCAATGAGATGGCGAAAGTCGCTCACCTCGGCATGGAAGGTGGTTGGGAAGCTATCGGCATCCTATTTGCCTATTTCTTTGGTTTCTTCCTCATGCTTCGTTGCTTCAAAGTCAATCCATGGCTAAGTATCATAGGTGGTTTTGCCATCGGATTCTCCACCTATTTCTTTTTGATTATCCCCGCAGGTCACGTTACTAAAGCTATGGCTTTGGGCTTCTTAGCTCCTGTGATAGGTGGTTTTTATGCTATCTTCCGTAAGCAATATTGGCTCGGCGCACCACTCACGATGGTTTACGGCATATTGGGCATCACACTCCACCCACAGATGACCTATTATATTTTTATGCTTATCGGTGTATTGGCGTTGGCCGAACTCTATATCCATATCCAAGATAAGGCATGGAAAGATTTAGGTATATCGCTTGGTGTATTGGCATTGAGTTTGCTGCTGGTTGTAGGTACAAAGGTCAGTTGGTTGGAGATGAACCAATCCTATCTTAAAGAGACTATGCGAGGTGGACATTCAGAGCTAACATCTAACAGCGATAGCGCTCCAACTTCCAATAGCAATGGCGGCCTGAGCCTAGACTACGCTACTGCATGGAGCTATGGCGTGGACGAAACGATGACTTTCCTTATTCCGAACTGGGAAGGTGGTGCTAGTGGCTATAAAGTGGGCGCAGAATCGCAGTTATGTGAGACGATGGTGAAGAATCGTGTGCCAAGACGCTCGGCAGAGCAGTTCTGTGAGCAGGTACCTACCTATCGAGGAGAGAAAGCCTTTACTAGCGGACCAGTCTATATGGGAGCGATTATCTGCTTCTTGTTCGTGTTAGGATTGCTGATTGTGCCTGGACCATACAAATGGGCACTATTGGTGGCTACACTCTTCTCCGTGGCATTAGCATGGGGAAGAAATATGATGTGGCTCACAGAATTGTTCTTCAACTATTTCCCTATGTACAACAAGTTCCGTGCGGTGGAAAGTATCTTGGTAGTAGCAGAAATCACAATGCCATTGTTAGGTATCCTCGCCTTGCAGCAGATCGTGGATAAAAAAATGGCATGGGAAAAACTGCGCGTGAATATGTTTATTGCAGGCGGTATTACTGCTGGCTTATGCCTTATCTTTGCTCTCTTCACGGGCATGGTGGATGTAACAAGCAGTTATGATGCGCAATGGGTCAACCAAGTGCCTGCTTGGCTCAGAGATGCCATCTATGATGAGCGTTTGGCTATGATTAAAGCCGATGCTTGGCGCTCGTTTATCTTTATCGCTTTGGGCTTCGCAATCCTTTTCTGGTACGCATGGAAATCTCAATCTCTAGACACGAAACAGTCAACTCTGAACTACGTACTATATGCTGCTTTAGCGACATTAGTACTAGTAGATATGATACCTGTGAATAAGCGTTTCTTTGGCAATGACAATTTTATGAAAGCCAAAGATGCGGATGCTTATTTTGCAATACAGCCATACGAACAACAAATCTTGGAGGACGAATCGTATTACCGCGTGCTAAACTTGGCGGCCAATACCTTTAATGATGCACGTACGAGCTACCGATTGAAGTCAATCGGTGGTTATTCAGCAGCCAAGTTGCGCCGTTATCAAGACTTGATAGACGAGCATATCTCCAAGGAGATGAACCCGCTGATGCAAACGGTGATGCGCACACAAGGATTTATGCTGCCAGACGCCAACGAAGGTAAAGCATTCCCTGTACTCAATATGCTCAATATGAAATATGCGGTGATGCCATTGCAAGGTGGCAAACAAGTACCCGTCATGAACCCATACGCAATGGGCAATTGTTGGTTTGTGGATGAAGTGATCTTGGTAGATACGCCAGATGAGGAATGTGCGGCATTAAGGACATTGGATCTGCAAAAACAAGCCGTAGCCGATAAGAAATTCGCTGAGGCATTGGATATTACCAAACCAGAGGTGACACCATTGATGGCATTTGATACAACTCTGATTCAATTGACATCGTATGCACCCAATAGCCTCACATACGAATCCATGAACGAACGCAATCAGGTGGCTGTATTTTCCGAGATTTACTATCCATACGATTGGCACTTGTATTTGGTGAATGCCAATGGCGAGAAACTAGAATTGCCTTTGGCTCGCGTGAATTACACGCTACGTGCGGCAGTTATTCCTGCTGGTCATCACCAACTCCTGATGGAATTCCGTCCACACGCCATGCGAACGGACAAATGGTGTATGGCATTGCTAATCATAGCATTACTCCTCTCCGCAGGAGGACTCACCTACCCTCTTTGGAACAAGAAAAAAAATACTAAAGAATAGACTTTTTAGGTCTATTCTTTAGTTTTCAGAAAATCCAATAACTCTTTCATTGAATCGAAGACTTGGTCCGCTTGCGCCAAGTCTTCTTTCGTTAGTACACCCGTATTCACAGCATAGACAGTCAAGCCCGCAGCTTTACCCGAACGAATACCCAGAGGAGCATTCTCTACGACAAAGCATTGTTCTTTCTTCAAGCCCGAACGCTCCCATGCTTTGAGATAGGGTTCTGGGTCTGGTTTCCCCGTCACAACATCAAAGGCAGTAATCATCCTATCCCGCTGAAACACAGCAGGTAAAGCCAAATTTAGATTATCCAACAGAGAGCGCATGCCACTCCCCGTCACTACCCATATCTGGTCACCCAATGTCTCTACATAACGTAACACGTCAGCCACTCCTGGAATAGTGGGTGTACCACCAGCTTTCTGCTCCAACATAGTGAAATAGGCAGATTTCTCGGCGTAGATAGTTGCAATCTCCTCGGGCGTAGCATCGCGGTTACGTGCTTTCCACATCGCCTCACGGATTACAGATTCGCCAGTACGTCCCTCGTTGAGATAGCAGTCGTAGGCTGTGAACGGCAATTGGTGCTGCTTCATCACTTCCTCCCATGCTATGGCATGATTAGGCATAGAGTCAAACAGCACTCCGTCCATGTCAAAGAAATATGCTCTCATTAATTATGAATTGAGAAATTGGAATTAAGAATTACAGATTTATTGATGCTCTGGACGGAGCAAATCATTGACTGTTTTTACAGGGTTGAAAGTCGATACAGGCACCTCCACAAAGATGGTATTCCATCGGCTCATTGCGCCATTCCATAGTCCTGGTAACTCCAAGGCCAACAGCTCCTTACCATCTTTCGACTTGTGCGAGATAAAGCCTGTCTTCTCATCTACAAAGTCAGGTAAATAGTATGGTTTGCCATCCATATCGCGAGTAGCACAAACGAGATCTACAGGATTGAAATGCGTAGCTTGTTGCATGAGTGCTGGATCGGAGATTTGGCTGGACTCAAGAATCTGGCAAGAGATGCTACCATCCTCCTCTCGTACTAGGAATGGACCTCCACCAGGTTCACCCGTGTTCTTCACCACTCCACACACGCGTATTGGGCGCGCAAGGCGCGCACGTTCCTCCGTAGAAAGTGTAGGATCTTGGAGTCTCTCAAATGCCTTCTTTTGTTCTGTAACCAACACACCTGCAAGCAGTTGCTTATAGCGAACGGTATCCCCCTTCAATCGATCTGGTACCACGTTGTCGATATTCTTAATAAAAATCACATCTGCCGATTGCTCATTGAGGTTCTCAATCAGCGCACCATGTCCACCAGGACGGAATAGCAAATTGCCATCCGCAGTGCGGAATGGCGTACCATCGGGATTAGCAGCGAGGGTATCGGTAGAAAGTTTTTGCTCTGAATACGAGATATGGAACTTCACTCCTAGTTTTGCCTCATAGGTCGATAGGTTTTCTGCGATATGTGCCTGGAAAAGAGGCAGATGTTCGTGGCTAACGGTGAAATGTATATTCACTTCGCCCTTCGACGCTGCGTACATCGCTCCCTCTACCAGATGCTCAAGCGCAGGGGTACGAGCCCCATCTTCGTATGAATGAAATAGCAATAATCCTTTGGGTAGATTGCCGTAGTTCATATCCTTAAGTAGGTGACTAACAGCACCTTGTCCCTCCATACCTATGAGCTGATAGCCAAAAGCAAAACGGTCTTTTTCCCCAAGAAACTTCTCAATAAACTTGGTCTTCTCACCTGTTTCCAAGTACTCAAATAGGTCCTTAAACATACGGCTGGCAGCACCACTAGCAGGCACAAACTTCAGCACAGTATGTCCTTCGTCAAGATAGTCTTGCCAGGCTTTTACATAAGCGTCAATCTCCTCCTCAGTAGGATTAAGTACTCCATTTCCTACCGAAGCAGCAGAAACAATGTCAAGTTCTGGAAAACCAGTAGCAAACGCTTGGAGTTGTTTTTCGGCTTTCTCTACGGAGATGCCACGCGCCTCAAGTTGGGCGATGTCAGATGGTGTAAACATAGTATTCGTATTTCATGGTTAAACGTAAATCTAGTTTGGTCAAGCAGTAATTAGGGTTGCAAAGTTACAACTTTTTTTTGAAATAAGCAAATATATCATCATATTTCGTTGAGTAATCTCTGCTATGACTGCTGAATCACCTAAGAATAACCTATAAATAACCTAAGAATCACCTAAGATTTGTTGTTGCATGGTTAGGTTTATTTAGTGGTTACACACATAAAAAAATGAGAAATTGAGCGAAGATATTGCATATGTCAGGATTTTTTTGTACCTTTGCGCGTTAATTATTGTCCAAACCAGACAAATAGAAACCAAATGAAGAATATCGCATTTATCGTTAATCCTATTTCTGGCACCAAAGCGAAGAATAAAATAGCCAAGTTGATTCGCGAACTGCTTGATGCAGAGCAGTTTTCACCCACCGTGGTAGTGACAGAATACGCAGGACATGCCACCCAGTTGGCGCAGCAATTTGCATTGGAAAGTTACTACGCCGTAGTAGCAGTAGGCGGCGACGGAACCGTCAACGAGGTTGCCAATGGATTGGTTGGTACAGACACCGCTTTAGGAATCATCCCTAACGGCAGCGGCAATGGTTTTGCGCGTCACTTGGATATCTCTACCCGTATGAACCGCGCCGTGGAGATGCTGAACAGCAGCGAACCTATCCGAGTAGATTACGGTATGGTGAACGATATCAAATTCTTCTCCACCTGCGGTGTGGGCTTCGACGCATTGGTAGCAGTACAGTTCAACGAGGGGAAAAGTAGAGGACTGAAGATGTACATACAGAATACATTACAAAGTCTATTCAATTACAAACCAGAAACTTACCATATCATTAGTGATGGAGTAGATGTGACGACCGAAGCATTCTTAATTACCTTTGCCAACGCTGGTCAATGGGGATACGATGCCAATATCGCCCCAAAAGCAAGCGTACAAGACGGACTGATGGACATCGCGATTGTCAATAAGTTCCCCTTGAGCGCAGCACCCAAGTTAGCGCTGAGTTTGTTCACCCACAACATCGACGAAAACTCCTACATGAACACCATCCGCGCCAAAGAAGTGACACTCATACGCGAGCAAGCAGGTCCTATGCATATTGATGGAGATCCAGTGGAGATGCCTGCCGAGCTGCATCTGAGAATGGTACAAGATGGACTTAAAGTGTTGGTGAAGAAAAGATTTTAGGCGATATTGAATGAAGAATTTTGAATAAAAATATTTTGAATAATTATGACTATCAAGATTATCAATAAGAGCAATAATCCATTGCCAAAATATGAGAGTGAGCAGGCAGCAGGAATGGATATCCGTTGCAACATAGCAGAGTCTGTAACCTTGCAACCCCTTGAGCGTAAGCTACTTCCTACAGGATTGTACATAGAACTACCTGTAGGGTTCGAAGCGCAGATCCGTCCTCGCAGCGGCTTGGCACTCAAGCGCGGACTGACCGTACTCAACACCCCAGGCACCATCGACGCAGACTACCGAGGAGAGATCGGCGTGATCCTTATCAATCTCAGCAGCGAGCCACAGACCATTGAACCCGGCGAACGCATTTGCCAAATGGTAATCGCTAAGCACGAACAGCCAGAACTCATTGAGGTAGAAGCACTTAGCGAAACGGGACGTGGTGCTGGCGGATTTGGACATAGTGGAGTAAAATGAATTAAGAATTCAAGATTTTGAATCTTATCTTCAGAATATGGCTAATGGTGTTAGGATGGCTCGGGGGAGCTATCCTAGCTACAGCTGCCACTCCGCGACAAGATACACTCAGCACAGAAGAGCAGCAGCAATTTCTCTACTATTTCTATGAAGCTCAACGACTTATACAGAAAGAAGCCATTGAACCCGCATGGGAACTGATACAATTCTGCCACGAACTCAACCCCAAGGATGCCGCCGTGAACAATTACATGGGCGTCTTCCTCAAAACATTCGGCAAAGATCTGGAAGCTACATCGTATTTCCAACGCGCTTTTGAGTTACAGCCTACGGAATACTGGTATCAATATGCCGTTGATTTGCTCCAATCTGGCGACAAGCGTGCCGAAAAAATGGCAATACGTAACTTGGAGAAAGTCGCTTCAATCGACAAAAAAAACGAGGACCTACACACCCTGTTGCAAAAAGCATATATCCACGTCAAGGACTACAAACGTGCGTTAGCACTACAAGACCGATTAGATTCCCTCGTGGGGTACAATGCGATGAGCGCCATGCAGCGTTACAGACTAAATGTGATGCTACACAACAACGCGCAAGCCATCGGCGAAGTAGAGCGATATCTAGAGGAAGAACCTGACAACATGCAGTTTCAGATTTTCCGTATGCAGCTCTACGAACAAACCAAGCAGCCCTCAGAGAAGATGATCGACGCATATACAGCCATACTACGTTTCGACCCTCGTAACTTAGTCATAATTAACAACTTAGCTTGGCACCTATGCATATCAGGAGGAAATTTACAGCAGGCTGAAGAACTGTCGCGCCAGACCATCTTAGCCGAACCTGTTAACCCCACTTATCTCGACACCTACGCGTGGATTCTCTACCATCTTGGAAATTACAAAGATGCTATTTTCTACATCGAACGTGCCATGAGTATCACGTCGGGAGAAAACAAAGAAATCACAGAACACTTCCATGCTATCAAAAAGAAATTAGGATTATGAAACGATTAATACCTATCATAGTATTGCTTGGAATGTTACTGAGTTCGTGTGCTACCAAGCGTCAAGCAGAACCGCGCCGCTACGACAGCATGAGCCAAAAAGCGCATATGACACTACGTCTTGACCAGCGCGAATACACAGTCAACAGCGGAGTACAAGTATGGCGTAACGAATTGATAATTATATCATTACAACCCATGTTAGGGATTGAGATGTTTCGTATAGAGGCTACCCAAGACAGCCTGCTTGCTATCGACAAAATGAATCGTCGCTACACCAGTATAGCCTACAACTGGTCGGGCAAAGAGATCAGTCCACAACCCACCTACAAGCTCTTGCAGGATATCGTCACCTCACCGTTGACGAGGACGAAGAAAACAAGCAACGAACGAACTTTTATGGTAGCTGGACACGAGGTGGGGATCCAATGTAAGTTTTCGCAACGCGAATACAACCATTTACCCACCCCACGACGTACAAATCTGAAGAAATACAAACGCGTATCACTGCGTGATATTATACCACTATGAGAACAATTTTTATACTACATATCCTCTTGCTTTTAGCATTGGTCACACCTGCTCAGAGCGTAAAAGAGTTGCAGAAGCAGCAGCGAGAATTGCAGCAGCAGCTGGAAGAAACCAGCAAGATGCTCAAGCAAACCAAACAAAACGAAACGGCTACTGTCAACAAGCTGAACCTACTGAACAACGATATTCAAACACGCAAAAAGTTGATTCGCAATATCCAAAGCGAGATTAATGTCCTCAACGGCGAGATGGGGCAACTGCGAGCCAAACGCACAGAACTGCAACAGCAATTAGAGGACTGCAAAGAAGACTACGCCAGACTAGTGAGAGAGACGCATTATGCGGATATTCAGCAGTCCCCCTTGTTATTCTTATTGTCGGCAGAGAGTTTCCAACAGCTGGTGCGACGTATACGATACATGCAGGAATTTGCCACCTATCGCAAAGAGCAAGTCCGCCAGATAGAGCAGTTACAAGCAGATATCGACATCCAGAACCACTTGCTTGAGCAACGCAAGAATGATCGATCGTTGGCACTAAAAAGCCAAAAGCGCGAACAAGACAAGCTAACGGCAGACGAGAAGAAGCAAAAGAGCATGCTCCAATCGCTGAAGAAGGAAGAGAAAAACCTGCTTGCCAAGCAGCAAGAGCAGCAGAAGAAAGTGGATGCGCTCAACAAGAAGATTGAGGAGATGATTGCTAAGCAAGTGCGCACCACTACCACGCTCACCAAGGAGCAACAACTCATTGCGGGCGGCTTCGAAGCCAACCAAGGCAGGATGCCATGGCCCGTAGAGAAAGGATATATCAGCGGATACTTTGGCAAACACAAACATCCTGTACATGAGCATGTTACGGTGGACAACAAGGGCATCTATCTACAAACCGTACAGGGGGCAAGCGCGCGTGCGATATACGAAGGTGAAGTGACATGGTGCGCACAGATGAACGGCAATTATGCAGTCATCATACAGCACGGTAACTACCGAACCGTCTATTCCCCACTCAAAACAATCAAAGTGAAGCAAGGCGACAAAGTGACTGCCAAGCAGGCCATCGGAACCATCTACACCGATAGCAGCGAGGACAACAAGACAGAACTCTATTTCCAATTATACAAAGATCGCTCCATCCTCAATCCTAGTCTGTGGTTGGCGCAGTGAGAATAATGAATTTTGAATCAAGAATTAAAAACTAGTTGTATGAAGACTCTGAAGATATTAAGTTTGCTGTGCATCGTATTTCTAACCTGCAGTTGCAAGCAAAACACCTGGTTAGACTGGAAGACACAGAACGAACTGTGGCTACTGCAAAACGCTAAGCAACAAGACGTTAAGACCACCGCATCTGGATTGCAGTACAAGTGTATCAATCCTGGTTGGGACAGAGGTCCACGCCCCGATGATGCCAAAGCCATTACCATCAAATACAGCGGCAGACTCATCAATGGATATGAGTTTGACACCCACGATGCGTACACTGGCTATGTCAATACCTTTGTGCCTGGGTTCAGCGAGGGACTCAAGAAGATGAACGAGTTCGGCAAGTTTGAGTTTTATATCCCCTACGACTTGGGCTATGGTGTGCAAGGGGCTGGTACAGAAGGTACTACTAGCCACATCCCACCCTACTCTACACTTATCTTTGAGGTGGAGCTTATGAAAGTACATTGATGAAACTCTGGCATATCATACTGCTTTTATCCCTCTTTCTACTTGGTTGTGAGGATGTTAACTACCGTTCTTCGGTACCGCATGTACCCGTGGATTACACGCTGTACATCACCCAGGAATACCCCCACTTCAAGCCTGCCCATGGCTATCAAGCAATCACCATCACCTCTACCAAGTACGAGCGCGAAGCAATAGGCTACGCAGGACTCCTCATATGGGTAGGTATGGACGAAGCGTACCACGCGGCCGACTTGTGTTGCCCGCATTGCCTCAACCGCAAACAACCCGTCAAACTGGATGGAATATATGCTGTTTGCCCCACTTGTGACGAACACTTTGACTTGAGTTATGGCTTTGCTTTTCCCACCAAAGGCAAGACCAAAGAGCCGCTACGCAAGTACCAAATCAAGGAGCGTTCCACCGCAGCGGGACTGGCATTGCAAATCATTAACTAACCTAACTCTACTATGTTATCCATCTACAAAGCATCGGCTGGAAGTGGTAAGACCTTTACCCTCACACGCGAATACTTGCGCATGCTACTCCGTATGCCTATTCCGCACAACGACCGACGACTGCCACACACCTATGTTCTAGCGGTGACTTTTACCAAAAAGGCAACTGCTGAAATGAAAGACCGCATCCTACGCGAACTATTCATATTGGCACACACACCAGAGGACTCCGAGTACATCCAAGACTTCTTATCAGACGACAACATACATCTCAATATCCTGCAAATCAAGGAGAAAGCTCTCCTCCTACTCATTGGTATTCTGCAAGACTACTCACGCTTCAATGTATCTACCATCGACGGATTCTTTCAGCAAGTGATTCGCACTTTCGCCATGGAGCTTAACCTATCTGCCACCTACGACCTTTCCATGGACGGCGAGGAGATGGTGCAGCAGGCAGTAGATGAGATGTTCATACGCATTCGCCAGCAAAAAGACGACAACCAAGCACTCATGTCTTGGATATTGGAGTTTATTCTCAAGAAGATCCAAGACGACAAGAGGTGGGACCCAAGCAACCCTATCAAACTCTTCTCCAATCAATTGCTCAAAGAGCAACTCATCCGCCATATGGATGAGATACAAGAGGTGTTCGAAGACAAGGATACCATGAGGCAGTACCAGCAGCAGTTACAGCAGATTTGCTCCGCCGCCGAACAACAGGTCAGCCACTTGCTGCAGCAGTGCCTATCCATCTTCTCAACCGAAGAGGGGTGGAACAAGTTGCTCATCAAGCTCTTCATGCGACCTGCATCGCGCTGGTTATCAGAGGATTTAGGAGCCAATTTCATCAAGGTCATCAACGACCCTAACGCCGTTTATACCAAATCAACGACCAAAAAACCGCAGCAGCAACACCTGCTCAGCATCTACCAAAACCACCTATCACCACTCTTCCATCAGCTGTACGAGTATGCTACTGGCACCCTTTCGCGCGACTACATCACTGCCAATGCCATACTGCCAAACCTCTACACGATGGGCATTCTGCAGGATGTTGCCAAGCAGATCGAAACCACCAACCGCAACCTGGGACGTCTCCCCATTTCTGAGACCAATCGCCTTGTCAATCAGGTCATTGACGGACAAGAGACCCCTTTCATCTACGAACGTATGGGGCAGTATTTTCGTCACTACATGATTGATGAGTTTCAAGATACCAGCACACTACAGTGGGAGAACTTCTCACCACTCATCGCCGACGCCGAGAGCCAAAACCGCGACAACCTCATCGTAGGAGATGTCAAGCAGAGTATCTACCGTTTTCGCAACTCCGATTGGCACTTGCTCAACCAAGTATCTGGGCAATTCTCCAATACCCTCATGCCCAAGATGACCCACAACTACCGTACTGCACCACAGGTCATTGCATACAATGAGAAGTTGATGGAGGCATATAGCCAATGGATTGCTGATCAGATAGATAACCTCACCCACTGCCCACAGTTATCGCAAGATATTCGCGATATGTATAGCCACTGCGAGATGCACCAAGAGCCCGCAAAGAACTATGAAGGGTACTTCCATATGCAGTTCTTCGAGGGAAAAAAGACGCAAGATGCACGTTTCGAAGCGGTCCTACAGCAACTCCAGTCCTTCGAACAAGAGGGTATCAACCTCAGCCGTGTAACCATTCTAACACGCATCGGCAAAGAGGCCAAAGCCATATCCGAATTCCTAATCCAGCATGGCTACAATATCCAATCATCCGAAGGCCTCACCATAGGCAATCACCCCACTATCCAGCTGATAATCAACATACTAAAACAAGAAGACGATCACTTCGACTCCATCAGCGAAGCGTATATCCACCAGACGCTCGGCACGCTTACACCTGAGCAACAAGCCAGCATAGCAGCTGCGCGCCACTTACCTCTCTACGAACAGGTACAATCGCTCATCCACGAACTGAAGCTTAACAACCAACGCGACGTCATCCCATACCTGATTACACTGCAAGATACGATCTACAGCTTCATGCAAAATCGAGTGGCTGACACCAAAGCTTTCCTCGAGTTCTGGGAACGCAAAGGCAGGCTCACCAAGATCGCTGCACCCGCCACCGCACAAGCCATACGCGTCATGACGATCCATAGCAGCAAGGGACTGGAGTTCGACATCGTCATGCTACCATGTTTTGACTGGGAGCTCAACCCTCTGAAAACCAACGACATCATATGGTGCAGACCTACCACACAGCCATTCAGTACCCTACCACTCGTGGCTGTTCACCCCACGCAGAGCCTACTCAAGTCGCACTTGGCTGACGACTATATCCAGGAGTGGATCGCACAGTATATCGACCATCTCAATGTCACCTACGTAGCCATCACGCGCCCCCGCTATCGCCTGTACGCCTACGGACCGCTCTACACATCGGCAGACAGTCTGACCAATATCGGGCAACTCGTCTCCTACCTCTTCAGAGACCAACTCGACGAACATCACATCTATTCGTCGCTCATGCCCAACCAACTACAACCTGCTGCACTGCCACCAGAGAAACCCAATACCACAACCACCATAGACGCCCACTATGCCTCCAGCCCTATCCAATCGCGTTTGATTCTACGCAGCAGAGCGGAGGACGACTTTGCCGAAGACACGCCGCTATCACTCGTGGATCTGGGTATCAAGATGCACCTCTGGCTATCCTACATACGCACATGGCAAGATGCAGAACCCGCTCTCAGACGATTGATACTCCAAGGGCAAATCACCGAGAAGCAGGCAATAGAACTGCGCTCGCAACTCACTCTTTTGCAAACACTTATACACAACAACAACCACGACGATTGGTTCAGCGAAGACTACCAAATCATCTCTGAAAGAGATATCATCACCCCCTCAAACACGATGCAACGTCCTGACCGTGTCATGTGCAAAGGCAACCACGCCATTGTCATTGACTACAAGTTTGGTCACAAGCCACGCCCCTCCCACCTCGAGCAAGTGCGCGACTATATGCTCCTGCTCCAGCAGATGGGCTACACCACCGAGGGCTACATCATCTACAACGCTTTACAAACGATTCAGTCTATTTCACTTTAACCCTTAAAACTGTCAAACCTCTCCATATGATCACCACCGAGCAAGTAATATCCATTGGCCGCATCACCCGCACGCACGGCAAACGCGGTGAAATTCAATGCCTTACAATCAACGACTATTGGGACAATGCAGAAGCTACTTTCCTCATCCTCAGCATCGACAATATCCTCGTCCCTTTCCGCGTACTCGATTGGCGAGGCAAAGGTAGCGACTCGCTCATCTTCCAACTCGATCGTATCAACGACGAACAATCGGCGCTGCCACTCATTGGCTGCCAAGCCTATATGCTCGCATCCGACCTCAGCGAAGAAGATGAAATTCTACCTACATGGCAGAG
>JAEIGA010009675.1_pt1 | contig 14601 bp, 13 predicted proteins | sample 9270691 | NCBI WGS metagenome assembly JAEIGA01 (sample SAMN17057246, study PRJNA624740) | gut metagenome | biome: biome; isolation source: fecal sample | host: Bos grunniens | place: China: Xizang | collected 2019 | reverse complement strand
TGACTGATACAATCATTGCAGATAAGGTTTATATGGAACCGTTGACTCTCGAATATGTGGCTAAGATTATCCGTCACGAGCGTCCGGATGCTATCATCCCTGGTATCGGCGGTCAGACAGGTCTTAACCTTGCAATGCAGCTTGAGAAAAAAGGCGTTCTTAAAGAATGTGAAGTTAAGCTTCTCGGTACCTCAAGTGCTTCTATCGAGCGCGCAGAAGACCGTGAATTGTTCAAAGAGCTTTGCGAATCTATCGGCGAGCCTGTTATTCCTTCAGAAATTACTTACTCATTAGAAGAAGCTAAAGAAGCAGCAAATCGTATTGGTTATCCTGTTGTTGTTCGTCCTGCTTTCACCCTTGGCGGTACAGGCGGCGGCTTCGCTTATAATGAAGAAGAGCTTATTGAAATCGGTACAAATGCTTTCAAGCTTTCTCCTGTTTCTCAGGCTCTTATTGAAAAGAGTGTTAAAGGTTATAAGGAAATTGAGTTTGAGGTTATGCGCGACTCGAACGACCATGCTATCACTATCTGTGGTATGGAAAATATTGACCCTGTAGGCGTTCATACAGGCGACTCTTGTGTTGTAGCTCCTATTATGACACTTTCAAAAGAAGATGAGAAGATGCTTAACGATTCAGCTATCAAACTCATCAAGGAGCTTAAAATTGAAGGCGGCTGTAATGTTCAGTTTGCTCTTAATCCTCATACTTCAGAGTATTATCTTATTGAGGTTAACCCACGAGTTTCCCGTTCTTCTGCTCTTGCATCAAAGGCTTCAGGTTATCCTATTGCCCGCGTTACTGCAAAAATTGCTGTTGGTATGGCTCTTGAGGAGATTCAGATTGCTAACACAAACGCTGCTTTTGAGCCAAAGCTTGACTACGTTATTGCTAAATTGCCACGCTTCCCATTCGATAAATTCGCTTCAGCTACCAACAAACTCGGTACTCAGATGAAGGCTACAGGTGAGGTTATGGGTATCGGCTCTAACCTTGAAGAAGCTCTTCTTAAGGGTATCCGTTCACTTGAAATCGGTGCTAACCATATGTACCTTTCCAAGTTTGACAATATGAGTGTTGAGGAGCTCCTTGAATATATTTCAGAGTTCCGTTCAGATAATATCTTTGCTATCGCTGAGCTTATCTATCATGGTGTTTCTCTTGAGAAAATTCATGAAATTACAATGATTACTCCATACTTCCTTGAAGCAATAAAAAACATCATTGATATGGAAGAAAAGCTCCGTGTTAATAAGGATGCTGATACTCTCGTTGCTGCAAAGAAGATGGGCTTCAGCGACAAATACATCGCTCGTCTTTGGAAATGTAATGAGATTGATGTTTACAATATGCGTAAAGAAAATAATCTCTTCCCTGTATTCAAGATGGTTGATACCTGCCATACAAACGCATATATTCCTTACTTCTATTCTTCATACACAGGCGAAAACACATCACGCCTTACTGATAAGAAAAAGATTATCGTTCTCGGTGCGGGTCCTATCCGTATCGGTCAGGGCGTTGAGTTTGACTACTCAACAGTTCACGCTGTTATGACAATTAAGAACGCAGGCTACGAGGCTATTATTATCAATAATAACCCAGAAACAGTTTCTACAGACTATACAACTGCAGACAAGCTCTACTTTGAGCCACTCACTCCGGAAGATGTTATGAACATCGTTGAGTTTGAAAAGCCTGAAGGTGTTGTTGCATCTCTTGGTGGTCAGACAGCTATCAACCTTGCGCAGCCACTTCACGACCGTGGCGTTAAGATTATCGGTACAGATTGCGCTGCTATTGACCGCGCTGAAGATCGTAACGCATTCGAAAATCTTCTTAATGAATTGGATATTCCTCGTGCAAAGGGTAAGGCTGTTACAAAGCTTGAGGATGGTATCGCTGCAGCTGCTGAAATCGGTTATCCTGTTCTTGTTCGTCCTTCATTTGTTCTTGGTGGTCGTGCTATGCAGATTGTTGCTAACGAAGAGCAGCTTCGTCATTACCTCAGAACAGCCGTTGAAATTGATGAGGACAAGCCTGTTCTTGTTGATAAATATATTCAGGGTAAAGAGGTTGAGGTTGACGCTATCTGCGACGGCAGAGATGTTTTCGTGCCTGGTATTATGGAGCTTGTTGAAAAGACAGGTGTTCACTCAGGCGACTCAATCAGCGTTTATCCATCATTCAGTATTTCAAATAAAGTTAAAGGCATCATTCTTCAGTACGCAAAGAAGCTTGGTCTTGGTATAGGCATTGTAGGTCTTTACAACATTCAGTTCATTGTTGATGAAAAAGAAGATGTTTATATTATTGAGGTTAACCCACGTTCATCAAGAACAGTTCCGTTCCTTTCAAAGGCAACCGGATATTCTCTTGCAGATATTGCAACTGAGGTTATTATGGGTAAGAGCCTTAAAGAGCAGGGTATCTTTGATATCTATCCTCAGGAAAAGAACCGTTGGTACGTAAAGGTTCCTGTATTCTCGTTCAATAAAATCCGTGGTCTTGATGCTTATCTTTCACCTGAAATGAAATCAACAGGTGAAGCAATCGGTTATGATAACAAGCTTAACAGGGCTCTTTATAAAGCTCTTCAGGCATCAGGTATGCACCTTCAGAACTATGGTACAGTATTTGCAACAATTGCAGATAACGATAAAGAAGAAGCCCTTCCTCTTATCCGCCGCTTCTACAACCTTGGCTTCAACATTCAGGCAACTGAAGGTACAGCTAACTACCTTAAAAAGCACGGCATAAGAACTCATGTTCTCAAAAAGCTTTCAGAGGGTAGCGATGAGGTTGCAGATGCTCTTCGTCAGGGACATATTGCGTACGTTATTAACACAAAAGATATCAGCGCAACGGGTGAGGCTAATGATGGTCTCCTTATACGCCGCTACGCTATCGAGAACAATGTAAATATCTTTACAGCTCTTGATACTGTTCGCGTTCTTCTTGATGCTCTTGAGGAATCTACAATTACAATTTCAACAATCGATGCATAATTTGATTGGGAGAGAAATATGAAACAAAGTATTTTCAAAATTACTGAAAACACTCAGCTTACCGCTACTGTTTTCAAAATGAAACTCCAGGGAGATGTGAGTGATATCACATCTTCCGGTCAGTTTGTAAATATTAAATTAGATGGTCTTTATCTTCGCAGACCAATTTCAGTTTGCGACAGTGAAGATGGTGTTCTTACTCTTATCTACAAGGTTGTAGGTAAGGGAACAGAGCAGATGTCAAAAATGAACATCGGTGAGAAGCTCGATATTCTCACAGGTCTAGGCAACGGCTACGATACATCTCTTTCAGGAGAAAGACCGGTGCTTTTAGGCGGTGGCGTTGGTGTTCCACCACTTTATATGCTTTGCAAAAAGCTTATATCAGAAGGTAAATCTGTAAGCGTTGTATTAGGCTTCAATACTAAAGAGGAAATTTTCTGCGAAGAAGATTTTAAGGCTCTCGGCGCAACTGTTTATGTTGCAACCGCAGACGGCTCATACGGCATAAAGGGCTTTGTTACAGATGCATTAAAGGAAATTGATTATACATATTTCTATACATGCGGTCCTGAACCAATGCTTAAAGCTCTTTATAAGGCTACTGATACAAGTGGTCAGTTCAGCTTTGAAGAAAGAATGGGTTGTGGTTTCGGTGCATGTATGGGTTGCTCCTGCAAAACAGTTACAGGCTACAAGAGAATATGTAAAGATGGTCCCGTTCTTAAGAAGGAGGAGATTTTATGGGCAGATTAAGTGTTAACCTTTGCGGAATAGAGCTTGATAACCCAATAATCCCTGCAAGCGGAACCTTCGGTTACGGCTATGAGTTCGCAGAGCTTTACGATATAAATGTACTTGGTACATTTTCTTTCAAGGGTACAACAAAGGACCCGCGCTTCGGTAATCCTACCCCTCGTATTGCAGAGTGTACTGCAGGTATGATAAATGCGGTAGGTCTTCAGAATCCCGGTGTTGAAAAGGTTATTGCAGAAGAACTTCCTAAGCTTAAACAGTGCTTTAATAAAAAGGTTATGGCAAATGTAAGCGGTTTTGCAGTTGAAGACTATGCTTACACCTGCGAAAAGCTTGATAAAGAAGAGCAGGTAGGTTGGCTTGAGGTTAACGTAAGCTGTCCCAATGTTCATGGCGGTGGTATGAGCTTTGGAACAAACCCTGAAGCAGCTGCAGAGGTTACTGCCGCAGTTAAAAAGGTAACAACGAAACCGGTTATTATCAAGCTTTCACCAAATGTCACAGACATTGTTTCAATCGCAAAGGCTTGCGAGGATGCAGGTGCAGACGGTATAAGCCTTATTAATACACTTTTAGGTATGCGTATAGACCTTAAAACAAAGAAGCCTGTTATAGCAAATAAAATGGGTGGCTTCTCAGGAAGCGCAATTTTCCCTGTTGCGGTAAGAATGGTTTATCAGGTTGCTAATGCAGTTGATATTCCGATTGTTGGTATGGGTGGCGTTACAACCGCAGAAGATGTTGTTGAGCTTATGCTTGCAGGCGCTACTGCAGTTGAGGTTGGCGCCGCAAACCTTATTGACCCAATGGCAAGTAAAAATATTATTGACGATTTGCCAAGAGTTATGGATAAATATGGAATAAATAATCTTTCAGAAATAATAGGAGGAGCAAAATAATGGGTAGAGACGTAATTGTTGCTTGCGACTTCGCCAGCGCAGAAAAGGTTTATGAATTTCTTGATAAATTTGAAGGCGGAAGAAAGCCTTTTGTAAAAATCGGTATGGAGCTTTTCTATGCAGAGGGTCCGCAGATTGTAAGAGAAATCAAAAAGAGGGGTCATAAGATTTTCCTTGATCTTAAGCTTCACGATATTCCAAATACAGTAAAAAAATCAATGGCAGTTTTATCAAACCTTGATGTTGATATTACAAACCTTCACGCTTCAGGCACAATCCGTATGATGGAAGGTGCTCTCGAAGGTCTTACAAGACCTGACGGAACAAGACCACTTCTTATTGCAGTTACTCAGCTTACTTCTACAGACCAGGAGTCTATGGAAAACGACCTTCTTATTAAAGAACCAATCGACAAGGTAGTTATGCACTATGCTCATAATGCAAAAGTTGCTGGACTTGATGGCGTTGTTTGCTCACCTCTTGAGGCAGGTAAGGTTCACGAAACCTGCGGTAAGGATTTCCTTACAATTACACCTGGTGTGCGTTTTGCAGATGGCGATATTGGCGACCAGAAGAGAGTTATGACTCCTGCTCAGGCAAAGGAAATCGGCTCAGACTATATCGTTGTTGGTAGACCAATTACTGCTGCTGAAGATCCTGTTGCAGCATATAACAGATGTGTTGAAGAGTTTTGTGATTAAGGAGATAAGAGTATTATGGAAAGCTACAAAAGAGAATTTATACAGTTTTTAGAGGGTGCAGGCGTTCTTAAGTTCGGCGATTTTACAGCAAAGAGTGGTAGAAAAATTCCATATTTCATAAACGCAGGCGATATTAAAACAGGTGAGCAGATTTGCAAGCTTGGTGAATTCTATGCAAAGGCATATTTTGAGAAGGTAGGCAATAAAAAGACAGTTCTTTATGGTCCTGCATACAAGGGTATTCCGATTGCAGTTTCAGTTGCCGTTGCCCTTGCAAAAAATGGTCTTGATGTACCATTCTTCTTTAACCGTAAAGAAGAAAAAGACCACGGTGAAGGTGGAGTTTTTGTTGGTTATAAGCCACAAGAAGGCGAAGAAATCGTTATTGTTGAAGATGTTATTACCGCTGGTACAGCTATCCGCGAAAGCATGTCTATCCTTTCAGGTCTTAAGGGTACAAAGGTTGCTGCAACATTTGTTATGGTAGACCGTAAGGAAAAAGGTCAGACAGAAAAATCTGCAATGGCAGAGGTAGGCGAAGAATACGGATTCCCTGTATACTCTGTTGTTGATGTTTACGACATTATCGAATATCTTGAAGAAGATGAAAAAAATCGCGAAAATGTTGAGAGAATCAAGAAGTATCTTGAAGTGAACGGTGCAAAAGAATAATTAAAAACCGTTAGTATCTTAACGAAAGGATGTTCATATATGAGAAGCCTTATTGATATTCTGGATTTCACTGTTGAAGAGTTAGATGAACTTATTGACTTAGCTAACGATATTATTGAAAATCCTGAAAAATATTCAGAAAAATGCAAGGGTAAAAAGCTTGCAACACTTTTCTTTGAGCCTTCAACAAGAACTCGTCTTAGCTTTGAAGCTGCAATGCTTGAATTAGGCGGTAGCGTTCTTGGTTTTTCCGAGGCGAACAGTTCATCTGCAGCAAAGGGAGAAAGCGTTGCAGATACAGCTAAAACAATAAGCTGCTATGCAGATATTATCGCAATGCGCCATCCCAAAGAAGGCGCTCCGCTTGTTGCCGCCCAGAATGCAACTATCCCTGTTATTAACGCAGGTGATGGTGGTCATAACCATCCAACACAGACTCTTGCAGACCTTCTCACAATAAAGAGAGAAAAAGGTGGCTTTGATAACCTTACAGTAGGCTTCTGTGGAGATTTAAAGTTCGGAAGAACAGTTCATTCGCTTATAAATGCTCTTTCAAGATATAACGGTCTTAAATTTGTACTTATTTCACCTGAAGAACTCAAACTTCCAAGTTATGTCAAAAAGGATGTTCTTCAACAGAAAAACATTCCTTACGAACAGACTACAGACCTTGAAAGTGTAATGCCTCAGCTTGATATTCTTTATATGACACGCGTTCAGCGTGAGCGTTTCTTTAACGAAGAAGATTATTTAAGACTTAAGGATAGCTATATTTTAGAGCCAAGAAAGCTTAGGGATGCAAAGCCAACTCTTTCAATAATGCATCCGCTTCCACGAGTAAACGAAATTTCTGTTGCTGTAGATGATGATCCAAGAGCATGTTATTTCAAACAGGTTCTTAACGGAAAATTTATTCGTATGGCCCTTATCCTTAAACTTCTTGAGGAGGCAAAGAAATGAATATAGATTCTATTACAAACGGCTTTGTTATAGACCATATTATTGCAGGCAGAGGTATGCGTATTTATGAGCTTCTCAACCTAGATAATCTTGATTGCCCTGTTGCAATAATAAGAAATGCAACAAGCCATAAGCGCTTTAAAAAGGATATTATTAAAATAGACGGTGAAATTGATTTGAATCTTGATATTATCGGCTATGTTGATCCGGGCGCAACAATAAATGTTATACGTGATGGCAAACTTGTTGAAAAGAAGGTTTTAGAGCTTCCTGAAACTCTTACAAACGTTATAAAATGTAAGAATCCACGTTGTATTACAACAACTGAGCAGGAGATAAATCACATCTTTAAATTAACAGATAGAGACAGGGGCGTTTATCGTTGCCTCTACTGTGAAACACAGGCAAAATAAACTTTGTCAATTTGACTATATTAAGTATAGTTTATTAAGGTTTTTTATACCTTTCGTGCCTTGACCAGATTTTGCTGTTATGGTAAAATTAGATGTAGTTAAAAGTCTGCCTATGACTGACGGAATTATGTGGAGTTTACCACAAAGGAATAGGTTTATTAAGACTTTAAGCCGACCGTCTGGGCACACTTGTTCTCGAAGGGATAAGTGTGCCTTTATACATTTTTTAGATATGAGGTTAAATTTATGAAAAAAGTCGGAATTATTATGGGTAGCGACAGCGACCTTCCAGTAGTTGAAAAAGCAATCAATACTCTTAAGGATTTTGAAGTTCCTTTTGAGGTTCATGTTTTCTCTGCTCACAGAACACCTGTTGAAGCAAAAGAATTCTCAGAAAATGCCCGTAAGAATGGTTTCGGCGTTATTATAGCCGCCGCAGGCATGGCAGCTCACCTTGCAGGTGCTATTGCTGCTAATACAACTCTCCCTGTTATCGGTATCCCGATTAAGTCTCAGAACCTTGGCGGTATGGAAGCTCTCCTCTCAACAGTGCAGATGCCTTCAGGTATCCCTGTTGCTACAGTTGCAATAGATGGTGCAGTAAACGCTGCGCTTCTTGCAATTGAAATGCTTTCACTTTCAGATGAAGGCTTAGAGAAAAAGCTTGCAGATAAAAGAGCAAATGACACTGCTACAGTTCTTTCTAAGAACAAAGCAATTGAAGATAAATACAACAACTAATTAAATTTTAATCAGAGGTGCTCAAATGGGCGGTTTTTTTGGAGTAGCATCTAAAAACGATGCAGTTCTTGATACTTTCTTTGGTGTTGACTATCACTCACACCTTGGTACTCGCAGAGCAGGTATGGCTGCTATGGATGCCGAGCTTGGAATGCAGAGAAAAATTCATAAAATTGAAAATTCACCTTTCAGAACAAAGTTTGAAAGAATTCTTGACGAAATGGAAGGCAAAACAGCCGTTGGTTGCATAAGCGACAGCGATGCTCAGCCTCTTCTCATTCGTTCAAATCATGGTCTTTACGCTATATGCACAATCGGTATCATCAATAACAGTGATGCCCTTGTTAATCAGTATCTTTCATTCAGCGGCGGCCATTTTGGCGCCATGACAACAACAGGTGTTACAGGTATAAACGCATCTGAGCTTGTTGCTGCAATGATTGACCAGAAAAGTGATTTCGCAGAAGGTATCAGGTTTGCTCAGGATGTGATTGATGGTACTGCTTCAATCCTTATCCTTAAAGAAGACGGTAAGCTTATAGCCGCAAGAGATAAGGTTGGCAGAATCCCTGTTCTTGTAGGTAAAAGGGAAGATGGTTACTGCGTTTCCTTTGAAGACTTTGCTTACAAGAAATTAGGATATGAGGACTATAAAGAATTAGGTCCCGGTGAAATCGTAGAGATTTCTTCTGATGGTGTTGAAGTTCTTTCTGCACCTCGTAAGAAAAAGAAAATCTGTGCATTCCTCTGGTCATACTATGGCTACCCAACATCCTGCTATGAAGGTGTAAACGTAGAAATAATGCGTTACAGAAACGGTCAGATAATGGCTCGTAGAGATAAAGAACTTGGCATCGCTCAGGATATTGACTATGTAAGTGGTGTTCCTGATTCAGGTACTCCTCATGCAATAGGCTATTCAAATGAAAGCTCCGTGCCTTTTGCAAGGCCTTTCATTAAATATACACCTACATGGCCAAGAAGCTTTATGCCATCTAACCAGAAGGAACGTAGCAAGGTAGCTAAAATGAAGCAGATACCTGTTCACGACCTTATTAAAGATAAGAAGCTTCTCTTTGTGGATGACAGTATCGTAAGAGGAACTCAACTTCGTGAAACAGTAGAATTCCTTTATGAAAATGGTGCCAAAGAGGTGCATATGCGCTCTGCTTGTCCACCAATTATGTACGGCTGTAAATACCTTAATTTCTCAAGAGCTACTTCGGAAATGGAGCTTATCTCAAGAGCGACCATTATGGAGCTTGAGGGTGAAGAAGGTTTCAAGCATTTAGATGAATATAGTGATGCTTCTTCAGAACGCGGTAAAAAGATGCGCGAGGCAATTTGTAAAAAGCTTAACTTTGCATCTCTTGAATTCCAAACTCTCGAAGGTATAGTTGAAGCAATCGGTCTTCCTGCAGATGAGGTTTGTACTTACTGTTGGAACGGAAAAGGTTAATTATTACTTTATTGAAGGAGAATAGATATGAAAAACTCAAGATCAGAAAGCTATGCAGCAGCAGGCGTTGATATTACAGCAGGCTACAAAGCAGTTGAACTTATGAAGAAACACATTGCCAGAACACGTAACCAAGGCTCAATGGATGATGTTGGTGGCTTCGGCGGTTGCTTTGACCTTGGTTTTGCTAAGGGGATGGAGCATCCTGTATTGGTTTCAGGTACTGACGGTTGCGGTACAAAGGTTAAGTTAGCTATCCTTATGGATAAACATGATACAATCGGTATTGACGCAGTAGCTATGTGCGTTAACGATATCGTTTGCGTTGGTGCAAAGCCACTTTATTTCCTTGACTATATCGCTTGCGGTAAAAACATTCCTGAAAAAATCGCTGAAATTGTCAGCGGTGTTGCAGAAGGTTGCGTTCAGTCAGGTTGCGCACTTACAGGTGGCGAAACAGCAGAGCATCCGGGCTTAATGCCTGTAGAGGATTATGACCTTGCAGGTTTTGCAGTAGGTGTAGTAGATAAACCAAAAATGATTGATAACAGCAAGATGGCTGTTGGTGATGTTGTTATTGCTCTTCCTTCAACAGGTATTCACTCTAACGGCTTCAGCTTATGCCGTAAGGTTTTCGATATTGATAACAACAATCCTGAACTTTATGTGGAGAGAGAAGAGTTAGGCGGCAAAACAATTGCAGAAGCTCTTCTTGTTCCTACAAGAATTTATGTTAAGTCAGTTCTCGCTCTTATAGAAAAGGTTGACGTTAAGGGTATTTCACATATTACAGGTGGCGGCTTCTATGAAAATATTCCACGTTCAATTCCTGATGGCTTGTGCGCAAAGATAGATAAGTCAGCTGTTAAGGTTCTTCCTATTTTCAATGTAATTGCTAAATGGGGTAACGTTCCTGAGCGCGATATGTTCAATACATATAACATGGGCGTTGGTATGAGCGTTGTTGTTCCTGCTCAGCAGGTTGAAGAGGCACTCTCAATCCTTAAAGCTAACGGCGAAGACGCTTATGTAATCGGTGAAATCATCGAGTCAGACGAAAAGATTATTCTTGAATAATTGAAAGAAGATTTAATATGAGCAAAAAAGCAAAAATTGCCGTGCTTGTTTCAGGCGGCGGTACAAATCTTCAGGCGCTTATAGATGCACAGAAAAGCGGAGTAATATCAAGCGGTGAAATTACACTTGTTATTTCAAATAATGCTAATGCGTATGCCCTCGAAAGAGCTTCAAAAGAAAACATCAAAACAGCTGTTTTTCTTAAAAAAGAGCTTGGTTCACAGGAAGCCTTTGAGAATGCAATCAAAAACGCTTTAACTGAAAATGAGATTGATATAATTGTTCTTGCAGGGTTTATGTCAATTCTTAGCGAAAGCTTTACAAGCGCATACCCAAAAAGAATTATAAATGTTCACCCATCACTTATTCCCTCATTCTGTGGCAAAGGCTTTTACGGCCTTCGTGTGCACGAAGCGGCCCTTGAAAAAGGTGTTAAGGTAACGGGTGCAACAGTTCACTTTGTAAATGAAATTCCTGATGGTGGCGAAATTATAATGCAGAAGGCAGTTGATATTCTCCCTGAGGATACTGCTGAAACTCTTCAGAAGAGAGTTATGGAGAATGCAGAATGGATTATTTTGCCACAGTCAGTTGAAAAAGTATCAAAAGAAATTATAGGTTAACTTTGTGTGAAAGGATAGTATAGTATGGAAATCAAAACTCTTCAGAACGAGCTTAATTCTCTCCCATATCACGGCAGGGGTATTGTCATCGGTAAAAGCGCAGATGGCAAAAAGGCTATCACAGCTTACTTTATAATGGGTAGAAGCGAAAACAGTCGTAATCGCGTATTCGTTGAGGATGGTCAGGGTATCAGAACTCAGGCTTTCGATGAATCAAAAATGACTGACCCACACCTTATTATCTACGCTCCTGTAAGAGTTTTAGGTAATAAAACAATTGTTACAAACGGCGACCAGACAGATACTATCTACGAGCTTATGGATAAGCAGATGACATTCGAACAGTCTCTTCGTACAAGAGAGTTTGAGGATGATGCTCCGAACTATACTCCTCGTATTTCAGGTATTATACGTCTTGAAAATGGAGATATGAATTACGCTATGTCTATTCTTAAATCTGCAGATGGCGATGGCTCTTCCTGCCAGAGATATACATATGCTTATTCAAATCCACTTGCAGGTAAAGCAAAGTTTATCCACACATATAAGTGCGATGGTAATCCGCTCCCAAGCTTTGAGGGTGAGCCTAAGACACTTGAACTTCCTGATACGGATATTGATTCACTTACAGACCTTATCTGGACAAACCTTAACGAAGATAACAAGGTTTCACTTTTTGTAAGATATATTGACCTTGCAACAGGTGAGTACGAATCACGCATTGTTAATAAGAATAAATAAGGAGAAAGCGAAATGAAAGAATTCGAATTAAAATATGGCTGTAACCCAAACCAGAAGCCATCTAAGATTTATATGCAGGATGGCACAGAGCTTCCTATAGAAATTCTCTGTGGCAGACCAGGTTACATAAACTTCCTTGATGCATTCAACTCATGGCAGCTTGTTAAAGAGCTTAAAGAAGCTCTTGGACTTCCTGCTGTAACATCTTTCAAGCATGTTAGCCCAACATCTGCAGCAGTTGGTGTTCCGCTTTCTGATAAGCTTAAAAAGGCTTGCTTTGTAGACGATATTGAAGGCCTTGACGAATCTCCTTTAGCTTGCGCATACGCAAGAGCAAGAGGCGCCGACAGAATGTGCTCCTTCGGTGACTGGGTAGCTCTTTCAGATGTTTGCGATGTTACAACAGCTCTTATGATTAAGCGTGAGGTTTCTGATGGTATCATAGCTCCAGGCTATGAGCCTGAAGCACTTGAAATTCTCAAATCAAAGAGAAATGGTAACTACAATATAGTTAAAATCGACCCTGAGTATGTTCCTGCACCAATTGAAACAAAGCAGGTTTATGGTATTACCTTTGAGCAGGGCAGAAATAATTTTGAAATCAACAGAGAGCTTCTTTCAAATATTGTTACAGAGAATAAGGATATGCCTAAAAGCGCAATCCGCGACCTTATAATTGCTCTCATTACTCTTAAATATACACAGTCAAACTCAGTTTGCTATGCAGTAGATGGTCAGGCAATCGGTGTTGGCGCAGGTCAGCAGTCAAGAGTTCATTGTACACGTCTTGCAGGCACAAAGGCTGATACATGGTTCCTTCGTCAGCACGATAAGGTGCTTAACCTTCCTTTCAAGGATACTCTCGGCAGACCTGACAGAGATAATGTTATTGACGGCTACATCAACAAAAACGAAGAGGATGTTTGCGCAGACGGCAACTGGCAGAAATATTTCACAGAGCAGCCTGCTCCTCTTACAGATGAAGATGTTAAAGCATACTTTGCAACTATTGACGGTGTTGCTCTCGGCTCAGACGCTTTCTTCCCATTCAGCGATAATATTGAACGCGCAAAGAAGAGTGGCGTTAAGTACATTGCAGAACCGGGCGGCTCAATTCGTGATGATATAGTTATCGAATGTGCAAACAAGTATGGTATGGCTATGGCATTTACAGGTATGAGACTTTTCCATCATTAATTGAGGTATATATATGAAAATAATGGTTGTCGGTGGTGGCGGTAGAGAACACGCTATCATTAAAAAAATCAAAGAAAATAAAGATGTTACAGAAATTTTTGCGCTCCCCGGTAACGGCGGTATGGCAAAGGATGCAACTCTTGTAGATATCGGTGCAAAGGATATTGAAAAAATCGTAGAATTTGCAGTCGAGAACAGTATTGATTACGCAATTGTTGCTCCTGATGACCCTCTTGTGCTTGGTTGTGTAGATGCTCTTGAGGTGAAGGGTATATCTTGCTTCGGTCCAAGAGCTAATGCGGCTATAATTGAGGGTAGTAAGGTTTTCTCCAAAAACCTTATGAAGAAATACAACATTCCTACTGCAGCTTATGAAGTGTTCAATGATATGGGTAAAGCTCTTGAGTATCTTGAAACTGCACCAATTCCAACAGTTATCAAGGCAGACGGTCTTGCTCTCGGTAAAGGTGTTATAATCGCACAGACTCGCGACGAAGCAAAGGCAGCGGTTGTTTCAATGATGCAGGATAAGGCTTTCGGTTCTAGCGGTGATAACATTGTTATCGAAGAATTCCTTACAGGCCCTGAAGTTTCTGTTCTTGCATTTACAGATGGTAAAAAGGTAGCTCCTATGGTTTCTTCTATGGACCATAAGAGAGCAGGCGATAACGATACAGGTCTTAACACAGGCGGTATGGGTACAATTGCTCCTAACCCTTATTACACAAAAGCTGTTGCTGAGGATTGTATGGAAAAAATCTTCATTCCTACAATGAACGCTATGAATAATGAAGGCAGAACATTTAAGGGTTGCCTTTATTTTGGTCTTATGCTTACTCCAAACGGACCAAAGGTTATTGAATATAACTGCCGTTTCGGAGATCCTGAAACTCAGGTTGTGCTTCCTCTTCTTAAAACAGACCTTCTTACAGTTATGAAGGCTGTAACAGAAGAAAGACTCAGCGAGATTGACGTAGAATTCAGCGAAGAAAGCGCTGCTTGCGTTATTATGGCTTCAAAGGGTTATCCTCAAAGCTACGAAAAAGGCTTCGAGATGACCATTCCTGAAGATATAGAAAATAATGTTTATGTTGCAGGCGCATCTCTTAAGGATGGCAAGCTTCTTACAAATGGTGGCAGAGTTTTAGGTGCAACTGCAGTTGAGAATGATTTAAGGTCTGCAGTTAAATCTGCATATTCACTTGTTGAAAAAATTCATTTTGATAATGCATTTTATCGCAACGATATCGGTGCAAAAGCCCTTGCGGTATTGGAGGATTAAGAAATGGTATACAGAGTATTTGTTGAAAAGAAAAAAGAGCTTGCTAACGAAGCAAAATCTCTCTTAGGTGAT
>JAEIGA010009674.1_pt1 | contig 14601 bp, 5 predicted proteins | sample 9270691 | NCBI WGS metagenome assembly JAEIGA01 (sample SAMN17057246, study PRJNA624740) | gut metagenome | biome: biome; isolation source: fecal sample | host: Bos grunniens | place: China: Xizang | collected 2019 | reverse complement strand
GACATTTCTGTTCGGGAGATGTCTGTCCTCGTGTCTGCTTTTACCGTTGTCAATAGCGCGGGAGATGATGTTTCTGCTTGTTATCAGCCGACGTTTACGTCCGGATCCTTGTTTTTTGAGCGCCGTGTGATTGGTCTTTCATCGAATAGTGTGTCCAAGCAATATGACGGTGTGCCGCTTGAGAAGCCGGATTGTCAGGTCTCGACGGGTGCATTGGCATCTGGTAACGTAATTACCTATATTCATGATGAATCGGCAAGTGTTACGACTCCCGGAACAGCTGAAGCAAAATTCACAGCAACGATTACAGATGAACAAGGTCGCGATGTAACGGACGTATATCAGATCAACTATGAATACGGAACCTTGACTGTTACGGAACGCCCCCTTACGATTGCAATTCCGAACGCCTCTAAGGTGTATGATGGAACACCGCTGGTTGCGTCGGAGTATAAGATCATTGCAGGTGCTTTGCCGGTTGGTTCAACGCTCAATCTGGATTTCGAAACAGAAAACAAAATCGAAAAAGTGGGCGAAACAGAAGTGCATTTTTCCGCAGAGGTGTTTGATGCGGAAGGGAAAAACGTAAGTGAATATTATGCACTTTCGTATTCCTACCCGACTCTGACGGTAACCCCTCGTCAGATTACTCTTGCATCTGATAGTGCTACCAAGGTTTATGATGATGCTGAACTGAGGGCAAACGGGTATTCGATTACATCCGGTAGCCTTGCAGCGGGACAAATGTTGAAGTATATTGCAGATCCTGCATCGTCGATTACCAATGCGGGAACTGCGGATGCTGTTTTCTCCGCGCAGATTACGACTGCTTCCGGGGAAGATGTTACAGATCAGTACGCGATTACCTATCAGTATGGAAAGCTGACTGTTGAGCCACGTCATATTGAGATCCGTACGATCAGTGCTCAAAAGATCTATGACGGAAAGCCTTTGAAGAATGATGGCATGTCCATTGTCGACGGTACGTTGATATCCGGACACAAAATCAACGTTACATATGCTTTGGCACCGATTAACGCAGGAACGCATGTGAACAATGCCGAATTTAAAATCACCAATGCAAGCGGTATCAACGTTACGGATAACTACGATATCAAGGTGGATTTTGGCATTCTTCAGATTGATCACCGTCAGTTGACGATCAGCACAGACAGTGCGGAAAAAGTTTATGATGACAAACCGCTTACTGCTAAAAAGCATACGCTGGTCAGCGGTACGGTTGCTCCCGGACAAAAAATGGCTGTGACGGTAACCGGTACCAGAACGGACGCAGGGCAGAGTCCCAATACATTCAACGTAGTGATCCTGGATAGCGCAGGAAACGACGTTACTGATTTGGGTTACCGGATTACCAAACAGACCGGTAACTTGAAAGTGCTTCCTCGTCCCATTACCGTCACCTCGAAGGACGCATCTAAGGTATATGACGGAACCCCTTTGACCAAGCATGAAGTAACGCTTAGCGGTACCATAGTTTCCGGTCATGAATGGGGCTGTACGTATACGGGCAGCCAAACAGAGGTTGGATCCAGTCAGAATACCTTTACGGTGTCGATCAGCTCGAAAGACAAGGGAGACGTTGCGAAAAATTATGACATCAAAACGGTCTACGGTACGTTGACGGTCACTCCGAAAAATAGCGGTACACAACCCGGCGGTACTCCCGGCGGTGAAACCCCGCCTCCTGAATCGGATGCACTCACGTTGGGAATTCCCAGATTCTCGTATGAATATGCCGTGATGCAGGTCCAATTTGAAAAAGGCGGATCAACCTTCCTGCGTCAAATGTGTTACGGTGATTATACGGGGAGCGGATTTGCAAAAGCGCCGAAGTATTTCTATAAGGAGAAAAATCCGTTAAGCTTTGCTGCTTTGAATTTGAATTCCAGTAATAAAGCTGAATATCAGCGTGTCAGTGTTTATCGTGATAGCAATGACAACACAAGTTATTGGCCGTATTACGCGACGATGGCACTTGAAAATTACGGAAAAAACGATATTTCTTTAGAGGGAATATTCAGAAACACTAGTTTCTACACGGCAACAGACTACGATTATCGTGTTTTTGAAGGAGTAACATGTCGCAGCAATTTGACAACGGAAGAAAAAGCATACCGTAACTTTGTGTACAGTAATTATCTTTCGGTTCCTGAAAGCACGGCTGAGGTTTTGCGCGAATTAGCAGAGAAAAACGGCATTTACGAGGATAGTAAAACACTTATCCGTGATATTCAGGCATATATTCAGCATGCTGCAACCTATAATTTGCAGGCTAAACAGTACCCGCGTGATGTAGATCATGTCGTTTACTTCTTGACAGTAGCCAAGGAGGGTGTTTGCCAGCAGTATGCGGCTTCTGCGACCTTGATGTACCGTTTGTTCGGCATCCCTGCCAGATTTACAACCGGCTACTCTGCATCCGGTGAGGCGGGTGTCAGAACAGACGTTATGAATACAAAGGCGCACGCTTGGGTAGAAATCTATCTGGACGGCATCGGCTGGGTCGCTGTTGAAGTAACCGGCGGTAGCTATGCAACAGAGCCTGAGCCGGATAAGGGTTCGGACAGTGAGGGCGAGGTTGAGGACAAGCAAGCCCAAGAGAAGGCAGGTGAGCCGGAAAGCAGCAATTGTGACGGCGGATGCCCTGAGGGTGAATGCGATTGCGAAGGAGGTTCCGGCGGCGGCGGAAGTGAATCTGAAGGCGAATCCGAAAGCTTCACGATGAATATTCCGAATCCCACAGGAAAGGTTGTTATGCAAGTAACCTTTGAAAAGGGAGGATCAGCATTCTTGCGCCTTACCTCTTACGGCAACTACAACTACAGTGGTTTTGATAAAGCACCGGTATATACCTATAGCCAAACGAACCCGTTGAGCTATGCTGCGCTGAATGCAACAGGTAATTCTAAATTGTTGCAGCAAAAGATCACGGTTTACCGCCAATCTGACAGCGGTTCGGATTTCTTGCCGTACTATACAATCAATGAGATTGAAAAATACGGTACAAATGATATCAGTATTGATGGCTTGGGTAAGACCTGCACCTATACAACCCTTAGAATCTATGATCCCTTGAATGATCTGAAAGGACTCACTACGATTGATTCCTTGGTCAAGGAGGAGAAGGCTTATCGCGATTTTGTATATGCCAATTATATGGCTGTTCCCGAGAGCACTGCAAAGGTTTTGATGGAGCTTGCAGAGAAAAACGGTATTCACAAGGACAGTCCAACTTTGATCAGCGACATTCAAGCCTATATTACAGGTGCTGCAACCTACAATATGGAGGCCGAGCAGTATCCCAAGGGAGTGGATCAAGTCGTTTATTTCCTGACTATTGCCAAGGAAGGTGTATGTCAGCAGTATGCTGCTTCCGCTACCTTGATGTATCGTCTGTTCGGTATCCCCGCCAGATTTACACGCGGTTACAGTGTATCAGGTGCAGCAGGCATCAAATCCGATGTCCTGGATTCAGATGCGCATGCATGGGTTGAGATATATCTGGATGGCATCGGCTGGGTTGCGCTCGAGGTAACCGGCGGCGGCTACTCTACTAATCCTAATCCGAATGGTGGATCAAGTGGGGAAGGTGAGGTTGAAGACGATATGTCTTCTTCCGGTGGCAGTTGCGACGGTAACTGTAATGGCGATTGTGAAGGTTGTAATCTTGGCAGCGAGGGAATGTCCAAGATTGATAACATCATCTACGCTCGTGTGAGAGCCGATTACGACTATAAAGCCACAATATACCTGCGCGAGCTTTCTTACGGCGATTATACCGGCAGTGGTTGGAAGCATGCTAAGGCATATTCACAATCGAGTAAATCGAATTATCCTTTGCTTTATGCTATAGATGCATACAACGTAGGCCAAACTGTAATCGAGGATTACATATCCGTTTGGACGAATGCCGGAGGAGCGCCGCTGATACCCTATTACACGAATTCCGTATTTTCCAGTTATTACACTTTAACGGATGTTGGCGCTGAATTTGTGAGTGGTAAAAACACCACCGGATATTCCTACAGAGCAAGACCGGAATTGGAGTATGAAGATTTTCTTGGTTTGAAGCCTTCCAGCAAGAACGTAACGAACGAATCCAAGTACCGCATCTATGTCCGAGAGAATTATCTTAGCGTTCCTCAATCGACCAAGACTGCATTGCTCAAGATCGCTCGGCAAAACGGGTTGGATGCCTCCAGTCCGGATTTGATCACTGATATTCAGGAATATATCCAGAATTGCGGCAAGTATAACCAGAATGTGGAGGAATATCCCGAGGGCGTCGACATTGCGATCTATTTCCTGTCTGTAGCGAAGGAAGGTAACTGCCAGCACTTCGCAACAGCCGCAACGTTAATGTATCGTGCACTCGGTATTCCGGCCAGATTCACTACCGGATTTTTGACGGAAACATCACCCAATTCCAATACGCTAGTTAACGTAAAGGGCGAAGATGCACATGCATGGGTCGAAATCTATCTGAACGGCATAGGTTGGATCAAAATGGAGGTTACACCTGTCATCGAAGGCGTTCCCACAGTGATCGGTGGTAAGACTGTACAGCTACGACCCGATGGAAAATTCTATGTGGAAGTCATGACACCGGATATTGAAAAGGTCTATGACGGAAACGAGATAGACGCTGCTACAAAGAATATCACTATGTTCGCCAAGGGAGATCTGTTGCCGGGACACCGCATGGAAGTCGTATATGCCAGCGGCGCGCCGATCACACCCGGACAAAGCGGAACAAACGGTATTTCTGAGGTCAAGATCTATGATGCTAACGGCTTGGACGTGACAGAACTTTATCAGCTTAAGACGCGTAGCGGTAAGCTGACGATTCTGAAGCGACCTATTACAATCAATTCTTCGGATGCTACCAAAAAGTACGACGGTACGCCGCTTACTTCGGATAAGTGGTGGATTTCGTCCGGAAGTCTGCTCAACGGTCATTCACTGGTTGTGACCATGAGTGGACATATTACAAACGAGGGAACTGCCAACAACTATTTTTCATACTACATACTGGACGAGAACGGCAAGAACGTTACAACACAGTATGATGTGAGATCTGTATATGGTGTTCTCAAAGTTACTTCAGCCTCATAAAAAAAGCCCCCAAAACAACGATAGGTTGTTTTGGGGGCGCTTTTTTATGCGATTGTGTTATTGTGTTACCATTCTATGGTGAATCGAATAGAAACATTGGCCAGCTTTCCGTCCACATAAGCGTGAAGTCTGAGATAAAGCTCATCCGGACGTTCTTTCCCTAAAGCATCCAGTGGAATTTCCAACAGAAGATCCTGTGCCTGGCCTGCATTCTGATACAGATTGGTGCACTGACCTGTCATGGGAACGGGCGCGTAGAAGCTTTCCGTCAAGCTGACTTCGCCGCTGAATTTTCCGGCTGCTGCAGCATTCTTCCATTGTAACGCTTTACCGAAGACGACGTCCGTACATTGGATATACAACGTGTTGCCCTCAATATAGGGATTGTTGAAATGCCAGGTATCCTGACCGGAGCTGATATTTGTCCACCATATGTGCGAACTGTAAGCGTGGATATTGGAAACATCAGTTTTGCCGTCCAGATGTGTTACTGTGAATTGCGAGTTCATCCAGTTTTTGTCCTTGGGAAGAGCATCCCAGGCAGCCTTGGTGCCGTTGTAGTGAACAGAGGACAATTTGGGACAGTTTGCCAAAATGTAAACTTCCAAGGATTGAATACCGTTGCCAAGAGAAACGGCTCGGAGCTCATCACAGGAATTAAATGCATATGCACTCAGATAAATAACACTGTCAGGAATACTTGCAGTTTTCAAGGTTCGGCAGGAGGAGAATGCATCCTCTGCAATACCAACGGTTCCTTCGCGGATGATCGCGTCATCCAATCCGCGCGTATATCCTACCGCCCAAGTATCAACGTAAAGAATGCCGTTCTCATTGCGCGCCGCGCCGCAATTTTCAAATGCAGCGAATCCAATTTCCTTGACTGTGGAAGGAAGGGTAAAGTTTTTTAAGGAGATGCAACCGTCAAAGCTCATGGCGCCGATCTTGGTGATCTGACTGCGAAGAGAAACAGTTTCAAGCGCCGTGCAGTTGCGGAACAGGCCGCTGGAAATTTCGGTCATCGAGGCGGGCAGAGAAACAGATCTCAGTGAGGTACAATCTTCAAATGCATACGTGCCAATGACAATATTGTCGTGAAGCGTGATGCTTTCAAGCGCCGAACATCCGGAAAATGCTGACCAACCGATGTTGGTAACCGAAGTGGGAATGGTGATGGATTTCAGAGATTTGCAATTATAGAAGGCCATGCCAGCAATGGAATTGATGCTGCCGTCGGTAGGTATGATGCTGCTTCCGCAGCCGAGGATTACAGACTTTGAAGCCTTTTCTATGACACAGTTACCGGTACTGTAGAACACGGAATTTTTGGAATCCACGGTGATCGAGCTTAGCTGATCGCAATTCATAAAACTTTCATAGCTGATATATTCAACCGATGCAGGGATGATAACGGATTTGAGAGGCTTCTGAGATTCAATCATGGGGGTATAGGGGTTCAGCGAGGTAACGGGCAATCCCGCATAGGTTGCGGGAATGTTCAGATGCGAACCGACCTGATTGGTCACATAAGCGGTGTATCCTGCAAGATCAGAATTGATGTTATATACCAATCCGTTTTCATCAGATACGACCTGGTCAAATACCAACGTATAGATACCGGGTTCTAAATTATCAGTCGTAACGGTAGTGGTGGAAGAGCTACCGGGGGTTTTTACATTGCTTCTGAATTCAAACTCGTCGACCTGATTTCCGTTGGTATCCAGAATTCTTCCGCGCAGGTAGGTACCGAGGCTATACAAAGGTTCACCTGCGATCATAGTTGTGGTGATGTCGATTGTGAAGTGGACCTTCGGTTTTCCGTTGGTGTAGATCGTCGAAACAGATTTGGCGGTAAAATCAATGTCGGAAACTTGGAAAATATGGTCGTTGGCAATCAACGTCGGGAAATCGCCCATGTAGGACCATCCGGCAAACGAGAGATAGGAGTCATACTCTGCCTGCGTAAGCGGTAGATCATAGGAGGATTCTTTTTCCTCGGGGAAATCAAATTTACCATCAGGACTGTATACATGATAATACAGCGTGCCGCCATTCTCGTCACCCGGATCAACATCCCAATCAGAGATGAGAATGGAAGCGGTTTTGGTTTCCTCCCCGTTGTTGGAAATCTTGCTGACATAGTCTTCCGGATCTATACGGTAGGTCTCCGCGTATACGATCACACCGTTACTGTTGACAAAACGGATATCAACCATAGCGGTTGCAGCAAGGTCAATCGAATGCCGGTTTTGAAGGTGAAGACTAAACTGGAACTGCTCATCGCTGTCATTGTGTGTAAAGCCTGTACGGTAACCTACCTTTTCAACTTCTTCGATGAGAGGATAATCAGCGAATGCCAGTTGGACCTCGCTGCTGCCCACGGAAAAGGTAGTGCCGTCGGTGTACTCGATGCGGATGGAATTCAATTCAATGCTCTTAATACTATAGTTATACCATGCTTCGCCCCAAGAATTTTTGGAACTCGTTGTGTTGCCGTATCGTGAATAGCCTTCATAGCCCGGTTCGAAGGGTCCTGTGAGATATCCGGTGAAATTGTAATAGTCGCGGATTTCGCATTTTACAGCGTCACCAACTGCGTTGTACGGTGTAACGTTGAAATAAACGTATTTGATCGTTTTGTCAGAGGTGTTGGCAAAGGAAATATGAAGATCAACACCGCCTGCCGAGTCAGGCTTTCCGGGATATACCTCATAGACCTCGATCATATTGCGAATTTCTTGTGCGCGATCCATACCAATATTTTCGCCGCACCTATCACATTTGCCGGCTTGTGTGGTATGTCCCGAGGCTGCAATGGTGCTGACCTCAGCGTAATTACACTTGGAGCAGATACGTACTTTTTCACCGGTGTCAAGACAGGTGGCTTCCTTGGTTGTCAACCAATTGCCATAACTGTGCTTGCATTGTGAGGCGGTTGTGGTTGAAGCTTCTGTTGCCGAACTGATATCGGCAGATGTAGTGGAGAGCGTTTCAGAGGTAGCGGGCGAGATGCTTTGAGTGCTATTGTCAGGGGGAGTCGTATTATCGAGCGTGGGATTGGAGGAACTGCATGACGTAACAAAAATGATAAGTGTCAAAAGCAGTAAAATCCATTGAAAGGATTGTTTTTTTATTTGTAGCTCCTTAAAAATGGTCTGCTATGATCAAATGTACTCTATTTTGATCAAGTTAGTATTGCCGGATTCGCCATTGGTAATACCGCCGGTGATAACGATTTTATCACCCTCGCGCAAATGCATCATACGTTTCGCTTCCTTTTGCGCGGCATAGAACAAAACGTCGGTAGAATTAAACTTTTCACAAATGGTCGGTGTGACTGCCCAGGAAAGAGCCAGCTTGCGATAGGTTCGCTCATCGGTTGTCATGCCGAGAATATCCATCGGCGCACGGAATCTGGATACCATACGCGCGGTCATACCGGAAAGGGAACAAACAGCGATAACCTTTGCCTCAATATCGATCGCCATACCGCAAGTGGCGTGAGAAATCGCATCAAGTGTATTTTTGATCTTGAACTCAGCATGACGGAAGCGCTGCGCGTAGGGAATATTTTGCTCAGCCTGCTCAACGATGCGGGACATCGTTTCGATCACCAGAACAGGATGCTTGCCGGCAGCCGTCTCTCCTGAAAGCATGACTGCGCTTGTACCGTCATATACGGCATTTGCAACGTCTGAGATTTCTGCACGGGTCGGTCTGGGATTATAAATCATAGATTCCAACATCTCGGTTGCGGTGATTACGCGCTTGCCCAGTAAGCGACATTTGGTAATCAGATATTTCTGGATGGCAGGCAATTCCTCAAACGGGATTTCGACGCCCATGTCGCCACGGCCGATCATGATTCCGTCGCATTCGGCGCAGATTTCTTCTATGTTATCTACACCGGAGCGGTTTTCGATCTTCGCGATCAAGTCAATGTGGTCTCCGCCGTGGGCATGTAAAAACTCACGAACGTCCAACAGATTTTGTCTCTCGGAAACAAAAGAACAAGCAATAAAGTCGACGTCATTTTCAATGCCGAACAGGATATCGCTCTTGTCCTGCTCGCTCAGATATACTTGCTTGAGTACCTTGTTTGGGAAGCTCATGCTCTTACGATCGGAAAGCTCACCGCCGACGATAACTCGACAAATGGCATCGACGTCAGTCAGTTCTATAACCTCAAATACCAGCAATCCGTTATTCAACAGGATACGGTCTCCGATCTGAAGATCATTAATCAAGCCTTTGTAATTGACGGAAACGCGCTTGTCATTTCCAATGATTTCGTCAGAGGTGAAGGTGAACAGATCGCCATCCTTGAGCACAATTTTACCGTTTTCAAACGTTTTGATACGATATTCGGGTCCTTTGGTATCAAGAAGGATGGCAACCGGAAGGCCTAATTCACTGCGAACCTGCTTGATTGTATTGATTTTTTCAAGGTGTTGCTCCTGCGTTCCGTGGGAGAAATTCAAACGCGCAACGTTCATACCTGCCAGGCACATTTGACGGATGACCTCCGGGCTACTGCTGGCAGGACCAATGGTACAGACAATTTTTGTTTTTCTCATGTGTCGTTTCCTTTGCTTTGGCGTTATTTCATACCTAAATATTATACTCTATTTGATAATAAATTACAAGACTTTTTTCAAAATCCCTCAAAGGTATCCAATTTGTATTGCTTCATAGCGTCGAGAACTCGTTCGGCACAAAGATCACGTGTTTTGGTCATATAATGATTTAGACCGTGCAATCCATAGCTGTCGTGCCACTCAATCAGATAGAAGCGATCTTCGCCCTCCGGTGAGGGAATCGTGGTGGCGGTTATTGCCGAATCGGCCGGTATAACAACATCTCCCGCACATACGAAACAGGGATCATAAGCATCACGCACCGTATAATGCAATTCGATATCATTCGGGGTATCGTTGACAGCAACCAGCCTACGTGTTCCATCCTCGGCCTCGTCCATCATCATACAAATGGGAGCCTGTGAGCGTTTGATATAAGAGTATGCAAGCTTTTTTGTGAAATAATAGTCAACGACCGCATCGGAGATCTGTGGGCAACCGTCCAGCAGGTTCCACCAGATGATACCTGTCCGTTTCCATTTGCCAATACGGAATCGTTCGATAAAATACTTATCCGCCTCAGCCTGAGAGATCTGCGAGAGCTTTGCGTACTGTTCGAGCGTTTCCGGAACATGTCCAAACATGGTCTGCACCTGAGAGGTCATCAGCGGAATTCTGTATGTGTACGGGGCTTCTTCACGAAGCTCCATTGCGGATGCCTTGACCATCCAATCGTCCTTGACCCGACCGTTTTCGTCTGTGATCGGATAAAGCTGTTCGGGGCGAATGAATTTTTTCAAAGATGCAGGAGAGGGGCATCCGTGATAGCCGGTTTCAGAGGCGAGTGCGCAGGAGGCGTTTTTATAAAAATTGCTCTTGAAATAATCCCGAGGTCCCCAAAGATGGTCCTCACTGGTTTTTTCGCCTGAATGATAGGCGAATTGATCCAAATACGGGGAGGAGGGAAGATAGGGACGAACAGGATCCTCAGCGCGAATTACGGCCGGCAGCACGTTTCGTGTTAATACGTTGGTGTTGGGATCTCTGCGCAGACCATTCCAGCTATAGGCCAGATCAACTTCGTTGTCACCGGCCCACAGCGCCACACAGGCATGCTGGCGGGTGCGACGTACAACGGCGGTTGCTTCTTCCTCAATTTTTAGTTGCATCATTTCATCCTGGGGATATACGGCACATCCCATTGCAAAATCATGCCATACCAGAATGCCGTGTCGATCACAGAATTCAAAGAACGCTTCTTCCTCGTAAACGTTTCCTCCCCAAAGGCGAACCATGTTGACCCCAATGTCATCTAACAAGGCAAGCGCTTGCGGCAAACGTTTGCTGTTTTGTGAAGGATACGGATTCAGCGGAACCCAGTTGGTTCCCATAATGAAGATCTTTTTGCCATTGACACGAAAATGAAAATCGCCGTTTCCGTTGTTGTCGATAGTGGAGGTACGGATCAATTCGACTGTTCTGATGCCGAAATCAAAGGTTCGCTCATCAATCACTTGGTTACCTCGCCAAAGACGTACAGTAACGCGGTACAGATTGGGCTCACCGGCATTCTTGGGATACCATAGCATTGCGTTTTCTACCGTAAAACGACAGTTTCCCGCGGTATGCCAAAGCGCTTGCTCTGCGTGAAATACCGAATCCTTACACGCCCCGTCAACTGTAATCTTGAGCGGACGAATATCGTCCCGATCCGTACGGATTTGATAAAACAAATTTAATCGGGCTATTTGGTTCGTTACATCCAGGGAATTCACGTAGAGATAAATATCCTCAAGTCTTTCATGATATTCTTCAATCAAATATACAGACTTCCATATGCCTCCGGAGACCGCGCGCGGCATAATATCCCAACCAAACATATAAGCCGCCTTTCGGATCGGGAGACTCGCATAGTTGTAGTGTTGTGCAAAAGCGGCAGGCGTCAACCGATGATTTCGTGCCTGAATACAGGTTGGGAGGATATGGACAATCAATTCATTATTTGTCTCCTTCAGATTGGAGCAGGGGAACTGATATGACAGAAACATGTTTTCCGTGTATCCAATGAGGCTTCCGTTGAGATATATGTATGCAATTGTGTCAATGCCGTCAAAGCGGAGATAAGGTGTCCCCGATATGCTCTGAGTGGTATCAAAGCGAAGCGTATAAAAGAGATGTCTGTTCTCAAATTCCTGCAGTCGAAGGATGTTGGTGCTGTAAAAAGGGTCTTCTATCATACCGGCGCGAAAAAGATCCAATTCGAAATTTCCCGGAACTGTCGCGGAAACCGTTTCATAAGGGCTTGATAAAATCTCGTCTATGCTATGCGGATCAAAGGAATCGCTTATCAACGTTTCGTTGGGAACGAGCGTAAGATTCCAACATTCATGCAATGTTTGAATGAGTTTCATGTAAAAATTCCTTTCCTATGCTTCATCGATCATCTCGTCGACCATATTGAGCTTGGTGATAAGATATGGGAAAATATGTCCGTGCTTGGATGCATCGCAAAGAAAATAAAGGCGGTTCGCTTGTTCTGCCATTGCGATCTTCATATTACGCTCGGCCGCAGAGGAATCAGATATTTTTCCGTCGGAAAGACCTCTGGCAGAGAAGAAAAAAGCGTGGGCGTGAATGCCTCGGACAAATCGTTCAGCCTCACTACCGACCAGCGCGACAGAGCCATTGAGCATTTCGCCGCCTGTGCAGAAGCTACGAACGTTTTGCTGTGCTAACGCGATATTGACGTTGGGGTTATTGGTGATCACGGTCAGCTCGGGAATATCTCGCAGATGTGGGACTAAAAAATAGGTGGTGGAGGAGGCATCGATAAAAATAGTGTCTCCCGGTTGGATACGCTGTGCCGCCTTGGCGCAGATCCGCTTTTTCTCTGTGATACGGTCGCATGCGCGTACCGTTAAGGGAAGCTGATCGGGGTAGGATTCTGTCAACACCGCGCCGCCGAAGCTTCGCCGCAGATGTCCTGCCCGTTCAAGCTCTGCCAGATCGCGTCGAATGGTGGCGGGACTTGCGAAAAGTGTCGTGCACAGTTCCTTGACGGTCATGCTTTTATGCGTACCGAGCAGGCGCAGAATGTCCTGCTGACGTTCAAGTTGTAACATGTTCCTCTCCTTTGCGTGATCGTTTCTGATCGGGTATGATTTTATTATAAACGTGGGCTGATCGAATGTCAAGTGTTTTGCATCTGTCTTGACAAAAAGTGTGAAAACTGATACAATCAAGGCAACAACAGAAAAGCGAGGAAACGATATGACCGTATTTGAATTGATCAATCGAGATATATCATGTGTGTGCGGAAAAACGCACCGCTGCGATATTGCGCATCTTGCCATTGGTGAGGGCGTGCTGAGTCAGCTGCCCGAGATGCTTGACGATAAAAAACATATTGTGCTGGTCGCCGACCGCAACACCGCTCCTCTGTGCGCCGACTGTGTCAAAGCGCTGTTAGGGGATCGGATCGACAGCTTCTGTCTGTTCGAAGGGGAAGCGCTTCTCGTTCCTGACGAAGCAACCGTTGCCGCGGTGGAGCACCATCTGACTGATCAGACCGATTTTATTCTCGGCATCGGCTCAGGTGTCATCAACGATACATGCAAATACGTTTCCTTTTATCACGGTCTGCCCTGCGGCATTATTGCCACAGCCCCCTCCATGGATGGCTTTGCGTCCTCGGGCGCTGCCATGATCATCGGCGGCATGAAGGTGACCTATACTACCCACGCGCCTTCGCTGATCCTTGGCGACGTGGATATTCTGAAAAATGCGCCGATGGATATGATCCGCTCCGGATATGCCGACATCATCGGAAAATACAGTGCGCTTTGCGACTGGACGCTTAGCAAATTCGTCAATGACGAATATCTTTGTCCCTTCGTCTATGATATTGTCAAGGAAAGCACCGACGAGGTTCGCTCGCTGACCGAGGCTCTCAAGGCGCGTGACGGCGCGGCGATTGCTAAGCTGATGGAAATTTTGGTATTGATTGGTGTAACGCTTACGTTGATCTCCACTACGCGTCCCGGTTCAGGCTCGGAGCATCATTTGTCTCATTACTTTGAAATCACGGGATTGATCGAGGACAAGCCGTATTTCCTGCACGGTACCGACGTCGGTTATTCCACTGTTGTAACCGCGGGACTGCGCGAGCAAATTGTATCCTTGGAGAAGCCGACATTCAAACAGGTTAGCACCGAAACGCGTGAGGCGGCATACCGAGCTATCTATAAGGATTTTTGGAAGGATGTCAAGCAGATCCAGGATGACGCGGGACGCTATGCCCGGGACAAAACCACGTTTTATGCCGCGCATTGGAACGAAATCCGCGAGATTCTGCGCCTGTGCCCGCCGGCGGAGGAGATCACGCAGATGTTGCTCGATATCGGCTTTGATATGAGTGCATTTGAGAAAATGTATGGCAAAGAAAAGATTCAACGCGGCATTTGGTACGGTAAAGATCTGAAGGATCGCTATTCGGTGCTTTGGCTCTATGGCGATTTGTTTTTGGGAGAAGAGGAGGCAAGTAAGATTCGATGAAAAACGAAACATACGAAAGAATACATAACTCCGTCAAGCAGGAGCGCGACGCGCTCGATCTACTTTGGCAAAAGATGGACAGGGAAGCATATGGGCGCGCAATTGATCTGCTTTGCAACTCTGCGTTGACTGTAACCTCCGCTTGCGGCTCATCCGGCTTCGCGGCCAAAAAGTTTGCACACTCGCTCTGTTGCGTCGAATGTCCCGGAAAATTCGTGCCGCCATCCGAAGCAGTCCACGGTGGTATGGGGGCACTTCAGCCCGGCAATGTGCTGATCCTTGTATCCAAGGGTGGCAAGTCCGAAGAGCTGCTCCCGCTCGTTTCCATTGCCCG